>Ga0206927_1020_pt1 | contig 45723 bp, 40 predicted proteins | sample Alteio_BWOrgHeat_60_FD_153249 | JGI IMG/M metagenome (GOLD analysis project Ga0206927, IMG submission 153249) | Enriched cells from forest soil in Barre Woods Harvard Forest LTER site, Petersham, Massachusetts, United States -... | ecosystem: Environmental > Terrestrial > Soil > Temperate forest >... | reverse complement strand
GCGTTGATCAGCGGCCACTTCCAGCCGGCGATTGTCGCGCGTTCCACGAAGCCTAGAAGCGGATGGCGGGCGATGAATTCCGCGGTGATACCGCGTTTGGCCAGCCACTGATCGGCGCGGCCTTCAAAGACCGTCGCCAGCGCCAGTTCTGACAGGCGTTGAACGCGATCGGCGTCTGGCGTGGGCGGTGTGGGTTCCGGCCGCGGGCGTGGCGTACGGATCAGCGCGGCGGGCGTGTTGACCATGCCCAGGCGGGCGAAAGCTTCGGAGCGTGTGCAGCGCTCGGTCAAGGCCACCGCGGCGACCAGATCGCCGGCGGCCCCACAGGCGTGGCAACGGAAGGCCCAGGCGTTGTCGCCTTGGAAGACGGACAGACCGTCCGAACTTCCACAGAAGGCGCACTTGCAATGGTTGCCAGCGCGATCCAGGCCCAGTACACGAAGCAACAACGTCGGATCACTTCCCGCGGCTGTTAGCATCATGGGCGGCCGCCGTTCTTCGAAACATGACGAACGAAGAAACCGGCCGATCTAAGATCATTTGCGGCGCGTAGAATTCGCCGGTAGTCGCCGCTTAGAACCGCCAGTTCGTAGGCGAAGAAAAGTTCTGTGGGAGATCGATGGTGTTTTGGTCGTTTACCCGGACGCATTTGCAGTTTCCTGATATGGCGGGCGATTCGTCGCCCTACACCCATACTGAAAACGTTCGGATGCGTTCGGAAGGATTACGTCGTCTTACCTATCAAATATTGTCGTCATCGTTCGGATCGTCGTTCGATTGAGCGTTCGTTATTGATCTCCGAACGCCCCCACGCCTTTCAAATTTCGTTGGTTTCTTATCGCCTTCGGCGAACACCTTTTTCGCCCTTTGCCACCGTTCGTCGGCACTAAGCGTTGATTTTGCGATTCCGACCCGGCGGGCAATTTCTGCGTCTGAATGCCGATCCTTTAGCAGATTCAACGCGATCGGTAGCCAGTCGTCATCGGTTCCTTTACGGCGCTTCCGTGGTTTGGCTGCCTTGCCTTTTGTTTCGGGCGCGTGGTTCTTGAGTAGACCAAGCATCTGCGGTGCGCTCAGTTCGCGACAGTCGGACGGCGGAATCTTGATCTTCGTTATCAGGATCGATTCGATCCTGGAAAGAAAGCCGGACTCCACCTTCAGACCCCATTTTTGAAGCGTTGTAATATCATCGTCTTTCAGCGTGTAACTGTTGTCGCCGTGCGCGTGGAAATTGAATTCATCGATCAGCTTTTGAGTTCCTTCGGCAGTCCCAAACACCTGCGTTCGGCCACTGTCCTTGAACGGTTGATAGTATAGACGGCGGGTGGGGTCTATCGGCGCGGCGGGCTTTGGCGTGGGGGCCATTGTGTTTGATAATATGCCGCTCTTGTCATTGATCAAAGAACGGGCGTTGCGATCGCACGGGTTATTCTTGATCCGCTCCAGCGCGGCGACCAGCGCGGCGTCGTCGGGAATCCAGCGTTTCACCGTTGGCAATTCCAACTGCAATATCCACTGTGCGTGTGTGGCACAGGCGGACAGCAATGACGTTAAAGCCCCGTCGTGACAGAAAAAACCATCGGAATGGACGTAGGCTTTTCCCGTCAGAATTTCGAGCTGATACAAGCGATGCTGAAGAAAACGGCGAACGTCCTGTTCGTTGCCGTGGTCAAGTAGTTCGCGTGCGGCGTTGATTATCGCTTTGTGGGTGGGAATGGAAGTCAGCTCAAAAACATCCCGCATCAGCCGGTCTTGTTCGAAGATATAGGCATCGTCGCGCTTCGTTCCCGATCGAATATTTGTTTGATCGGTCGTGAATCGCGTGGTTCGTTCGTCGTCCAGAACTTTTTTCCACAGCTCGCCAAATTGCGGCAAACACTGGATCGCGTCCAGTAATTCCTGATCGGTCATGCGCTTCCCTTCGTTGAAGCGGTTCCTTCGGTGTGAAGGTGGGAAGCGGGGTGAAGGTTCCCCGCTTGTCGTCTGGCCGGACTATCCCACGGTTTTCAGTTCACTTTTTCTTCGCGCCGTTGGGTTCCTCGCGTGTTTTTCGAATGCGTTCCAACAGTACGGAAGCGGGTTCGTAGTCGCGGCCTTCACAGCGGGCCAGTTCTGCTTCGGTGGGGACCAGTTCGCCCCGGAAGGCTTTTTTCAGGATCGCTTGCGTCAGTTTGTCGGCGCGGCCGGCGGCGGCTGCCACACGCTTTTCGATTGCGGTAGCAATTTCAAATAGCGCCTCAATGCGACGGACGATTTCAAATTGCTCTTCCAGCGGTGGAAGCGGCATTGAAATCGCTTGAACGCGAGACTTGTTAAGTGCGGGTTGATTGTTCCCCGCACCACGTCCACGGCTTGTCTCGTATTGACTCTCTAAGTATCTGTAGACAAAGTTAGGGGGAATTATTGTATCTGAAACACGAATAGCCGCAGAGTTTTGATTGTTGCACGCTTGAACATCTAGAATTGCTACTTGCCCGCGCGTTTTCCCCTCACCAATCATTCCGATTAAAACGGTGCCGGGCGGATGAAGTTTGAGGGATGAATTTTGAAAGCCATCTTCCGAGATCATTTCACGTGTCTTTGTGATTCGACAGAAGGCGACTTCACCGCTACTGACCCAATTAATATTTCCGTTCCAATAAGATTCGACTTTGCGACTCGGTGTAGACCCAATACAGACTTCGAATAGTTGACCGATCGAACTGGCGCACCAACTAGCCGGCAGATCAACCAATTCCGAGTTATCCGGAAATGGCGATTCTACTTTTTTCGCGCTGCGCGCTTTCAGGATTCGTTCAAGCAATTTCGACGCGGGCTCAATGTCGTGGTGGGCTTCGCGCCAGTCGGCCGTCAGTCGCCCCGAACAAGCGGCCGCCAGCACGGATTGACGGAAGCGTTTCAAGATCGCGGGAACTTTTTCCAGACGTGTGCGGACTGCATTTGCGCGAGATTGCAAAGCTTCGGCTTTATCGATGATCCTATTTTGTTCGTCTACCGGTGGAACTTGTAGTGGCAATTCGGAAAGTTTGCTGGCGTTACAATTGGGTTGCGCATTGCCAGAAACGTTTTCCGAAATCAACTGCCAGTAGTCAGGAGTTTGAAAAAATAGTCTTAGAAAGTTTGCGCTAATTCCCTCGCAAGGACGAAGACGTATTAAGTAGGATGCAAATACAGCTTTTGGACACGAACTAATCAAAAAGCTTTTTCCGGTGGTTGCGCCCGTTCGGGCAAAAAGTATATCTCCCGGTTTCAATTCAAACTTCTTGAAGTCTTTATCGCTTATTTCGCAACTTGGAACAGTTGTCCAATTAACACGGCCGTCTTGTATATCCGTAATTCGAAGAAATCGTGGCCCAGTTGAGTTGTTTACGGCTGATGCCGTGTAGCCATATTGGATGGCGTTTGAAATCGACCCAATAGTGGTATCCGCCCAGCCTTCCACCAGTTCGGCTTGACTGATTTGTAGTGTGTTCACTTTGAAGAACCTTTGGACGGTGCGGTTGCACTTCCATTTTCTTGATCGAGCAAGGAAAGCACCGCATTCAATTCTTCAACAGCCCCTTCCAATTCCGCAATTGCCTCCGTAACGAGTTCTTCCGGCTCTGGAATATCGTCGGAATCTTCCAGTGAGTCTTCCTTCAGCCACTTAAACCCGTCCAGCTTGAATTCGCGTTCCTTGACTTCGCTAATATGGAATTTCCGCCATCGATCGCCCCCGACGTTGTCGTCTTTGCTCGCATCGCCTTCCTTAGTCTCTATGCGCTTGCTTCGGCCGTTCGAGTCCGCACCATAGCATTTATCGAAGTGGGCAAAGTGTTGAGCAGATAGCGGGCGGTCCTTTTTAGTGATGCCGGGGACGTTCGTGCGGGCGTCATAGATCCACACGTTTTCGGTTGGGCTTCCCTTGGTGAGGAAGATCACATTCGCCTTCACGCCTTGGCTATACGGCGTGAACGTTCCCCGCGGCAGACGAAGGACGGTGTGCAGACTGCAATCTTCCGTCAGGATCTTGAACACTTCGCCGGCTTGATCGGCAAACAGGCAGTTATCGGGAAGGACGATCGCGGCGCGGCCGCCGGGCTTCAAGATCGTCAGGCAGTGTTGAACCAGGTTCAATTGTTTGTTGGATGTTTCGACGACGAAGTCTTCGCGGTTCGGCGCTTGGTTCGCGCCTTTGGTGCCAAACGGCGGATTGGTCAAGATGCAATCAAAGCGATCACTGGAAGGCGGATCGTAGATCGAATCGCCCAGATTAATCACCGGTTCGATGCCGTGCAGATACAGATTCATCATGGCCAGCCGGCGCGGGCGGGCCACCAGATCGCAACCGAAATAGGTCTTGTTTTTGACACGGCGGGCAACGTCGCGATCCAGTGCGCCTTTAGATTCCGCGATCAGCCATTCATAGGCGGCGACCAGAAAGCCACCGGTGCCGCATGCGGGATCGTTGATCGTAAACTGGCTATTCGCGCGCGGATCGGGCTTCATGCAGCGGACGATGGACTGAATCAGCACGCGCGGCGTGAAATATTGCCCAGCGCCCTTCTTGCCTTCGCTGGCGGCCTTCTCCAGCAGTCCTTCGTATGCGGCCGCCTTCACGTCCACGCCCAGGCCGGTCCATTCCGTCTGATCGATCACGTCGATCACTTGCTTCAAGTTCACCGGATTATTGAAACGGGACTGTCCGCCGGCGAAGATCGCGCCCAGCATGCCTTCAGACTTGCCCAGCTTGCGCAGTATGTCCACATAGCCGTCGGTCAGATCGGTCCCCGTCAGCTTGACCAGCGCGGGCCAGTCGCAGTCTTTTGGAAGGTCGATCTTGCGTTCGTCGGCCATCTTCAAAAACAGCAGATAGGTGATCTGTTCGATGTAGTCGCCGTAATCGATGCCGTCATGGCGCAAGGTGTGACAGAATCCCCACAGTTTTCCGACTACGTCAGACATGAATGGTTCCTTTACTCGGTCTTGCGAAGGGAAGCTTCTGAAATCACTAAACGATTTTTGTCGGTGTGAATACGCAGATTTACGCAGGCATCGCGGCCGCGTACGAATCGCCGCTCGTAGCCGTTCAAGTGCAATAGAACGTGCTGCAAAGCGATCTGAAGTTTTAAGGCTTCCTCGAAACTGATTCGCACGTTTAAAACGTGGGATTCCGCGGGTGGTGTCGGACTGAAGTGGTCTATCGTGACGCCACCGAAGCTATCCGTCTTGGTCTCGATTTCTTCGCTCATAGGATCGATCCTTTCCATAACTTATGCGGCGATTTCGGCGTTAAGCTTGCGTAACAAGTCGCTTAGTTTGCCACTGAATGCGCGGTCGGCGTTCGGCCAGCCACCTTCGCGCGCGAAGATCGGCAAGTCTTCGAAGTCTTCGCGATCGATGGACAGATTCTGTATAAGATGCGCGCGGATGCGGTCCAGCCATTTTCGCTGCTCATCTGAAAACGGTTGCGTGTGGGTCAGCTTATCGAAGGCGCGGCCCACGCGTTCCGCGGCGGTCAAAAGCGGTTCCTGTTCGCGCGCGGCGTGCTTGACCATGGAAATGATGTCGGCCAGCGCCTTATGGTATTTGATGGCGTGCGCCTTCTGTAGATTGTCGAGCGTGAAGCGTTCTTTCGCGGCGGTCAGCTTCTGACGCAGCTCCGCCAGCGCCGCGGTGCTCCAGTCGCGCGGCCGATCCAGCAGAATCTGGATCGCGGCGATGTGCGCGGGATTGTCGCGGACAAAGCGGCCAAAGGCTTCGATGTAGTCTTCCGGCTTGTAGTCATTTCCCAGGCCATCGCGGATCAGCACTTCAGACGTGATAGTGTCTTGTGTGGCGTGGGCCACCAGGAAAGTCCGCGGCGGCCGCGGGTAGTTCTGTAGCAATTCATGAAAGGCGGGCGTGCGCAGCAGCGCCATGGTGCCGGTGAAATCGTCATGAAGCCGGCGCGGCAGTCCGCGGGCGTATCCGCCCAGGTCGCCGTTAGGAATGTGCGCGGCGAACAGTTCGCGGGCGTGGCCGGACATTTCCTTATCGATGCGTTGCAGGCGCTTCATCAAGACGCCAACGTTGTACTGGCGGTCTACGTTGCGCCAGATTTCGTCGATTACTTGTACAATCGGCTTCGAAGCCTTGGCCGGCGGTTCCGGTTCCATCGCGGACGCGTTTTTGAAGTAGGCCAGCAGCGTCCCGTCGAAACAATCAAAGACGGTGAAATGACTTTTGTCCGCGTACCGTTCGCCCTTGCGCGTGCCGCGGCCGATCATCTGTTCGAACAGGATACGGGACTTTACCGGACGCAGGAACACGATGAATTCCAGATCGGGAATGTCCACGCCCGTGGTCAGCATATCGACGGTCACAACGATCCCCGGTTCCGGCCGGTTGCGGAATTCACGAATGCGCTTCAAGGGGCGGTCCACGTCTTTGCTGCCGGTGATCTTGCCCACGAATGAATCGCCGCGGCCAAAGACTTCGCGGCAGATCGTCACCAGTCGATCGGCGTGGGAAATGTGCGGAATGTCGTTCGCGGCGAAGATCAGCGTCTTCGGAAAACGGCCGTAACGCTGTTCGTGTTCGTCGGCGTATTTCTTGATTTCCTGCATGATCAGCCGGTTGGAAGCCGGGGACGTGACCTTCTCTTCAATCTCGGTGGTGTCGAATGAGCGTTCGTCTTCCAGGCGGTCCAGCAGTTCCGCTCCACTGTGCGGATCGATCAGCCCCACGGCTTCGCCTTCGCGTAGAAAGATGCCATTCATGCGGACTTCGGAACGGATCTTTACCGGGTCGTAATCGACCAGATAGCCGGCTTCGACGGCGTCGCGATACGAATAGCGGAAAACAACGTGGGTAAAGTAAGCGGTGGTGTGGGCGGCCGGCGTGGCCGTCAGCCCGATCTTGATCGCGTCGAAGTGTTCCAGGGTGCGTCGCCAGACCGACAGTTCGGCGCTCGTGTATCCGCGGTGGCACTCATCGGCCACGATGGCATCGAAGGCGTGGATCGGAATGTCCAGCTTCTGATCGTCTTCGTCCAGATCATCGTCGCCGATTTCGACGGCTTGCCGGCCGAAAAGATTGATCGCCATTCGCTGGATCGTGCAGACATAGACGAAACTGTGCGTGCTTTTGGGGGATTCCAGATAGGCCCGCGGCAGTTGCTTGGGATCGAACTTTTCGCCTTCGTCAAAATCTTCCTGTCCAAGTTTCTGGCTGTATACCGGGTAAATCTGATCGAACTTCAGGCCCGCTTCGGCTTCGAAGGACGCGAAGGCCCGCACAGCTTGCGCGGCCAGGATGCGGCGATCCACCAGAAACAACACACGGCGGGCGGCCTTGGATTTCATCAGCCGGTAGACTTGATTCACGGTGGTGAACGTTTTGCCCGTGCCAGTGGCCATGACGATCAGCATTTGGCGGCTACGGTTCGCGATCGCGGCTTCGGCCTTGGTGTTGGCGTTGATCTGGTAGTCGCGAAGCTTCGGGTGCGTGTTGGGCGTGGCAAACCACGCGCATTCCGCGGCGAAGTCGCGATCCAGCATTTCCAGGATGGCGTCGCCGGTGTGGAAGTCCGCGATCTTGCGGGACGCGTTCAACGCGTGGCGCACGTCATGAAACCAGATGTTTTCACCGTTGGTGGAATACAGGAAGGGAACGCGAAGGCCATCGAAATTGAAGGCGGTCCCGGCAATCGCGCGGCCGTAGCGCTCCGCTTGCGTCAACACGTTCTGTGGACTGACGCCCAGTTTCTTAGCTTCCAGCACGCCCAGCGTCTTCCCATCGATCGTAAAGACGTAGTCAGCGGGTCCGTCAGCAGTGGGGACTTCCGTCAGCACATGGCGGCCGCGGGCGGGCGTGGGCGTCCCCGGTGCGTGAACCGTCCAGCCTTGGCCGGCCAGCTTCACGTCGATACGCTGTTTGCGCGTCTGCCATTCCAGTTCGTCTGGCATAGACCCCCTCTGCAATTGTTATAAGCAGCTAGAATCTAACGCGCGATGGGCGCAAAGCTACGCAAAAGAGGCACGATGTGGGGGGGGTGGGTTAAATCTCTGGTGGCCGGCAATCCCGGACCGCTACGCAGTCGCACACATTTTTTGGCAAAATTCGGGGGGTGGGGTTAGACCGCTCCGCCGGATACTTTCCAGCGTTTGGTAAGTCTCGTAATTCGCCGTAGAAGCTTCGTGATCCGTGCCCGTTCGTCCAAAGCCTTCGCGGATCGTTCGCCATGCTTCAAAGCGTTCGTGCGGCTTCTGGCCTTGCCGGCGGCCGTTCGCGGCCCGGTAGACACCTCCCACGGCCTATTTTGCTGCACCGTTCGGCGTAACGATTCCAGTCCGGCCGCGGACAGTGTGTAGCGCCTTTTCAATCCTACTTCGTTCGTCGCGGCGGTGACCATTTCCATTCAATTCCCCTATGCAATCGTGATGTTTCCGGCCTTTTTTTTTCGCGCGAGAGAATGACGTGCGCCCTTTCCCCCGGATCGTGCAAATGGGGGTCCTACCGGCCTTTACAGCCAATATCCTACCACAGATCGGCGGCCCAGGTTCCCCCTTCGATTGATTTCCCCAATAGGCGGCAGTCGCGTGTGTGTCAGCATTTTTTTTCGTGCCACACACACGACATGGCGCCCTTTGGGAGTGGATTGACGAAAGGGGGAACCGGTCCTCGGCTTGGCTCATTTGCGCGGATACAGTTGAAACGGAAAGTCGGATCGAATAAAAGGTGCATATCTGTGGAAAAACTAAGAAAGTTATGCACGTTTATGCCGTTGCTGGCTACCTTTAGCATCGCTGCTATAGCTAGCCTGACGACTATTCAAATACCCGCCATAACCGCGGGAAGTGGGCCACTTCCACTGAAATTTGAGCTTCTGCAAATACTCGTCGATTGGAAGGTCACGCTAATCCTAGCATTTTCGTTTATGGCATTCAGTTCTGGTTGTGCCGACAAATTCTACTTTAGCACTCAAGCCGCGTATTCCAGTATGTTAAACAAGATGATGGACACCTTCTTTGCCTCGTGTTTTCGCAACGTGGGCGAACAAGAGAAGTATCAGTTCAGGATGACGATTTTCATTGGTTCAGGCGGGTGGGTTCGGCAGAGGCGATTGAAGCCCTATCTTCGACGCGGTCATGTCCCCGTTGGAAAATCCAAAACGTTCTTGCTTCTCGGTGAGACTGAGAAAGACTGTGAAGGGATTGCCGGACAAGCGTGGGCGATCAACTCGTTTTGCTCTGCCAAGCTACCCGAATGGGATGATTCAGACGTAGGAAAGCAGACGGCGTACGCAAAAGCGTCGTGCTTACCCCTCGAAAAGGCGCAGGCATTGAGCATAAAATCACGCTCGATTTTCGCTCACATCATCCGACGGAAGGGTAAACAATGGGGTGTCTTAGTATTGGACGCCCGCCCCGTGGATGGGTTAAAATCGGAACATGAAGAGGCAGCCAAGCTGCATGCACTCATAATCGCGGCCGTTTTGGATGCACAGGAGAGCTAGGCATGGAAAAGCGAATCGACCTAGACTATCACGAATCTGAGAAAATTGAGGTTCACCGGGGTGACGGTGGCACTCTAACTGTCAAGCTTTCCAGCTATGATATTCCGCATTCGATTGTTGGAAGTCGTGCTGCGGACGGCGGAATTCTGATTCGGTTCAATTACCTTGATCGCGAACCCGAGGTTCAAAAGCAGATCAATGCCACGATTACACTTTTGACTGGTAAGCACAGCGGTAAAATTCTTGGAATGATTGTGGATAGCAAGAAGGAACCGGTAGGTACGATCAAGTTTGTTGTGGAATCCCTTCGCGGAATGGAACCGAAGCTTTTGCAGGAAAATCAAAGAATGAACTTCGGAGTGGTGGGTGGAGTGCTTTCTCGCAAAGGCACAGAGTTACTGTCTGCGATTTAAAAGCCCTTCTAGCCGCCATAGGTTATGTTAATCATCGCCATTATACCGGCCCTAACCGCGCTTGGTAGCTTAGGCCAAGATGCCACTAGAACTGCCAACTCTGGCGTAAGCGTCGGCGCAACACCGGCGCAACACGGCGCGGGGACTTCGGCGTCCTTTTCGCGTCCAAGAGCTGAACCGGTGTGTCCAGTGAGCAAAGGCGCGAAGTCTGATTTTACCTGTGAAACGCCCTGATCCGTCCCCGATTTCGCCCCAATATGTCCGATATTAACCGTAGGTTCGAATCCAGTATCGCCTATACCAAAAGCAGCCTATTTTATAGGAGAAACCCGCTAGCGATGGCGGGTTTTTCTTTTGACACCTTAACAATGCGGTCATGCCACGCGAGCGAAGACGCTTCCAGCCCAACAGCGCCATTCTCGGTGCGCACTAATTGAGCCTAGACCTCGGGTCACGGCGCGGATGTGGTATCTCGTCGTCCTGACCGCGAACGTGTCCTCCGAACACAGCCCTCTTGACCAATTGAATCGAGACGATTCCTGAATATGCAATGTAAATGCCGTCCGGACTCCTCAAGTATCGATCTCCACAACTAGGTTTGGTGAGAACCAGATATTTCCCCGTGGCAAGCCAAACATGGAATTGGCCATTTTCGTCTTCTTTGAAAATCTCTTCAATATCCTGTCGGGTGAAGCTCATAGGTCTCTCCGGAAAGAATCACTTTCAACGCGCTGCAAGAACCATAGCCGTGCAGGATTCGATGGCAATTATTTTCCCGTGGCCCCCTTTGCACTTCATGATGCCGGTGCGCCACTTGCGAAGTCTGCACGCATCGTGGTCGATGAATTCAAGCCGACGATGGTCGCTCTGGAATTTCCGCGACTTTAGCGTAGAACGTCAACCTCCACTGTGCGATGACGCCGCCGGCAGAGCGGTATTGAACGGTCGACGCTCTCAAAAAGAGGAGTCTTTATGCCTGATATTTTCAGCGAGACCACGCAGATCGGTTGGTTTTCGAGGATCGGGAAATCGATCAAGGGCGTGCTGGTTGGAATGTTGCTCGTCGCCGTCAGCGTGATCGTGCTGTTCTGGGGCGAGGGGCGGGCGGTGTATCGGGCGCAGGCGCTGGCGGAGGGCAAGTCTAATGTGGTTTCGGTGGACGCCGCCGAGGTCAATCCCGCCAACGAAGGCAAGCTGATCCATCTTTCCGCCAACGCGTCGTCCAAAGATGGCATTGAGGACGCGGATTTTGGCGTTGAGGCGCCGGGCGTGATACGCCTGGCGCGCAAAGTCGAGATGTATCAGTGGAAGCAGCACGAAAAATCCGAAACGCGAAAACAGTTGGGCGGCGGCGAAGAGACCACGACGACGTACTCTTACGATAAAGTCTGGGATGCGGGGCTGATCGATTCCGCGAATTTCAAGCAATCCGGCCATCCCAATCCGACGAAGCTGCCGGCTCAAAGCGAAACGTGGAACGCGCCTGACGCCAAGCTCGGCGCGTTCGAGCTCAATGCCGTGGTGCTCGACCAATTGACGACCGGCCAGCCGCTCGCCGCGCCGGAAGCGGCGCTGGAGAACATCAAGAACGAGGCGCTCAGCGACAAGCACCATTCGATTTCGCAGGGCATGATTTATTTTGGCAACGCGTCGTCGCCGGCCGTCGGCGATGTGCGTGTCAGTTATTCGCAGTGGCCTTCCGGGCCATTGAGCGTGGTCGCGCGACAAACCAAGAGCACCTTCGAGCCATATCCCGCCAAGACCGGCGAAGTGCTGCTGGCTCAGGTCGGGACATTCAGCGCCGAAGCCATGTTCAAGCAGGCCGAAGAAGAGAATGCAATGATTACGTGGATCATTCGCGGCGTCGGATTTGTCGTGATCTGGATCGGCATCGGAATGATCCTGTCGCCGCTGGCGACCATCGCGGACGTCGTGCCGTTCATCGGTTCGATTATTGGTACGGGCACGTTCATCGCGGCATTTGTGTGTGCGATGCCGATCTGGATGACGACCGTGGCGATCGCCTGGATTTTTTACAGACCGCTGATCGGCATCGCGTTGTTGGTGGTCGGCATCGGCGTACCGGTGATGGTGATGCGGATGCGCAAGAGCGCGCCCAAGGCGGCGGCGGCGTAATGCTTTAGATCGCCAAACAATGTGTACAGAAGCGGAGATTACGCCATGCGCCGACCCGTTCGCCCGATCAAAGCAATTCAACCCATTCGCGCGGTAAAGAAAGTCAACGCCCGAGCGCGAATCCGGCGAGGCGCCGGGCCCAGGCCCAACGGCGCGCAGGCTGAAAGGGATTCTAAAGAGTATGACGAATTTGGCGCAATACTGCGAGAGGAGGAGGATAATTGAGTCTCAAAAATGAAACCATCCGCCGTCTCTGATTTGTATTACCGTGTATCAATAATCAAGGCCCATTACAGTGCTACGAATTATATATCTTAAAAATTCTAAATCCAAGTTGCTCAGTAAACTACGACTCCTTACCAACACACCTAAAAGTGAATAATGCGGCAATGAATTCATTGCTCGCACTTGAAGATTCTTCGGGAGGCGATCCATGAAAATCACGCGGGCGTGGCTGTATGTCGGAGTTTTCGGCTTAATGGCAAACACGATTTTCGCGGAAGACGCGATCCTCAATAAGAAAGGGCCGGTGGCGGGCAATATTCTGACGGATGCTGCTCAATTCGTGAAAGACAGCGACACGGAGCTCGCCGACGACGCCGCCGTGGGCGCCGATCGTGACGCAATGGTGGTCGACCTGAACAATGCCACGGCGCTGCGCACGGACGTACTGAAGTTTTTTCAAGACCGCGCCTCGTCTTTTGTGATCGACGTCTCGGTCATTCTCGATCGCAGACAGTTTCGAGTTGACGTCAAACCTCAGACTGGACCTTTACAGAAGGCGCCGGTGGGCTCCAGTGATTTGACGACGGCAGTGCAGAAATTTCAGACCGACTTCAACGCGCGCGTCGCAGCCGAAGCAGCCATCGACGTCGATTTTGCAAATCTGCAGGTTTCCGTGCTGCAGCTCAATGCCGCCGCGGTAACGACCAACGGCAACGCGTATTTCCACGATCGGTTCAGTTACTTTCAGAATCGAATCTATGAAGCCGCCGATGTGGTAAACATCAAGAAAATTGTGAAGTTCAAACCAGAGCGAATTGCGCTGACGAGACCCGCCAAGGGAAAGCAATTGATGGTGCATGTGCAGCAGTTTTTGACAGACAGAGCCACGTGGCTTACTGACGAGGCCGCTATTGCTGCCGCGCGCAACAATATGTTCGCTTCGATCGGCACTTCGAGTTTCGAAGCTACAGTTACAACGTGGCTCAATGCCCGCCATGCGCACTATGTCCAAGGCCTGCAGCTCGCGGTCGATCGTCAGGCGATGAAAGTCGACGTCGGCCTGGCCAAGCCGGAGAAGGTATCTGGATTGAAAGCGCAGGGAAAGGCTGAAGGCGCGGAGGACTCGCTGAGCGTACCGGACGCCGATCTGGATCAGAGCGACGAGGACAACGGCGAAAAGTAAACCCCGCCACACAACGATAGCAACGAAGCGCAAAATGAACGGCGGGAATAAATCCAATCGGATTCCCGCTGTTTTGTTATGTGACAAGCTGAGATTTCTAATGAATATCAAGACCGCGTTTCAGGCTGACTGCGGATTTGCTGGCCCATTGGCTGACTTCGTCGACAGCGCCGTCCGGCAGCAGGCGCGAACCGGCCAGCGCGAGCGGCGCGGCGAGGCGGGAGCGGCCCCAGAGTCCGCTGTCGGGATACACAGCCACCCCGGCCGCGACCACGATCAGTGCAATTACGCAGCCTTTGACCGCGCCGAAAATTCCGCCGAGGATGCGGTCCTGCGCGCGGCGCGTCTCGCGTTCTTCGCGTTTCAAGCCCGCTTCGGTGCGCACTTCCGCCCATGCGGCCAGCATGCGCATCAGGAAACCGAACAGCGCCACGATAAAGAGGAACGCGGTCATCTGGGCGCGGAAAGGATCGGAGGTGACGCATTCGGTAAGACGCGCGCCGAGTGTGGGGGCCAGCGCCATGCCCAACGCCACGCCGAAAGCGATACTCGCCACGCCCGCGGCCTGCCAGAGCAACCCGCGCCGCCAGCCCAGGAAGGTCTGGAGAATCAAAAATCCCACAATGCACGTGTCGGTGATCCAGCCGCAGTTCTGCACGCGATCCTCCGTTCCGTAGGAATGGATATCGGCAGAATTGGCGCTCGAGTTGAGCGCGAGGCGGACGAAGGATCTTGCGGGAGTGCGCCCGGCGACCCCGGGCGCACTCCTTACGAGTGAGCTTACTTGTGGCGTTCGGCGACGGCTTCGAGATGATGGATTTCGCCTTCGTGGTGAGTTAGTGCGATGGCGGCCTCCTTGTGTTCGTGCACCCACGCGCGAAAGTCGGCGAAGCCTTCAGGGTACTTTTCGTGAATACTTCGCAGCACCGGCGTTTCTTTCTCTTCGTGGATGCGCTCCTTGACGAATTCGTTCAGGGTGCCTTCGTGCCTGATGGCCAGAAAATCCACATAAGATTTAAAGGTTTCGTGATGGTTGTCGGTGTATTCCACCAACGCCTCGCGGAAACCGGAGTGCTTCTCGAAAATCTTCAGCAGCGCCACCTTGGCCTCGGGATGTTCGGCGCCCCAGGTCCATTCGTACGCCTGACTGCGGCTGGCGGTGAAGAACGTGCAAGCCAACAACATTACGCAACTCAATCGAAGCATGCCTGACTCCTCCTTTTCTCAAAACGGGTAAATGCGGACGATAAATCGTCTCGTTCCATTTCGCGGACACGCATTTTATGTAGCAAGTTGGAAATTCAACATAAATTCGGTATGAATGTTTCGCGTCGAAGAACAGCGAGCAACTTTGTGGGTGTCAACTTACGGCTATCGTAGCGCGCAGGGTTCCGACTTGTCGATTCAATCTTACATGATGTTTTTGGTTCTGTCCGCCGCAGCCAGCCTGTTCATATTTGTGCGCGCCAGAAACAGGAATGCCGCTGAACGCTGCGTCGCTGCGTTGCTCCCCGTCGCCTTGCTGCAGGCGATCGTGGGCGTCACCAACCGGATTCACGAATCCCCGTTTATTAAATGGAACGAGGCCCGCATCGCGCCGTCCATGGGGTTACGACTGGGGTATCCGTTATATCCAGGGCCGGACGGCATCATCACGGGGCACGCGTACGGACCGATCACAGCGCTGGCGTATCTTCCCGCGACACTGGCTCCCAATCCCACGCTCATACTTCTGTTCGGCTCAATCACGTCACTGCTTCTGACCTGCGCGCCCGTGGTCTGGCTTCTTTTTAGAACGCAGAAAGACAAAAGCGCGGCGGCGCCGATGGCCAAATACGTCCTGCTGCTCTTGTTTCTGTTCTTCAGCCTGTTCAACGATGCGCTGGCGTACTCCATGTACAATATCCACGCCGATGCTCCGTCGCTGGGATTTGGCGCGTTGGCTTGTTGTGTTCTTCTGAGCGACAGTATTCGGCAACAATTTGTTAAATTCGGATTGGTCGCACTTTTCGCTTCGCTGGCCGTGTGGAGCAAACAGAATCTCGCGCCGCTATTCATCGCATTGCCGATTTATATGGTGTTGATCCGCGACTGGAAAACTGGATTTGTACTGGCCGCTTACATGGGCGCGGGCGTGCTGCTGTTGAGCGCCGTCATGGTCTATTTCTTCGGGCCGTTTTCGAATCTGTATTATTACATGTTCGAATTGTCGGCACACGTGCCGCGCTTTCTCAATTCTGTCGCGGACGTTTGCGGACCGCTGCTGGCCATGGTGGAGATGGCTGCGATTCCCATGGCGGTGTGTATCTTTGTGACTCTACAGGACGCCGCAAGCGACGCGGCCTGGAGCGTCCGACGCTTCCTTGCGGGACGCGAAGCGACGGTCTTCCTGCTGGCGGCGTGCTTTAATTTTCCAACCTCGTTCGTAGGCATTGCCAAGGCGGGCGGCGATGTGAATAGTCATAGTTTCTTTGTTTACTACCTGGCCGTGGCCGCCTTGATTTATATCAAAAATGAATTGGATTCGCTGACGGTCGCAACATTGCCCGTGCAATTTGAAATCGCGATGCCCGTGGCGCTGTTTCTTTGCTGCGCCAATCAAGCCACGCGAAGTTTTGTCGATCTGCGCGACCAGCCAGATTTGTATCAGAACAATTCTCAATTGGCGTACGAATACGCCAAATCACATCCGCACGACGCCTTCTTTCCGTGGGATCCGCTGGTGGGTCTGCTTGCCGATGGCCGTTACTATCATTTCGAACACGGCGTCTACGACCGCTTTCTGGCGCAGAAACAGTTGACCGAAGAAGAATACCTTAAAGGCGTTCCGGATTCGTTTAACTACATCATCTTTCCCGAGCGCCGCCCGATCGATCCCACGCCGTCCCTTTTTTATCTTAAGGAATACTCAAAAGAAATGGGCTCGGCGAAATATCCCGGCTGGCATATTTATATGCGCCCGACTCCGGCCAAGCCTTGACGTCACTCAGGAAGTGGGCGCCAGCTTGCGGTATTCGCGAGGCGTCATTTTCTTGATGCGTCGGAAGTGCTCGTTGAAATTCGAGAGGTTGTTGAATCCCGCCGAATAGGCGATTTCGGTGACACTGTCGGTGGTTTCCAATAATTTGCGGCAGACGCGGCTGATGCGCAGTTCGTTGATGTATTCAATGAACGTCTTGCCGATGCAGCGCTTGAAGAAGCGGCTGAAGGCCTGCGGCGAAAGTCGGAGCGTGCGCGCCAGCTCCTGCTGCGTCGGGAAATCTTCCACGCAATTGTGAATCTGCGTGAGCACCTGGTTGATGCGACGATTGGCGCTCTGGCTGAGCAACGGGTGATAGCCGGCGACGGTTAGCGGCGTTAGGTCTTCACTGGCGGCGAGCAGCGTCATGATCGTCATGAAGGCGTTGAGATGCTGCAGTGAGCCGACCGGTTGGCGCGCCATTTTTAGCAGCAATTCCGTCACCGCCTGGCGCGTGCGGCCGGCGATCAGCAGACCGCGGCTGGCGCGGGCGAACAGGCGCAACAGCGGACGCGCTTCGGGCAGTTGCAGAAAATCGCGGCCCAGGCACGCCGGCAGAAACTGGATCACCATGGAGTAGCACTGACGCGTCTGTTTGCGCGTGGAAAACCAGGTGTGCGGCAGGTTGGCGCCCAGCAGCACCAGATCGCCGTCGTCGAATTCCTGGATCGAATCGCCGACAAAACGCAAACCGTCGCCCGTGACCACCAGCGCCAGTTCAAGCTCCGGATGATAGTGCCAGACGAAATCGTACTTCTTGCGCCTGAAATCGATGAATGCAAACGACGCCTTGGCGTCGAGGGGAATCAATTCCCGCTGCAGGCGGCGGCCTTCGTGGCGTTGCAGAATCATTGGTCAGTTACCATGGTTTCCCGTGCATTCCAGACAACTATGTTAAAAAACCATCGAAAATAGTCAACCGGGATGTAGTGGGCGTCGTCGCGGACGGGTATGAACGCTGCAGTTATGAGTCGTGAATTAAAAACCATTGAGCATTGGAGCAAATAAAATCATGTCCAGCCAGAGCACGCACCTGATTCCCCCGGCGTCGATTCCCGAACAGCGCGCTGCAGCCGCAGAACGCCGCGCGAAATTTCCGTACCGCTTTCCGAGGGATAACCGGAAGCTGGGCGGAAAATACACCGTCGCGGAAAATTCGCGCCGCCTGATGCGCTTCTTTTACCTTGAGCGGCGGTTGTCGCACGGCCTGGGATCCTGGACACTCGCCATTCCGGAATTCGAGGTGAAGCTCGAAACCGGCCGGCACATTTTCTGGCACGCCGACGCCTCCCGCATCCTGCGCGAGCGGCTCCACGAACAGGAAAAGCGACTCGAAGACATCGACGCCTTCCGCGATCCGGAAATCGACCGGCTCATCGAAGAAATGCTCTCCGCGGAAGACACGCCGGAGTTGCTCATCGGCGTCCACATGGTCGTGACCAAAGCGCTCGAAACCGCTTATCGCCACCACATCGACAATACCTGCCCTGTTTCCGATGCGCCCACGATTCGCTGCCTGAAGCAGATCCTGGTGGACTATTCGTCGATGCTAGAATGGGCGGAAGCCGCTGTCGCCGCGTACATCGAAGGCGGGATCGACGAATCGCGCCTGGAGGCCTGGCGCTGGCACCTGTCGCGGCTGCTGGCGAGCATTGGCGGCGTGACCGGCTCAGACGAACGCGGCATCGCTCCGGCGCCGTTGCGCATCGATGTCATACCGTACAAGCGCGGTGAGGTTCCCAAACGCGACATCCGCTTCGCCACATTCGCCAATACTGGCGATTACAACGTCGCCGATGGCGGCCCGCGCTATCCATTGAACACCTACGAGGACGAACGCCTGCGCTTCGTCCGCGCGCAGCGCGACGAAGTCGATGCAATCGAAGCGTTCGGCACGTTTCTCTGGGATATCCGCTTCAAGGATTTCAAGGCTGAATACGACCTCGCCCGCATTACCTGGGACGAAGTGCGCCATACCGAAACCGGCCATCGTACGATGTTGACGCTGGGCTACGACCCGTACGAGCTGCCCAACCGCCTCACTAGCAGCACCTGCCGCGGACCGATGGAAGCGGCGTACGCGATGACAGAGATCAATCTCTTTGGCGAAGTCGGCGTGCTGAAAACGATCGGCGGACTGATCGAACACGCGCGCAACCGCAACGACTCGGTGCTCGCGCATATCAGTGATTACATCCGCGCCGACGAACGCACGCACGTCCGCAAGGGCCAGCACATCATCCATTGCATGACCGATCTGGGCATGCAGGACCTGGAACTGCGCACGCGCGAACTGTTCACGGAATGCCTGGTCAGCCTCGGCGCGTTCCGCAAAGACATGGACATCTTCACGCTGAGCCGCGAGGAGATTGAGAAATACATTGGCGAGTGAGGCGAGCGCGCGAGGGTTTGCCAACAGCCGAACGGATATTTTCCAATTTCCATTTTCCGTTTTTCATTTTCCATTGGCCCTCGCGGGAGAAAATTGCGCCACGGATTGCGGAGCGAAGACTTCGATTCATCCGTGCCGCGAGGACAGCGCGGATGGTCGAACGTCAGGCACTCACCATGGAAGAAGAGGCCCAAAGCGATGCGGTTCAATTGAAACCATCATGTAAGTCTCGATCTAAAATGTGTTTACAGCCGTCTGTCAATCGGCAGTCCAGTGGCGTCGAGTCAAGAGAAATGATATTAACGAGGCCGTTTACCTTAGCGTCCTTGGACGCGAAGGTACCTTGGGGTCCCGGGACCCCAAGGTTCTCGCCGGAAATTTAGATTGAAATCCTCGGACTTCGCGGTATACATCTAGTCGTTCCAACAAGTTCACTGTTTTTCAACACTGAACTTACCCCGCATGAATTTGAGTTCATGCCTGCTGCGCGCAAGCGCGGCTATGTGCGTTATCGCCACCGTGGCTTAGACGCACAGCCTTGGTGACGATTCGACGCAAACCGAACCGCTCCAATTTTTTCTTCATCTGTTTGCCACAGGAGTTCTGTTAAATGCCGTTCACAACTTTGGGCTTGCACGCCGACTTGGTTCGCGCGGTCAATGATCTGGGCTTCACGACGCCCACGCCGATCCAGAAGGATGCAATCCCCGCCGCCGTGGCGAAGCGCGATGTGCTCGCGTCGTCGGCGACGGGCAGCGGAAAAACCGCTGCGTTTCTATTGCCGGTGCTCCATCATCTGATCGCCGGAACCGCGGGCAAAACCCGGGCGCTCGTGCTGACCCCGACCCGCGAACTGGCGGAGCAGATCTATCAGGATCTCAATTCGCTTTCCCGCCACACGCAGATCAAGGGTGCGGTCGTTTATGGCGGAGTGGGCATGGGACCGCAGCGCCGCGCGTTCGAACGCCGCGCCGCGATCATCGTTGCCACGCCTGGCCGCCTGCTGGATCATCTGCAGTATTCGTACGCTGATCTTTCCGGCGTGGAAATGCTGGTGCTCGACGAAGCCGACCGCATGCTCGATATGGGCTTTCTGCCGGACATCCGCCGTATCCTGAGTTTCCTCCCGAAGCAGCGCCAGACGTTGTTCTTCTCCGCCACGATGGCCGCGGAAGTCGCGGGCCTGACGCGCGAGCTGCTGAAGAATCCGGCCAAGATCAGCATCGAACGCACCACCAAGCCGGCGGCCGGCGTTGAGCAGAGCTTCTACCCGGTGCCGCAGCAGTTGAAGGCTCCGCTGCTGTTGAACCTGATCCAGTCCGGCGACATCCGCAACGCGCTGGTGTTCACCCGCACCAAGCGTCGCGCCGACAAGCTGGCGGAATTCCTGAAGCGCAACAACCTGTCGGTCACGCGCATCCACGGCGACCGCACGCAGGCGCAGCGTCTGCAGGCGCTGGATGGCTTCAAGAACGGCCGCTACAAGATCCTGGTCGCAACCGACGTGGCCGCGCGCGGCATTCACGTCGAAGCGCTCTCGCACGTGATCAACTACGATCTGCCGGAGACGACTGAGGATTACGTGCATCGCGTCGGACGAACGGCGCGCGCTCAGGCGACCGGAAATGCGTTCTCGTTTATTGCTCCGGAAGACGAAGGCAACGTCCGAGCGATCGAACGCGCGATTTCGACCACGGTCAAACGCCTGACGGTCGAAGGTTTCGACTACAAGGCGCCGATTCTGTCGTCCGGCCCGCGCCAATATTCGGGACATCGTCCGAGCGGCGGACAGCGCAGCGGCGGGGGACATCGCCCAAGTGGCGGCGGACAACGTCCTGGCGGCGGACAGCGCCCGGGCGCGCCGAAGCGTTTTCAATCCCGACCGTGGGCGCGAGATGGCTCGCACCGGGAGAAAAGCGTCGGCGTTTCCGACTTTCGCGGCTAAGTCGTTGTTCCATCTAAAATAAACTGACGTGAGGCGGGCTGAAGAGCCCGCCTCACTGTTTTGCTGGCCGCTCGCACGTGACTCTGCGGCCGGATGCGGGTATACGAAGTACCGTTTCGCTTCAGATTGCTAATAGGAGACCGCTGCGTGAAATCCGTTGAAAGCCTGCGCTGTACCTTCGTAAGAATCGTGAGCATCGGGATGTTGCTGTGCTGCGCCGGAGCGTTCTCTGCCGACGCGGAGAATGTGAAACCGGAAGACTATCTGCCGGAAAATTCCTTGGTTGCGATCACTGCGCCGGATCTTTCCGCGTTGCGCGCCGCCTTGAACAAGACGCAGCTCGCCGACATGTTTTCGCAGCCGGAGATGCAGGATTTCCTGGCGCCCGCGCTGACGCAACTGCGCGCCACTTACAATCAACTGCGCGCGAAAAAGCCGTTGCTGCCGGCGCTGGAAGATCTGGACAAAGGGCTGCTCAGCGGAGAAATCACACTCGCAGTATTTGGACGGGACGCGGCCGACGGCGGTCCGCCGGTGGGCGGCGTCGTGTCGCTCTGCCCCAGCCAGCCGGACGCCATCACAAAGTTGCTGACGCCGATTTTTCCCGGGCAGCTTCCGCCCGACGGCGCGCCCTTTCCGCTCGGAAATCCGGACGATCCGACCGCGCCGAGCATGGCGTTGCTGGGCGGCCGATTGCTCCTCGCAGTTCCCGGCAGCACGATGCCGGCGTTTCTGGAACGGCTCAAGAATCCGCCGGGCGCAAAGGCGCCGGGAACGCTGGCCGCGAAAGAAAGCTTTGCGGCGGCGCACGCGAAATTGAAAAATTCCGGCGCGTATATCTACGTCGATCCGGCCGGCATATTCAACGTCATTACTCAAGCGCAGCCCAACGACAAGGACATGAAGAAGGCCGCGCTCGTCGTGAACGCGTTGGGCCTTCAGTCGCTGGCGGCGGTGCTGATCAGCGCCGGAGTCGCGGGCGATGAAATCGTGGTTGAAGCAAGTTTGCAGGCCGACGCCGCAAAAAAGCCGGCGGGAATTTTTGCGTTGTTCATGGCGCCGGGCGAGCCGATTTCGAAAACGGCGTTGCATATCGCGGCGGCGGACGCGCCGTTTGTTAACGCGGGACACTTTGAATGGTCGGAAGGTTTTCAAAAGCTACAACAGGCGCTCGGCGCAACCGGAATGGCAATTCCAATTAATGTTGGATTGACGATGGCCAACATGCGTGTCGGCTTCAACATTCAGCAGGACTTCCTGGCGAACCTCGGATCTGAAACCGTGATCGCGCGCACGGCGCTGGAGACAGCTCCGCCGCTGTCGTTTGCGCACGGGATTGTGGGCTCCATCGCCCTGCACAATCCGGCCAAGGTCGCCGACTGCCTCGAAAAACTGCATCGCACGTTCGGCCAGGACAAGTCCGACCCGGTGTCCATGATGTTTCAGTTCCGTAAACTCGAGAATGGCGAAAAGTCGATCTACTATTTCAAACAACTGGTCACCGGATCGTGGGCGGTCGCTGTGGTTGACGACCGGTTGGTCTTCGGCTCGACGATCAATGCCGTCCGCCGCGGAATGGAGCAGTTGGCGGCGAAGACTGACATTCTTTCCAACGCGGACTTTCAAGCGACGGTCGCGCGTATCACCGGCCAGCCGTTCGACGCCGACAAACTGCCCAGCGGTCTGTCGTATCAAATGGACGAAAGCTCCGGCGGCGGGCCGTTGTTGCTGGCCAGCGCAGGTCTCCTTACCGGCAGCGCAACGCTGGCGGGGATCGCTGAAGCCGTCAATCCGACGCCCGTCGACAATGTGCCTGGCGGGGACCGTGGTGGGATGGCGGAAGTGCAACAATTTTTCGAGCGTCCGTCGGGCAAGACCTTGCTGGAACTTGGGAACTCCATCGACCTGGGCCTGTGGCCTGACGAAGGTTTTTTCCTGAAGTATCGCCGTGCGCGCGGTTCGTACTGGGCCGGCGATCCGCTGGGTTTGTATGTGCGCAGCGAACTGCCAATTCCCAACTCAGGATACAGTTCGGCGGGTGGGCCGCTGGTGGCGATAGGAGCGGCAGGGATCGTGGCCGGAATAGTCATGCCGGTGCTCGCGCGCGCACGCGCAACCGCACGTCGCGTCAGCAATGAGAACAGAGGTGCGCCGAAGGAGAAGGATAAGAAGGACGATTTCTGATCCAGCCAAAGAGAGCCATGGGCGTTACGGCCAGAGCTTTTTGATTTCGTCCTCGGTCAGTTTGATTTCATGCCCGTAAAAGACCGTAAAGAGCCGACGCCGGATTTCGTTGGGCGCCAGTCCGGGCGGAAACGAGGCCATAACCAATTCTCGAGCGGCGTCGAACTGCGCGACGCCATCAGCAATCGTTCTTCCCCAGTCAGCGCCATCAGCCGGTCTTGAACGTATTTCGCGACCTCTGGAGAAGTGTCATTCATTGCGCAATTCCTTGAGCGAGTTAGGCACTACCGCGCAACCGCCTCCGCGCGGCCCACGGCGTCGGCCATCTCCTGCAGCAGCGTCTCCGTCTCTTCCCATCCGATGCAGGCGTCGGTGATCGATACGCCGTATTTCAGTTTCACGCCTTCCTTCCAGGACTGCTTGCCCGCCCCGATGTTGCTCTCGAGCATCACGCCCATGATTTTCTTCTGACCGCCGCGGACCTGGCGCAGCACTTCGCGGCAGGCCATGGACTGGCGCGTGTGGTCCTTGTCGGCGTTGCCGTGCGAACAATCGACCATGACCGGCCGCGCGATGCCTTCTTCCTGGACGATCTCCGCGGCGCGGGCGATGTGCTCCGGGCTGAAGTTGGTTTCGCCGCCGCCGCCGCGCAGGACAATGTGCCGGTCGGGGTTTCCGCGCGTCTTGATCACCGCCGTCATGCCGTCGGGATTGATCCCCAGGAAACTGTGTTCGTGGCGCGCGGAGATCATGGCGTTGAGCGCCACCTGCATGCCGCCGTCGGTGCCGTTCTTGAAGCCCACCGGCATCGACAGTCCGCTGGCCATTTCGCGATGCGTCTGGCTTTCGGTCGTGCGCGCGCCGATCGCCGCCCAGCTCACCAGGTCGGCCAGGTACTGCGGCGTGACCGGATCGAGCATCTCGCTGGCGCAGGCCAGGCCGAGCGTATTGATCTTCAGCAGCAGCGTGCGGGCGAGGTTGAGGCCTTCGGCGATCTGGCAGGAGCCGTCTAGACGCGGGTCGTTGATCAGTCCCTTCCAGCCCACCGTCGTGCGCGGTTTCTCAAAATACGTGCGCATCACTATTACGAGCTGGTCCTGAACTGTGTCAGCGACACGCTTGAGGCGCTGAGCGTAGTCGAGAGCGGCGGCGGGGTCGTGGATCGAGCAGGGTCCGATCACGACCAGCAGCCGGCGCATGTCGCGGCCGTGAATGATGTCGCGAATCGCGCGGCGGGTCTGCAACACGACTTCGGCCGCGGCGGGCGCGACGGGCAGACTCTGTTGCACTTCTCGCGGGGAAACCAAGGGTGTCGCCTCCAGAATATTCCGATTTTCAATCTTCTCGTCCATGTCTGATCTCTTTTCCCTTTTGTTCGGTTTCCCCAGTCGAAGTTCCGCGGCGGAGGAATGATTCAAGTTCCAGAAACGAAAAAGCCCTGGTCAATCTGGCCAGGGCTTGAAGGGCAGCTTAAACGGTTGGTACGAACGTTTACGCAAACTCCCTCAACCCTGGCTGACGCCAGGTAAAGGTAAAATACGCGTAAAAGTACCAGCCCGTCAGATTCATCAAACTGCCTCCCACTGTGAAATTCTATACCGCATGCATGAGTGAAGAGCAATGAAAAAAGGCGTCAGGATCGCCCATCATCTAAACTCTAAGCCTGCACGCTGAGCGAAGTAAACGCGCAATAACGCTTGAACATATTCGCAATGTGCTAAGGTAGCCCGGCGGCGCGGCGAACGAAGTGAGCCGATAGCTCAGTCCCAAATGACCTCCACGGACTTGGGATAAAGCCATTGGGCCTGACATTGGACGTAGCATCGGCGCAGGCACCCATTTCGCTCGTCCTGAACAGTGACATGAAAAATGACATCCCAATGTTTAGGTCGCCAACGAAATGGGCCTGTGAAGAAAATGCGGCGTTTGGCTTCCGTGATTGTGAATTGGTTGGTAGTGGCCCATTCGTTCAAGAGTTCTTTACAACGCGCAATGTCTACGCGGCGCAACCAAACCATTAATAGACACATTATCAGTGCTAGAATCAGATCCATCTGTGGCCCCGTCCTGCACACAATGTGACGCGATGCAGTTTCGATTTAATGCTATCTTTTATTAATTTGATTAAATTTATCGAATATATGGATAAGAAATTCAGCCCAAGTCTGTCGCGCCACTTCATATTCAACCAGTTCACGATCAGACGCAGCGGCAGTGAGCCGTCGCCGTTCCTCATCAAATTGATGCCATTGCGCATCCAGCGCGGCCGCGCGCGCCAGGTCGTCGGCGTTGGCCGCGTCGGTGCGTTCACCCGCCAGGTAGCGGAGCGTCGCATCTAAGAGATGAGTACGGGGTTAGCGGCTCTGGTTTTTGGACAGAGCAGTAATAGAGTAAGGTATGCCCTTGGCCCTGACGTTTGGTCCTGCCACATGTTGCAGCCTACATTCAAATTCTGGCCGTGGGGAGCGCTGTCGATCGCGGCGCCGGCCGTGGCGGCGCTGGCGGCTGGCGCGCAACTGATGAAAGATGCGGCGCACGGGCCGCTCAGCGATGAAGATACCTGGCGCGCGGCGGCGGTGTTTTTCGGCATCATTGGCGCGGCGAACGGCTATCTGATCGCTATCGCGATCGGCGACCTGGGGCGCAGCGCGCTGGCCATTCCGCTCGGCGCAATCGCCGGAGCGCTCTCGATTTCGCTGCTGAAATCGCCCTACGTTGCCAGCGCCGTGACGCTTTATTTCGGCGTTTTCATGTACTGTGCGGCTATGGAAGGGCAGCAGATGATCCTCGGCTGCTTTACCGCGTTTCTCCTGTCGGTTTTGCTGATGTTAATCGTGGCGTCGTCGTTCAACAACGAGTCCAGTCGCCTGATCCACCTGCTGCTTTGCTATCCGCTGGTCTGTTCGCTGGTTGCTGCGTCGATGCCCTTGGAACGCAGTTTCCGCGGCGCATACGAAGCGTTCGGCATCGGCGCGCAGGCCGCGCTGTACAGCGGGATCGCCGGGCTGTTTGCGCTCGCCGGCGTCAGCATTTTGTGTCTGATCGTGAGCCACTACAGCAGGTTTGATCTTGGAGAAATTCAACTGTACGTCGCGTTCTTTGCCGGCGCCGCTGTGGCGAACTATCGTTGCATTCGATATATGTTCGATCTGCTATTTCGCGCGGACACGAGCGACGATGAGCAGTTTGCGAGCGAACTTGCCGAGTACGCGAGCGCAGAAACGTCGGAGCCGCTCGGCAAGTAAACTCGCCGGCTGGAACCCGGCGCGACACAGGGCGCTTTACCTTGCGCGGGGCTCGTGCTACGATTTTTTGCGGACAGAGGGACTTTCAGTGAGTCTGCGCAATGGCATCGTCATTGTCGATCACGGTTCGCGCCGTGCCGAAAGTAATCAGATGTTGGAGCAGGTGGCGGCGCTGTTTGGCGAACGGTTTAAGGATCGCTACGCGATCGTCGAGCCCGCGCATATGGAGATTGCGGAACCGTCGATCGCCACCGCTTACGGCAAGTGCGTCGAACGCGGGGCGCAGCGCGTCGTGGTCTGCCCGTTTTTCCTGGGACCCGGCAAGCACTGGACGCAGGATATTCCGCGGCTGACGGCAGAAGCGGCAGAAAAGTACCCGGGCACGCTCTTTCATGTGACGCCGACGCTGGGTATCGATGATTTGATTTTGGATCTGCTCGAGAAGCGCGTGAATTCCTGCGACGCGCACGATTATCTCTGCGACACGTGCAAGGGCACGAATCGGGCGGGTACGGTGGAACAGAAGAGCAAGTTGAGCAGGTGAAGAGTTGACAGTCGCTTCCTGATACGATCACTGTTGGGGTTAGTCATGTTACGACGGGAATGGATAACCGCGGGTCACGGTGAACTCTGGAATTGCAGAGGCACTTATTGTGCGGTTCCGTTCGAGTACCTGCCGAAAGTCAATCAGGCTACTCACGATCTCGGATGGCTCGACCAGGTTAGCCCGCGACTGCGCGACGTCATTTCTGACACCTCAACTTTAAATGCCGACGAGAAGAAAATAGCCAACCTAAAAACCATTATTGAAAAGGCCCAAGCGCTTGCGCTAGAATTACCGGAGCCCTTTTTACGTTTCATGCAGTCCGCTGAACTACAAGCGAAGGTTCCTACCTGCACTGCGTGTTATTTGGAACTATCAACTGATTTCGTGCTCATTCCGGGCGTTAAAGATCAATATCTTCTTCGCTTTATGAACGACTCCCAGAGTTGCGCCTTATGGTACCTTTACTTTGATCGCAACGAGACGGCGGCAAAGGTCGTGGTTTCCAGCTATTTTCTTGATCCCGACATTTTCAAGGAAATGGAATATGAGGAAATTAATTACGAGGACATCTTTGCAGAAGCAGCTATTTGCGCCGATACATTCACGGAATTTATTTATCGATTCTGGATTGAAAACACGATTTGGTATTCACTGAGCAAACGGGTGCCCGCTACGCCTCTTCAGGAAGAGTATCGAAACCATATCACCAAAAGGTTATAAACATCCGCTAATTGAACTGGGGCTCGCTTCGCTCGAGCCCCAATACATCCGCGACACAGCTTGAACATCAACCCGTTACGGGAACAGCCCCAGACACTTCGCGGCTTCAGCTACTCGTTTGACTGAGATCATCAGCGCAGCCGTGCGCAGCGACACGCGCTCCCGGCGTGATAGCGCGTAGAGGCTGGTGAAGGCGCTGAGCATCACGCGTTTCAGGCGTGTGTTGATCTCTTCGAGTTCCCAGAAATAGTACTGGATGCCCTGCACCCATTCGAAGTAGCTGACCGTCACACCGCCGGCGTTGGCGAGAATGTCGGGGACGACGACGACGCCGTTCTTATGCAGAATGGCGTCGGCGTCCGGCGTGGTCGGCCCGTTTGCGCCTTCGACGATGATCTTGGCTCTGATCTTGTGGGCATTGACCTCAGTGATAATGCCGCCGAGCGCGGCGGGGATCAGCACGTCGCAATCCAGCGTCAGCAGTTCTTCGTTGGTGACCTTCTCGCCCTGGGTGTGTTCTTGAACGGCGTCCTTGGGTCCCATCGATGCGAACAGCTTGAACGGATCGATGCCCGCGGGATTGAAGACGCCGCCGCGCACGTCGCTGATCGCGACGATCTTCGCGCCGAGCTCGTGCAACGCTTTCGCGGCGTTGGAGCCGACGTTTCCGGCGCCTTGCACGGCCACGCGCAGGCCTTTCAGATCCAGCCCCATTTCCTTGGCGATCGCGGCGGTCACGAAGCTGACGCCGCGTCCGGTGGCCTCAATGCGCCCCAGCGACCCGCCGACGGCCACGGGCTTGCCGGTGACGATCTGCGGTACGGAGTGGCCGGTGGTCATCGCGTAGGTGTCCATCATCCACGCCATGGTCTGCTGATTGGTGCCCATGTCCGGCGCGGGCACGTCGCGATCGGGGCCGATGATGATCATGATTTCTGAGGTGAAGCGTCGTGTCAGCCGTTCGAGTTCCGCTTCGGAAAGCTTTTGCGGATCGACCACCACCCCGCCTTTCGCGCCGCCGTAAGGAATGTTCATCAGCGCGCACTTCCAGGTCATCAGCATCGCCAGCGCTTTGACTTCGTCCATGCTGACTTCGTGATGGTAGCGGATGCCGCCCTTGCACGGCCCGCGGTACTGATTGTGATGCACGCGATAGCCCTGGAAGACTTCGACGCGCCCGTCGTCCATGCGCACAGGGACGGCGACTTCGAGCGTGCGCTTGGGGTGGCGCAGCAATACGTGCGAATCCTTATCGAGCTTCAAGAGCGCGGCGGTTTCGTCCAACTGGCGCAACGCCTGCTCCCACATGTCGTGGCGGCGCAGCATTGCCGTGTTGGATTTGCGCATCGGCTCCATCTGCGGCGGAGGAATGCCAGCCGGCAACGTCGCGGGGACGGACGGCATCTCCGGCAGCGGAGCCGGCGGCGGCTCTTTGGGCGGGCGGCGCGCGCCCGACACGGGATGCGCGGGCGTGGTCATGATGATCGACCCGTTTCCGTTGCGTTCTGGAGGCTTGCCGCGAGAACCATTTTTCTTTATCGCCATGATGTCCCTCTCTTTCGAATTTTACTCAATCTATTCGCATCTATGAATGTACCGAACGACGCAGAATAGTCTTCAACGGCTGAATCCTATTCATCGTTCATCATTTTCCGTAGGGTGATGCGGCGATGCTGCGCGCGTTCCGCCGTTTCCGCGTGTTCAATTTCAACCACGATCCGCTCCGTGGGCCAGTTCAAATCGGCGACGCGTTCCGGCCACTCCATGCAGACGACGCCGTGGGGATCTTCCAAACATTCGCGCAGTCCGCTGCCTTCGAAATCGAGCGCTCCGCTCAGGCGATACGCGTCGATGTGGTAGAGCGTCAGGCGTCCGCCGGAATACCGGTGTTGTAGTACGTAAGTGGGACTGGTGACCCGCACGCCGGTGGGAACCGCGAGGCCTTTGGCGACGCCGCGGACGAAGACGGTTTTTCCTGCGCCAAGTTCGCCGGAGAGCACGATCAATTCCCGGCCGCGCAGGGTGGTCGCGAGTTGCGCGCCGAGCGCCTCGGTCTCCGCGGCCGATGAGGAATCTGTCACCCACGTCTGATCGAATGTGTAGTTCGACGCCTGCATGTATTTTATTGTACCCCATCTTCCCAAAACCACATGACCAGCGCCATCTTATGACTACGGTAACCGCACGAGTGCGCTTGAAAAGCGCAGGCGACGAGGGCGCGTAGTCCCCTGAGTATCATCGGACGCGCGGGTGTTTCCTTACAGTCAAAGGTGGGAACCGCGATTTCAAAATGCAAAATTTGGATCGGATTTTAGAAGTTTTTTCTTGCCCGTTATCAACGGTACAGACCTTGGTCTCCATGGAGACCAAGGTCTGTGTTTCGCCGGCTGGACGCCGGCGCGACAGGTTATTGGCCTTCGGTGGGCGGAGCGGCGGTGTTGTCGTCGGACCAGGGACCGGTGGCGATGCGGACGGAATAGTGGCCACGCGAATGCTGCTGATTGCCTTGCAGCACGTCCTCGTTCGCGGCGATGCGCAGGTACAGACGGCCTGCGTTCTCGGGCTTCCAGTTCTTGCTTTCGCCGATCAGAAACGACTCGCCGTCCGGTCCCACCCGGCCGATCACGGCGCCCATGGGAAAGGGCTGCGCGTCGCCGCCTGAATTTCCGGCGGGTTCGGCCTGCACTGAGCCGAATAGCACCACGTGGCCGCCGGCGCTGACTGTCACGGACTCTCCGAGGTTGGCGTCGATGCCGGTGTCCAACCAATCGTGAACGGTGGGTTCCGCATCCATGTCGATCGTCTTTAGAATGCCGTGCGCCAGCCAGCGGACGCTGTCGATTTCCGCAAGCTTGATGGAAAGTTCGCCGAGTTTGCCGGACAGCTTGAGCGCCCCCAGTTGCAGCACCCCGCGCGCTTCGAATTTCGCCGTGCGAATGCAATCGGCGCTCGCGGCGGGATCGGCCTTGAGCGCCAGGACGCGGCGCAGCAGCGCGTCGATACGCGGCTTCAAATCCGGAGCGACGCCTTGGCGCAGATCGAAGAGCGGCTCGACTGCGGCGTTGCCGGCGTCGCACAGCGCCGCTTCCGCCGCGCGCTGCAAGCCCGCGTCGGCGCCCTGGAAATTCTTGAGCGCCACCGCGATCTTCTCGCGGTCGGCGGCGCTGTTTTCCGGGGCGTGGGTCAACTGGTAGATATCGTCGATGGGAAATTTCAGGTCGCCGAATGAAGTTTTGAGCACAACCGCGTCGGTCCCTTTCAATTCCCCGCGCAACGACGATCCATCTTTCAGGCGCACTTCAATGTCATGCGCGGCGAATTTCTCGGCTTTCGCGGCCTTGCCTGCTGTGGGCGGCGGAGCCTCGGCCGGAGCCTCCGGCGTCGCGACCGGCTCTTCGGCATGCAGCGCGAAGCCCGTCGTGAATAAAAGCGCGAGCACGGCGAATACGACAGGTCGTTTCATAGTCAGCGCGCGCTCCGTTCAATCCCTGATCATCAGTTGTTCGGACTGTTGGGCTGGCGGGTTTGCGTTCTGCGGATTCACGGCGCCGGCGGGTTTGACGTGGACTTCCTCGGCCCACACTCCGGTGGCGACGTGCAGGTTGAACTCGCCCGACGAAGGATTGTTATTGTTGTTCAGCAGGTTTTCAGCGCAAAAGATTTTGACGTACAACCGATCATGATTTTCGGGCGTCCACTGCTTGCCTTCGCCGATCAGGAACGGCTTGCCGTTCGCGCCCAGTTTTCCAATCACCGCGCCGGTTTGAAAGGGCGCGGCGCCCCAGCTATTGGAGCCTTCCGGCGTGATCGCATTGTTGCCGAACAGGTTGATTCCACCGGCAGCGGCGACCGACATTTTCTCGCCGTAGATCGCGTCGACGCCCGTGTCGAACCAGTCAGCCAGGCTGGCGCGGGCTTCGACCACGACCAGCTTCGTCGCGCCTGCGCCCAGCCAGCGGACCGATTCGAGGTCCTCCAACTTCACTTTCAAATCGCCGATGTGGCAATGAATGTTGAACACATCGAACTGGAGCGTCCCGGCGGCTTCGAATTCGTCGGACTTCACCAGATCGTCGGTGCTCAGATGCACGCTGGTCCCGGAAACCTTTTTCAGAATGGCTTCGATGCGGCTGCGCGCTTCGGCGGAGGCTTTGGTGCGCGCGTCTTTCAAAATATCGACGGCTTGCGCGCCAAATTCTTCCAGCGCGTGCTGCGCCTGGCCGCGCGTGGTGAAGTCATCGCTGTCGAGCTCCTTGATCGCGGTGCGGATCTCGCCTTCCTTCTCTTTCGCGAGTCTGAAGCCCGTTTTGATGCGCAAAATTCGGCTGAGCGGGAAGGTGAGATTGCCGTAGGCGGTTTTCAGTTCGATCGGCGCGGTGGAGCTGATTTCGCCGCGCAGCAACGACCCGTCGCGCAGGCGGATTTCGATGTCGTTGGGACCGTACTGCGGCGCCGCGCTGGAATCCACGGCTGCGCGGCAACCCCATGCCAGCGCGGAGAGAACCCAGACGTGCCGCATAATCCGCATCATTGCATCTTCTCCGCCAACCGGCGCGCCGCGATCAGAATTATGCTATTGCGAATTCCCGGCTACGCCAGTCCTCCTTATATTGACTAAAAACGGCTGCGCAGTTACGGACTTTCAGCCTTTTTCGAGGAATTTGCGAATTGCGGGGATGGGCTGCTGATCGAAGATATACTCGGGCGTGCCCTCCGCGGCGATGACGCCGCCGTCCATGAAAACCGTGCGATCGGCGATGTCGCGCGCGAAATCCATGTCGTGCGTGACCAGCAGCATGGTCATGCCGTCGGCCGCCAGATCGCGGATGACTTTGAAGACCTCCTTGGTGAGCACCGGATCGAGTGCCGAGGTGGCCTCGTCGAAGAGCATCACGTCGGGCTTCATAGCCAGCGAACGCGCGATTGCGACGCGTTGCTGCTGGCCGCCGGAGAGCGTCGCCGGATCGCAGGGATGTTTTTCCCACAGCCCGACTTTTTTCAGCGTGGCTTCGGCGATCGCGCGCGCTTCTTCATACGATTGTTTGAGGACAAAACGCGGGCCGCTCATCACATTTTCAATAACGCTTAAGTGCGGAAACAGATTGAAGCGCTGAAAGACCATGCCGACGTGGCGGCGGAGATGCTGCGCCTGCGTCTGTTCATTGCGCGTCGGAAAATAACCCTCGGGCCGACCGGTGCTGACGACGGCGCCATTCAACAGGACGCGTCCATCCTGGTACTGTTCAAGCAGGTTGAGGCAGCGCAGGAACGTCGACTTTCCGCAGCCATTGGGGCCGAGGATCGTCAATACCTCCGCTCGCTTGACGGAAAGATTGATGCCTTTCAGCACCTGCTTGGCGCCAAAGCTTTTCTTGATGCCCTGCGCTTCGAGGATAAGGCCGTCGCGTCCCGTTGCGGGGGATTCAAGTGTTTGAGCAGAGGGTTGCATGCGTTCCATTTATACAAAAGCGCGACGCTGGGCGCGAATGAATTCGCAACGCTCGACGTGCATCAAATTGATTGGTCTATTTCTCCGGCATTTGTAATCCCACAAGTAGGACATAAAACTAACCGTTCACTTTTCTGGAGAACATGATGCCGCTGGCCGCATTTCCCAAGTGCTACCTCGATGCGATGATCGTGAAGAAGACCCTGAGCCTGGAGCAGTGGATCGCCGACGCGGCCACGCAACTGGACATCGACGGATTGGAATTTTACTGGGGTTTCGTGCCGCGCGATCCGGCGGGGATCCAGAAGGTGAAAGATTGCCTGAAGCAGCACAACATGGCGATGCCGATGATGTGCTACTCGCCGGATTTCATCAAACCCGACTCCGCGGAACGCAAAGAGGAAGTCGAAAAGCAGAAGGAAGTGATCCGCGTGACCGCGGCGCTCGGCGGGAAATTCTGCCGGGTGCTCAGCGGGCAGCGCCGAACCGACGTGACGATCAAAGACGGCGTGAAAATGGCCGCCGACTGCATCATCTCGCTGATTCCCTATGCGGCGGAGCACGGACTGACGCTGATCCTTGAGAATCACTACAAGGACGGATTCTGGAAGTTCCCCGAGTTCGCGCAGAAGATGGATGTTTTTCTGGAACTGCTCGCGGCGATTCCGCGCTCGCCGAACTTTGGCGTGAACTACGATCCGTCGAACACCATCATCGCCGGCGAAGATCCGATCGCGATGCTGGAGGCGGTCAAAGACCGCGTCGTCACCATGCACGCCAGCGACCGCTGGTTTGAAGGCGGCACGGCGGCCGATCTGAAGAAATACGAAGCCGACCCGCAGCTTGGCTATGCAAAAATCCTGCGCCACGGCGTCATCGGCAAAGGTTTGAACGACTACGACAAGATTTTCTCCATTCTCAAATCGGCGGGTTTCACCGGCTGGGTCAGCATCGAAGACGGCGAGGACGCCAGCGTGGGCATGGAACATCTGCGCCTGTCGGCGAAATTTCTGCGCGAAAAAATGGCGGCTCACGGCTTGAAGTAACTGTACCGCCGGCGTCTTGCCGGCACTACTCATTCACCACCCGATACTGGAGGTGCGCATTGAAGACGATCGTCCAGATTTCACTGGATCTGACGGACATCCCGGAAGCGCTGGCAACAGCGCGCATGGCGCGGCGCGCCGGTGTCGACTGGCTGGAAGCCGGAACGCCGCTGATCATCGCCGAAGGCATGAACGGCGTGAAGGCGCTGCGCGCGGAGTTCGCAGAAGTGCCGATTGTCGCCGATCTGAAGACGATGGACGGCGGCTGGCTTGAAGCGCAGATGATGGCCAAAGCCGGCGCGACGCATGTCGTGGTGATGGAGCGCGCGCACCCGGAGACGATCAAGATCGTGGTCCGCGCCGGACGCGATTTTGGCGTGAAAGTGATGGGCGACAACCTTGGCGCCGAAAACATGATCGACTCCGCCAGGCGACTGGAAGACCTGGGCTGCGATTTCGTCATCCACCATATCGGCTACGACGAACGGCGCGGGATCGTGGCGGCCGGCGGGCGCTGCCCGAGCCCGCTCGATCAACTGAGCGACATCGTTAAAGCCGTCAAAATTCCAGTGCAGGCAGTGGGCGGATTGTCGGTCGAACAGGCGATGCGCTCCCCCGAGTACGGCGCGCCACTGGTGGTGCTGGGCGCGCCGCTGACGATCGACGCTGACGCCTTCAAGACCGCCGGCGGCGACCTGGAAAGCAAATTGCGAATGGTCTGCGACAAGGTCCACGCCTATGGCAATGTCGGACCTGAGGAGAAACGCCGATGAGCGAAAAAATGATGGGAGTGCTGAACTACGCCGCGGAACCGCATTCGGTCGAGTTGCGCGAAATGCCGATCCCCGAGATCGGCGAAGACGACGTGCTGTTGGCCGTGCAGGCCGTCGGCGTTTGCGGCAGCGATCTGCATCAGTATCACGGGAAACAGAGCTGGAAGGTCAACTATCCGGTGGTGCTCGGCCATGAATTCGGAGGCTTTGTCGCCAAGGCCGGCTCGCGCGTCAAGAATTTCAAAGAGGGTGACCGCGTCGTCAGCGAGACGGCCGCCGTGGTCGATCCGCGCTCACCGTACGTCCGCGCCGGAACGTACAATCTCGATCCCAACCGCCTTGGATTTGGTTACGGCGTGCACGGGGCGATGACGCGTTTCGTGCGCGTGCCGGAGCGTTGCCTGCACCAAATTCCCGCCGGACTTTCGTTCGAAAAAGCGGCTTTGACAGAGCCCTGTTGCGTCGCATACAACGCGACCTGCATGAACCTGCACATCCGCCCCGGCGATTCCGTCGCGGTGATCGGCCCCGGGCCGATCGGGCTGCTCTGCACGCTGATGGCGAAACTCTGCGGCGCCAACCCGCTGATCGTCGTCGGCATTCCAGCCGACGCCAAGCGCCTGGCGGTCGCGAAGGAAATCGGCGCCACGCATATCTTCGGCGCGCAGGGAGAGGACGTCGCCGCTCGCATCCGTGAACTGGGCGATGGCTACGGCGTGGACGCCGTGATCGACGCCGCGGGCGTCAGCGCGGTGCTCAAGTCCGCGCTGGATTTCGTGCGTCCCGGCGGGCAGATCGTGAAAGTCGGCTGGGGCCCGCAGCCCTGCAATTTCTCGCTCGATCAGTTGGTGCAGAAAGCCGTCACGCTGCAGGGCAGTTACAGCCACAACTGGCCGATCTGGGAACGCGTGCTGGGGATGCTGGCCAGCGGGCAGATCGACCTGGAGAAGGTGCTCAACCGCATCGCGCCGTTGGCCGAATGGCAGAGCTGCTTCGACGCCATGCATAAGGGTGAGATCGTGAAAGCGGTGCTGAAACCGTGAGCCAGGAGACTGCGAAATCCGACCGTCCGCCGGAACCCGAGCACGCCGAGGTATTCAACCCGGCGCCGCCTACGCCAGAAGCGCAGGCGCGCGAAGCGGCGAAATTGGAGCGTTTCGCGCGCGAAGGAAAGTGGACAGGCATTTCGGGCGTGCTGGTCTGGGCGCTGTCCTTTTTTCTTTCGCGCTCCCGGTTCGCGGCCGTGCCCAATCTGTGGGCGATCGCGACTTCGCTGAGTTTCGTTGCCTGCTCCCTGCTGTCCTATTCCTTATTTCGAAAAGTCGTGCTCTACGTCATGCTGCGCTGTTCGCTGGCCAAGCTGGCGTTCGCCTTTCTATTCGTCGGTTTGAGCGCCTTCCAGACGCTCGATCTGCTCACCAACCGATAACGATGTTTGAACGAAAGTCGCGCTTTGAACTGAAGGAGTTGGCATGCGTCTGAAAGATAAAATCGCGTTGATCACCGGGTCGAGCACGGGCATCGGCGAGGCGATTGCCCGCGCGTTGGTGCGCGAAGGCGCGAAGGTCATGATCCACGGACTGGACGCCGCCGAAGCCGAAGGCGTCGCCGCGGACCTGCGCAAAGGCGGTGCGAGCGCCATGTCGTTCGCGGGAGACATCGGCGAACCCAGCGTTTGCGCGAAACTGGTGGCCGCCACCGCCGAGCGCCTGGGCGGATTGAATGTGCTGGTCAACAACGCCGCCATCAAGACGCGCGACAGCATTGAGACCGCGACCGTCGAGACGTTCGACCGCACCATGGCGATCAATCTGCGAGCGCCGTTTCTGCTGAGCCAGGCGGCGATGGCGCATTTTCGCAAGGCCGGCGGCGGCTCGATATTGAATATCGGCTCCGGAAACGGCTACTGCGGCGAGTGCTCGCAATTGACGTATTCGATCAGCAAAGGCGGTCTGACGACGCTGACGCGCAACCTCGCCGACGCGCACGGAACCGAAGGCGTCCGCGTCAATCAGCTCAACGTCGGCTGGGTGCTTTCGAAGAACGAATATGAATTGAAGATCAAAGAAGGCTTGCCGCCCGACTGGCCGCAGAAAGTTGCGCCGGTCTTCGCGCCGTCGGGAGCGCTCAACACTCCCGAAGAGGTCGCCCACTTCGCATTGATGTTCATCCTGCCCGAAGGAACGCGTGTCAATGGCTCCGTCGTGGACCTGGAGCAGTATCCGTGGATCGGACGAAATCCGCAGAAGTATACGAAGTGAACGATTTACGATTTGCGAATGACGATTGACGAATGGGGCGCCAATCAACGGCAAGAAATGTGGACTGCCCTCGCGATGCAGATGGTCCAACAGCCGTATTCGTATCCCATTCGTCAATCGTCAATCCAAAATCGTCAATCCTACTTGACCGATTCCCATTTGGTCTGGACAGCTTTCAATTCCGGGTGCGAAACCAGCAGATGCCAGACGACGGCCTGGAAGGCTTCGGTATGAGGCGTCACATGATCGGGATTGACGGTGGGGACAATCACCACCGCGTCGCCGACCTTGGCCACGTAACCGCCGTCGCGTCCGACGATGCCGACGATCTTGGAACCGCGTTCCTTGGCCAGTTTCAATGCGGCGACGAGATTGGGACTGACGTTTTTCTCAAGGTTGCCGCCGCCGACTGAGAAGACCAGGACCAGGTCCTTTGCGCAGAGCTTGCTGACCTTGAACCATGCTTCGAAAACGGTGGCCCAGCCTTCGTCGTTGGTGCGCGCGGTCAGTTCCGAAACGTTGTCGGTCGGAGCGTAGGCTTCGATGCCGGCGATCTTGCGGAAGTCGTTGACCGCGTGCGACGCATGCCCCGCTCCGCCGCCCACGCCGAGGATGAAAAGGCGTCCGCCGTCGTCGCGAACTTTGCGCAGCAGCAGCGCGGCCTTCTCGATCGCCGCCGTATCCAGGCCGTCGATAATTTTCTTCGCTTCGCTCAAGAACGTTTCTGCAAATGACATGCGGCTGCTCCTTTGAGTAGATGGGTTGGACGGGGTTGACGACTTTTTGGACAGGTATTCGTGCAGTTCGCGCAAACCTTCGTGCGATCCGATTTCGTAAAAACGCTCGGGAACCTCGAACGCGGCCAGTGTCCCGGATTTCAACACCGACTGAAATACTTCGTCCAGGCCGAACGGCTGATCGGCCGAAGTCTGCTCGAACTCGGAGCGCTCGAAAATGCCCAGTCCGTAATCGATGTGCTGCATCGCCGGCGTACGGTTCTTCTTGTCGTAGACGGCGATCGCATGGTCGCGAAATTCGACGTTGCTGCGGTCGAAGCTGTCGCGGTTGTGATAGACGGTCATCAGCGCTTTGGCGCCGCTGCGTTCGAACGAAGCCTGGATCGCTCTAAAATCGCAGTCGAGATAGGAATCTCCGTACATCACGAAAAAGCGCTCGCCCAGCAGCGGCAGCGCGCGGCGGATCGCGCCGCCTGTGCCGAGCAGTTTGGGACCGTCGAACGAATAGTCGATTTTCAGACCGTAAGCCGAGCCGTCGCCAGTGAAATCGCGCAGCATTTCGCCGAGGTAGCCGGCGCAGAAGACGACGTGTTTGACGCCCTTGTCGCGGAGCAAACGCAACTGGTGAGCGGCGAAAGGTTCGCCGTTCACCTCCAGCAGCGACTTCGGGATTTTCTCCGTCAGCGGCCGCATGCGCGTCGCCAGTCCGCCGGCAATGATCGCGCAGGGATACAACGCGACGTCGCACTTGCCGCTCATGCCAACGCCGGACGTGGCGCTAATTCCCGCGCCGTGGTCGGCATTCATGATTGGATGACGACCTTGGTGCCTTCGAAGTCGAAGCGGAAGCGCACTTCCCGCAATCCGGCTTCGCGCAGGACGTGCCGCAGGCGGGATTTTTCTTCGGTGTAGAACATAAGGAAGCCGCCGCCGCCGGCGCCGATCAGTTTTCCGCCCAGCGCGCCGTTTTTCATGGCCAGCGTGTACCACTCGTCGATCGCGCCGTTGCTCATGTTGGGCGAGCGCTTGCGTTTGTGCTCCCAGTGGATGTTCATCAATTTGCCGAAGGTCGACAGGTCGCCGCTTTCCAGCGCATCTTTGCTCTGCCGGCCGATGTCTTTGATGAAATGGAGATTCTCAATCATCTCCTTGTCGTTCTGCTTGGTCTTCACGTCCTGGTCTTTAAGAATGTTCGACGCCGAGCGGCTTTGACCGGTGAAGAACAGAACAAGGTTGTCCTCAAGATTGTACATCGTTTCGGAGCTGATTTTTAGGGGACTCACTTCGACCTGATCGTTGGGCATGAAGCGGAAACAGGTCAGCCCGCCGAACGCGGCGATGTACTGGTCCTGCTTGCCAATCGGCTCCTTGAGCACGTCGAGTTCCAGATGGCACGCCTGCTCCGCGAGCTCGCGGGGATGGATCAGATGCTTCTGCGACGTGTGCAGCGCTTTCAACAGCGCCGTCGTGAAACTTCCCGACGATCCCAGCCCGGTGCCGGCGTGGATGTCGGCCATGCTGGCGATCTCGAGATTGGTCACGTTGACCTTCAGCAGTCGCAGCGCTTCGCGCACGATCGGGTGCTGGATCTCGTCGATCGACGTGACGCGTTCGTGCTTAGAATATTTGAGGATCAGTTCCGCGACGAATGTGTTGTGCAGCGTGATGTACACATACTTATCGATCGCCGCGGCAATCAGGAATCCGCTGTGCTCTCGATAGTACGACGGCACGTCGGTGCCGCCGCCGCCGAGCGTGATGCGCAGGGGACTACGCGTGATGATCATATCCGGAATCCTTGTAAATTCGTTCGACCACACGCAACACGGCGTGCGCATCCGTTAACCCGGGAGAGGGCTGGCGACCCAGCTTGATGTCCTCAAGGAATTCCGTGAATTCCAATTCCCAGGAGCGATCTTCCATCGGAAATTCCCAACGCGTCGTTTCGGGCGGCCCCATCTGCGGGAGCATTTTGAAAAACGCAAGCTGCTCGACGCCGTAGCTGCCGCCCAGGCCGGTGATCTCCAGCTTACCGTCGCGGCCAAAGATTTCGAATGAGAACGTATTCTTCCATTCTGTGGAACTGGCGTGCATGAATGCCGTCCGGCGGTCGGCGGTCTCCAGCAGCATAAACGTGTTATCGTCGACCGGCATGTTCCAATAATAAGTGAACGCGCGCCCCGAAACGTTTACGAAATCTCCCAGAAACCAGCGCGCAAGGTCGATCAAGTGCACGCCCTGGTCGATCAACTCGCCGCCGCCCGAGAGCGTCGGATTGGCGCGCCATTCCTTCTCGTAGCCCAACCGGCCGCCGTGCCCGTAACGCGCGCGGATATACATCAACGGCCCCAGCGCTCCGGCGGTGTGAAGTTCGCGCGCCTTGCGAAAGGCCGCGTGATAGCGGTGATTGAAGCCGACGCGCACGCAGACTTTCGTGCGCTCCGCTGCGGCCATCAGCGGCTCCAATTCAGTGCTGAACCGCGCGGCGGGTTTTTCCATCAACACATGTTTGCCCGCGTCAATCGCGCCCTGTGCGATTGACGCCAGGGAATCGTGTCGCGTGCAGACGATGACTACGTCAACGTCTTTGCGCGCGACGGTCGCGCGCCAGTCGCCGGAGGATTCGACGCCGGGATATTTTGCGGCGAGCGTCTTGGCGCGCTCGGGCATTTCGTCCGCGCAAGCAACCAGGCGGGCGTTGCGCATATACGCCGCCCGCTTGCCGCCGATCAGACCGCAGCCGACAATGGCGACGTTCACTTCGGTTCGCCCCAGTCGAGGTTTCGATCTTTCGGCACAATGCGCCGGAGCGTATAGATTTCCGATTTCGCCAGTTGCGGCGCCAGTTCCGGAAAGCGCTCCCAGGGATCCCACACGGCGCTGATCAGTCGCCCGGTAATGCCGTTGCTCGCCGCGGATCCCAGAAAGACGCAGAGCCCCGCGCCCTTCTCTAGCGGCGTGCCTCCGGAATTCTTCTGTTTCACCGATGCATCGTAAAATTGTTTGCCGACTTTTTCCGGACCGGCGGCGAGCACTTCGTCCAGCAGCCGCGTGTTTAGCGCACCCGGCGCCACTGAGTTGACGTCCACGTTGAACGCGCTCAGTTCTTCCGCCAGCGTTTCACCGAAACGGACGACCGCCGCCTTCGTCGCGGCATACGCGCTTAAGTTCGGCATCGGTTTGGTCGCGCCGCCGCCAGAGAGCAGCACGATCTTGCCGTGCTTCTGGCGTTTGAATTCGGGAATCACCGCGCGGCAGCAGTACACCGTGCCGATCAGGTTCACTTCGACCGCCTGGCGCCACGCGTCGAAGTCGACGTCGTCGATCCCGCCCTTCGGACCATAGACGCCGGCGTTTGCGATCAGAATATCGAGCCCGCCCAATTCCGAAATCGTGTCGCGGACCAGTGCGTCGACGTCCGCGACACTGCCGATGTCGGCCGTGCGATGGGCGACTTTCGTTCCGCCACTCGCGACCGCGGCAACGCTCTTCGCCGCCTCGGCCAGCTTTCCGGCGCTGCGCGCGCAGATCATCACGCTGGCGCCTTCGCGAACGTACGCCTGCGCGACGGAGAGCCCGAAGCCTTCGCTGGCGCCCGTGATCAACGCGCGCTTACCGGATAATTTCATCCCGCTCTCCCTGCACTGCCGCCGACTTTACCTATGGCGAAGTATGAAATGTCGCGGTTGGCCAGCGCGGTTTCGAGGAAGCGGCTGGGATCGAATACGCGCGGAGCGGCCATGGTCGCGGTGAAGTCTTCGGCTTTCAGCGCCGTGAATTCTGGCCACTCTGTGGCGATCAACGCCGCGTCAGCGCCGCTCAATGCAGTGCGGGCGTCAGGACACAATTGAATGATGGGACTCAAATCGCTGGGTAGATTTCGGACAGCCGGATCGAACGCGCGCACTCGAACTCCCTGCGTGAAAAGCCAACGGCAAACCTCAACTGCGCTGGAGCGGCGGAGTGTATCGGTTCTCGGTTTATACGTCAATCCGAGGACGGCCAGCGTCTTGCCTTGCAGCGCGCCGAGCGCGTCGGACAGCCGGCGGCGCAGCCAGTCTTTGTGGTCTAAATTGCTTTCACGGATGCCGGAAAGCAGGCGAGTCGGCGAACCCGTTTGTTTTCCCAAGTCGGAGAGGAACGTGACGTCACGCGCCAGCGTCCCGCCGGCGAAGGCCGGTCCGGGTTTCAGGTAAGCGCGACTGCCGATGCGGATATCGCTTTTCAGGCCGCGCTCCACTTCGCGCGCGTCGGCGCCGGCGCGTTCGCATAGCGCCGCGACTTCGTTGATGAACGCGACCGAGCAGGCGAGAAAGGCGTTCAGCGCGTGCTTGGTCATCTCGGCCGACTCGACCGACATCCATTCGATGTTGTTCGTAAACGGTTTGAGGATTTCGGTCATCCGCGCGCGCGCTTCGGCCGTGCGCGTCCCGACCACCACGCGGTCGGGCTTCGTGAAAACTTCGATGGCTTTGCCCAGTCGTAGATTTTCCGGACTATATACAAATTGCGCGCGACCATCGGTGATGGCTTTACTGTACATCTCTTCCAGTTTGCTCGTAGATCCGACTGGGACCTGCGACGAAACGACGATCAATACATTCTTCCTTAGGACCGGAAACAATTTAGCGACGCGATTGAGCACAAAATCGACGTCGGCCACATCCTCGTCGTTGACCGGCGTATCGTAAGTAATCCAGCAGACATCGGCTTCGCTGATCGCGTTGATGTCCTGCGCGAAAGTCAGGCGCTTTTCCGCAACCGATTTCCGAATCAGGTCGGCGAGGCCAGGTTCGGCGACCGGGGGCTTGCCGTTCGTCAAGTCCGCGATCAGCTCGGGACTTTCGTCCAGGCCGATCACGCTGTTGCCCGCCGACGCCAGACAGGCAGCGGTTACAGAGCCCAGATGCCAGAGACCGGCGACGGCGATAATCATGCGCGCTGCTCCGTGATCCACGGGTTCTGCTGCAGGTATTTAACGGTTTCGACCACGCCTTGTTGAATCGTCAGCCTCGGCTTCCAGCCGAGCGAGCGTATGCGTGAGGTGTCGAGGAAAATGAACGGACTGTCGCCGATCCAGCCGCGTTCGCCGCCCGCGTAAATTTTCTCAGGCGTGACTTTCAGATAGTCGCAGATCCATTGGATCGATTGATTGACTTCGCAGTAATGGTCTGTGCCAAGATTAAAGGTATGCAATTTGGTGGTGCACTTCTGCGCGATCAGCATCATCGCGTCGATGCAATCCTGCACGTAAAGGTATGATTTGCGCTGTTTGCCGTTCCCAAGGATGCGCAGCGTCGCAGGATTGGTGCGCAATTGTTTGTAGAAATCGAACACATGGCCGTGCGTGTATCTTTCGCCTAGAATCGATACAAATCGAAAGATAATGGCGTTGAACCCGTACCCCTCGGAATAGGCCGCGATCAGGCCCTCGGCCGCGAGCTTCGAAGCGCCGTAAAGCGACGTCTGAACGGGAAACGGGGCGTCTTCCGGAGTGGGAAATACAGTGGGCTCGCCGTACACGGAGCCCGTCGACGAAAACGCGATGCGTTTGATGCCGTTGGCGCGCATCGCCTCCAGCACGTTGGACGTGGCGATCGTATTCTGTTCCAGATCTTTGCGCGGATGCTGTGTGCCGAAGCGCACGTCGGCGTTGGCCGCGAGATGGAAGACAAATTCCGCGCCTTTGGAGGCGGAGATCACCGCATCAACGCTCAGCAGATCGCCGCGGACGAGCGTGAAATTCGGCGAGGTCTTCGCGTGATCCAGGAAGAATTCCTGACCGGTGACAAAGTTATCAAATCCGGTGACGGTGTTGCCGTCGCTGAGCAGCCGATCGACGAGATTACTGCCAATGAAACCCGCGCAACCGGTGACGAAGTAATGCATGCGTTCAGTTCTCCAAAATCCTTCTGCGCCAACACTCTATGCCTGTGAATTGATAAATCAAGCCGTGCCGATCACTCCATTATTTCAGATACAGCTTAGTGTATCCGGGGTGCAACTCGCCGACCACCGGGTGTCCGTTCAGGTCCTTGTGATTGGGATTGGAAAACGTGATTTTTAGAGAATCGATATTCACGCCCCCGAATCTAACTTCTTGCGTCGGCTGATCATACTCATTTGAAAAATCGGCGGTTGTTGTCAAGACCTCCACGCCGTTTAGAAAGCCCTGAATCTGTAGTGAAGTCCAACATTCATAGAAACTCGTAAGGCGGGGATAAAGTGCAAATCCCTCGACAGTTGCGGGATGCTCCAATTTAAGTAAAAGCGTCGTATCCCGATCAGACATCGCGACCCACGCCTCGTTTGAGTTTTCGACGAACAGGTTGTTCGCTCCACGCGTCTTTGGATCGATCTCGTTATCGGAAGTTGCAGTCACCCGTACATTCACGGAGTGCGGTTTTGAAGTCGACGTAAACTCTCTTTTCGTGTAAAGAGCAAATCCATAAAGAGAGAAAAAGAGAATTGCGTATGCCCCCGATTTTAAAAATATCAATCTACGATAGTCCATAGTTAGTGTTATTCTTTTAGCAAGACTAAAAATCGATTCGACTATTAAGATTAGAACTGCGAGGCCCCAGCCCATCAAGCTGGCATAGTTGCCGATTTTCGATCCAACCCAAGTCTCTGCTATCTCGGCTGTCCCTCGCGGAATCTCCACTGCGACATACTTGCCGCTATTCGTGTATTCTGAATCCACGCCATTAATCAAAACTCTAAGAACGCCCGGATAATAGAGTATGGGCAAGATAACGAGTGTATCAGCGGCAAGTTCGACACGGCATACCGAGAACTTCCCGTACGACATCTTATTTGCTGGAATCTCCAGCTTCGAATGCGCGGACGTCGTTTTCGGCAACTTAGCTTCCTTTATTAAATAAATACCTTCGGCACCGCCGCCAGCCATTGACGGCTCTCTGTGAATTTTATCGATATAATGAAGTGGCATCGCGGGTCCGATGGTTTGAACATAAGGACACGCAAATACGACGATCAGCGCAACACAGCCGACAAATTTGGATTCTGAAATGCCTGTGGGAAATGCAAATTGGAGCACAATCGCGGACAATAAAGTTCCGAAAAAAACTACGAACATAAGGATTCTATACGGAAATTGAATCGCCCACAATGTCGTGGGCAGATATTTCCAGAAATCGAACGGGGACCATGCCATAATAAACGCGACGAAAAAAACGATTAGGATTTTAATCGACTTTGGGGAAACCCCGGGCCGTTGCGATAGTATTCGGGCGGCCAAAACTAGAACAGAACTCAATATTGGAAGCCCAATTTGAATTCCAAACCTCATGTTTGTAAAAAAGCCCTCGGCCGGCGCGGGCAAAGGCGTCACCATCGTGACGGCCAGCAGCGAAAACAGATGCGAGTAGATCGCATTACCGAGTTCGTCTCGTTTTGCTTGCTGCCGTACGTATTTTTTCAATCATGGCGGACACTTGTTGCGAAAAAAACGCTCAATGTATATGGAAAATTGCCGTAGAATTGAAAGATTGGATATCGCAGCCCATCTGATAGAGTTGGAGCCACCTTTATTGGGAATTGACCTTCGATTAAAGCGTTGCGTGCCTCGACAATTCCGCTTAAATGACTGCCGAGGTCGTTCACCTCGGTCTTAAACAATCGATTTGAACCTATGGGCGCCAAAATCGACATTGCAGCGATGGAGTAAAATAATAGCACCAGTATTTCCTGACGCCATGAGCTTTTGTTCATAGACCGCTCCACTATTTAGCTCGAATCTGCTTTATTGCTCGAAACAGCACGCCAAATTTTTGCTCGTGCTGCGAAAAGCAACTGTATTCGAAACGAATTTCTCCCGACGTTGCGCTCTTGGGCAACTCGGCCCGGACGGTGTAGAAATCTTCCACGCCCGGAAATTCGAACTTCTTGATCAGCGTATTATCGTAAAAGATGCTCATAGTCTGACCAGAGCATTCGGTTTTGCATTC
>Ga0206927_1019_pt1 | contig 47817 bp, 47 predicted proteins | sample Alteio_BWOrgHeat_60_FD_153249 | JGI IMG/M metagenome (GOLD analysis project Ga0206927, IMG submission 153249) | Enriched cells from forest soil in Barre Woods Harvard Forest LTER site, Petersham, Massachusetts, United States -... | ecosystem: Environmental > Terrestrial > Soil > Temperate forest >... | reverse complement strand
CCAGATCGTCGTACTTGAATGGCAAAGCCCGGAATGCCCATTCAGCCTCGCGCATTATCAAGCAGGCAGCATGCAGGCATTACAGAAATATGCCAAGGAAAATAACGTGATCTGGGTGACGATAAATTCCTCCGCCGTGGGTAAGCCTGGCAATGAAACCCGCCAGCAGGCCAAGGATTTTAGACGCAAGAAAAATGCGCATGCTGCATACACAATCCTCGATCCTACAGGCAAGATTGGGCATAAATATGAGGCGAAAACCACCCCACATATGTTCGTGATTGATAAGGACGGCCTCATCGCCTATATGGGCGCGATTGACGACCAGCCCGGGGCGAAGGGCGCACCGGCGATTTCCAAGGCGAATAATTACATTTATGCCGCTATTGAGGCACTACTGGCCGACGGCGTTCCCGCAACCCAAGTCACCCCACCTTATGGCTGCGGGATTAAATATGCTGACTAAAGATGGAAAATAATTTCGCCCAAAACAATTTCGATATCGCAATCATCGGCGGTGGGCCGGGCGGATATGTCGCCGCCATCCGCGCCGCGCAACTGAAGATGAAGGTAGCGCTGGTCGAGCGCGAGAATTTGGGCGGCGTATGCCTGAATTGGGGCTGCATCCCGACTAAAGCGCTGCTGCGCTCATCGGAAATCAACCATCTGCTACATGATTTGGATCAATATGGATTTTCAGCGAAAGATGTGAAATTCGATTTCGCCAAGGTGATAAAGCGCTCGCGCGATGTCTCCGCCAAACTTTCCGGCGGCATCGGGATGTTGATGAAAAAGAATAAAATCACAGTTTTTGAGGGTGCAGCAAAACTTGCCGGAAAGGGTAAAATTTCCGTCACCGACAAAGATAATAAAAATTCTGTGGTGGTGGCAAAGCATATAATCATCGCAACCGGTGCCAGACCTAGAGCACTTCCCGGTATGGAGCCGGACGGGGAACTGGTCTGGACTTCCAAGGAGGCGATGATTCCAAAATCACTGCCGAAATCTATTCTGGTTGTAGGAAGCGGCGCTATCGGGGTTGAGTTTGCGAGTTTCTATTTGAACATGGGTGCGGAAGTAACAGTGGTCGAGGTTCTGGATAGAATATTGCCCGCCGAGGATGAAGAAATTTCGAAATTTGCGGAAAAAGCGCTGGTGAAACAGGGAATGAAAATTTTAACCAGCGCGGCGGTAAAATCATTAAAGAAAGGCAAAAACGACGTAACGGCGACCATCGAATCTGGCGGAAAAACCCAGGAAATAAAAGCTGAGCGGGTGATAATGGCGGTTGGCATTGTTGGGAATGTCGAGAATCTTGGGTTGGAAGGAACTAAAGTTAAGGTCGAGAAAGGCCAAATCTTAACCGATCAATGGATGCAGACGGCGGAACCCGGAATCTATGCCATAGGCGATGTCGCCGGTGCGCCATGGTTGGCGCATAAGGCAAGCCATGAGGGGATAATCTGCGTCGAAAAAATCGCCGGGATAAAGGACGTGCATCCGATCAAAAAAGAAAATATCCCCGGCTGCACTTATTGCCGGCCACAAATTGCCAGCGTCGGCCTCACCGAAAAAAAGGCAAAGGAGAAAGGCTATTCCTTGAAAATCGGCCGGTTCCCATTCATCGGCAACGGCAAGGCCATCGCGCTAGGCGAACCGGAGGGGTTGGTGAAAACCATATTCGACGCCAAAACCGGCGAACTCTTGGGCGCCCACATGATCGGCGCGGAAGTGACGGAATTGATCCAGGGTTTCGTCATCGGTAAAACCATGGAAGCCACCGAACTTGATTTCATGCACACCATTTTCCCGCACCCAACTCTATCGGAAATGATGCATGAATCAGTATTGGACGCTTATGGGAAGGTGGTGCATATTTAGGCAGGTTGTTTTTATGAAAAAAGCGATAATACTTACAGCTTTTCTTTTGTCCGGCTGCGTGGTTTATCCAGACCAGGGACCAGTAGGTTATGCTCCCGCATACCCTGCATATGTCGGCGTCGATTATAATGACGGCTGGTACGGCAGGCGTTATATCCCGGCGCCTGGACGCTGGCACCATTACGAAAGCCCGCACATGCGGGGCGGACATGGCGAGGCACCAGCTCATGGCTCGCCTGATCATGACACCCATGCTCATTCCTCTCCCGCCCACGGCCATCCCGCACATAATGATCAGGGACCGACTAGATAACCGCAGTCTTGCATCCCCTCCTTAGGTGCTCTAAAAATCAATCATGAACGGGCAGGATCAAAGGCGAATGCACCACCACCGGTGGGTTCTCATCAAGAGAATTTTCAAATGCTTCTACATGGGCCTGGTAAACACCATTCACCATGACGGAGTGGAGCATTCGGGATATCTAGCATTCCTTTCGCTATTGGCGTTTTTCCCTTTTCTGGTGTTTTTTGTCGCGGTGGCCGGGTTCCTCGGCAACCTGGAAATCGGCGATAGATTCGTTCATATAATGCTGCAAAATCTGCCGCATAATCTGACCGCAGCGCTAAAACCCCGCATTATCGAGATCATCTCTGGCCCGCCGCAGGGGCTGCTGACCATCGCTATTTTCGGCACGGTTTGGACGGCATCATCGGCGGTGGAAGGACTTCGCACCACCCTGAACCGCGCCTATCGCGTTTCCACTCCGCCCGCTTATATCTGGAGGCGGCTGCTCAGCGTTTTGCAATTCATAATCGTTACGATATTCGCGCTACTAGCCATGTTGCTACTGATAGTTGGGCCGATTGCGGTAGATCACATCCAGATACATTTCGGGTTTCTGTGGATAATCGAACCACTATGGGTCTATCTCCGCTACGCCTTTAGCATAGCCGTCCTATTCTTCGCGGTAGCCACCGCTTATTATGCATTGCCGAACGTCCGCCAGCGCTTGGTGTGGGTGATTCCCGGCGCGGCAATCGCGGTGGCATTGTGGCTCGTCGCCGCCGGGTTGCTGACGCTTTACCTGAATGATTTCACTCAGGTGAACCTGGTGTACGGCAGCCTCGGCGGAATGATAGCGACGCTTTTATTTTTCTACATCAGCGCATTGATTCTAATCTACGGCGCCGAAGTGAATTACCTAATCGAAAAATCGCTTGGCCGGAAGTTCGTCGTCAAGGATGAAAGGGTGAAAAAGCCTGCGTACCCATGCGAGCCGGGACATGAATGAACTCACGAAAATAATATTATATTGCGCAGCATTTTACCTTTTCCTCGCAGTGCTGATGTATATATTTCAAAGGCGGCTGATGTATATGCCTTCGCGCAACCTGGAGCATCCAGAAAAATATGGGCTTTCCTTGCAGGAAGTTGGCTTTTCCACGCGCGACAATGTTAAAATTGCCGCCTGGTTTTCCCCCGCGCAAGACGCGAAGGAAACGATAATTTATTTCCACGGCAACCTGGGAAATCTCGGCACCTTTGCCCGTCATGAAAAATTCCGCGCCTTCATGGATAAGGGATTCGGAGTATTGGCGGTAAGCTATCGCGGCTACGGTAAAAGCGAAGGTTCTCCAGGCGAAGCAGGGTTTTATCACGACGCGCGCGCGAGCCTGGATTGGCTCATCGCTAGAGGGCTTCCGCAGGGAAAAATGGTCTTGTTCGGCGAATCACTAGGCACCGGCGTCGCGGTGCAGATGGCGATCGAATATGAAAATATCCGGGCTCTGGTATTGGAAGCGCCTTATACTTCGGTATTGGCACGAGCGAAGGAAATTCACTGGTGGCTGCCGGTGAAGCATTTATTGAAAGATACATTTGATTCCATCGGCAAAATCGCGGGAGTGAAAGCTCCGGTGCTGATATTGCATGGCGAGCTAGACCGGACAATTCCTGTAGCCCATGGCCGGAAATTATTGGCCGCAGCGAATGAGCCGAAGAAGGGGGTATTTTTTCCGCATGTGCATCACATAGATTTCGCACCGGTTGATTTGGCGCGGGAGGTGGAGGTATTCCTCGCCAGCGATGCAGCGAAAAATATCACTGGCCAGGCATTTATATCGATGCCGGATATGAGGTGATGGACTAATGGAAAGCTTTATTGCCATATCTCTAATCAGCGCCTTGGTCATCTCCGTCAATTCGCTTATTACCTATGAGGTGCTCCGCGAAGTATGGAAAGTCCTGCCGAAGATGAGGGTTTCTCCAAGACTTAGGGTAATTCTTGTAATAATCCCGATATTTGCGATCCACATGGCCAGTATCTGGATGTACGCGCTGGTGTATTTCCTAGTCGGGAATTTTACTTCGATTGGTAAACTCATGGCAGCGGGTAAGGTGGTTGGGATCGGTTACCAGGGTTTTGTTGAATGCCTATATTTCGCCGCTGCCACTTATACCTCCTTAAGTTTAGGCAATATGTCCCCTGCGGATAATCTGCGCATGCTCGCCTGTGCGGAAGTGTTGAACGGCTTGGTCATGATCGGCTGGACGATTTCCTTCACTTACCTGACGATGGAAAAATTTTGGACCTTGCCGCATCGTAAGCATTGAGCAGATAGGAGCGTCGGGGGTCTAACCCCATAGAAGCTACCCGTTCATCGTCTGGAAGAAATCGGCGTTGTTTTTAGCGACTTTCAGCTTGCCGAGCAAGAATTCCATCGCGTCCACCGTGCCCATCGGCATAACGATACGGCGCAGCACCCACATTTTCGTAAGCAGCGCCTTATCCACCAATAACTCCTCTTTCCGTGTGCCGGACTTGGTGATGTCAATCGCCGGGAAAACCCGCTTATCGGAGAGTTTGCGGTCGAGAATTATTTCCGAGTTACCGGTACCTTTAAACTCCTCGAAAATCACTTCGTCCATCCGGCTGCCGGTGTCTATCAATGCAGTAGCGATGATGGTGAGGCTTCCGCCGCCTTCGATGTTCCTGGCCGCGCCGAAGAAACGTTTTGGGCGCTGCAGCGCGTTTGAATCGACGCCGCCGGTTAAAACTTTTCCCGATGAAGGAATGACGGTGTTGTAGGCGCGCGCCAGCCGGGTAATTGAATCGAGCAATATCACCACGTCTTTTTTATGTTCGACCAGCCGTTTGGCTTTTTCGATGACCATTTCGGCAAGCTGGACGTGCCGATTTGCCGGTTCATCGAAGGTGGATGAAACGACCTCGCCTTTTACCGAACGTGACATATCGGTTACTTCCTCCGGCCGCTCATCGATCAAAAGAACGATCAGACAAGCCTCCGGGTGATTTTCGGTGATGGAATGGGCGATGTTCTGCATCAACATGGTTTTGCCGGTGCGCGGCGGAGCAACGATCAGTCCGCGCTGCCCGAATCCGAGCGGGGCGATCAAATCAATGATGCGCGTCGATAAATCCTTCTTGGTGGCGTCATTGGTTTCCAGGCTAATTTTCCGATGCGGGTAAAGCGGAGTTAAATTATCGAAATTTATCTTGTGGCGCTGGCCCTCCGGCGCATCGAAATTGACCTTGGTAACTTTGAGCAGCGCGAAATAACGCTCACCCTGTTTCGGCGCCCGCACCTCGCCTTCAACTGTGTCCCCGGTACGCAGCCCGAACCGGCGAACCTGGGTAGGCGAGACGTAAATATCATCCGGCCCGGCGAGGTAATTAGCCTCCGGCGAACGCAGAAACCCGAACCCGTCCTGCAATGTTTCCAGCACGCCTTCACCGATTATTACGCTTTCTTTCTCCGCCAATTTCTTGAGGATGGCGAAGATGATGTCCTGCTTCAGCAAGTTGCTAGCGTTCTCGACGCCCAGGCTTTCAGCCATGGTGAGCAGTTCGTCGGGCTTTTTGCGTTTTAGATCTTTGAGTTTTAAAACTTCCTGGGAAGGGGCGGCGACGTTGGTCATAAATATCTATTGGTTTTGATTGGTCTTAAAGGGGTGGTTGGCGGGATATTGGGGAAAGGCAAAAAGAAGGAAGCCGGACGGCTTTCATCGGATTGTTAGCAAAAAGCGCGAGATGTGTCAACCTTTGTAACGGCGCCTAAAACGGCTTCACCACCGCAAGCAGGACGATAACCACCATGATGATGGCTGGTATCTCATTGAAAATGCGATAGAACTTTTCGCTCCTAATATTGCGGCCAAGTGCGAAATCCCGGCGATATTTCGCCATCAGCCCATGCATCGCCGCCAGAATCAATACGAAAACTATTTTCACGTGCAACCATCCAGCATGGCGGAAATCGATCGCGCCAAGCATTATCAACCAGATGCCGAAAATGAACGTGGCGATCATCGCCGGGTTCATGATGATGCGGAGGAGTTTGCGCTCCATGGTTTGGAACGCCAGGTCGGCCTCGCTCCCAGGCATGACGCGCGCATGGTAGACAAACAGCCGTGGCAGATAAAGCAGCCCTGCCATCCAGGCGATGATAGAAATGATGTGCAGGGCTTTTATGTAGAGATAGAGCATAGGCCGTCAATAGTCTGCCGTCATTCCGGAAATTTGCAAAGCAAATTATAAAGACCTACCTATTCGGGCACCCGATAAACTCGTCCGGGCAGCTTCGCACACCCTCGTACGAGCAGATTTTTTTCGGCAGTCTTTTCATATATTCAACCAGCCCGGTCAGTGCTTTTATGAATCCCTTCTCCAAGGAAAGCGCCGGGACTCTGGTATAGCCGGGGAGCCCTAGCGCTTTCGCCATGTCTTTATATTTTATATCCAACTCCGCCAGCGTTTCCGAGTGCTCGGAGACGAACGAAACCGGCACTACCACCACTGGCACTTTATCCGCCGCCGCTCTTTTCAATTCATCGTCGATCGAAGGGAGAAGCCATTTCATAATTCCCACCCGGCTCTGGTAGCATATTGCGTAATCGAAAGTCTCGCGCGGCAATAAGGTTTCTGGGATTTCCTCCTTGCCGTCCGGCCTTAGCACCGCCTCTGGAACCACGCTGATTTCCTCGAGCCTTTTCACCACCGCCTTCACCGTTTCCTCGCTCTGAAACCGATAAGGATCGCCATCCAGGACAAAACTTTCCGGCAGCCCGTGCGCTGAAAATAATATCCGCGGCTTACGATCTTTCCCCGTTGCCCTGGCTTCTTTATAAGCCTTCCAGGCGAGTTGCGCGTGCGTGTCAATGAATTCGCCTTCGCCGAAATAGCAGCAAAGGCGTTTGGTGATGCATCTCAGGCCTTGCTTTGCCGCCGCATCGGCCCAATCGGTGAGCGAGGAGCCGGTGGTGGTGGTGGAAAATTGCGGATAGAGCGGGAGTAGAATTATCTCATCCGGCTCATATTCCTTCACTCCCTTAACCGCTTCAGCAGCGAACGGGTGCCAGTGGCGCATACTGATAAAGACTTTAGTCTCGTCGCCGGGAGTCCGGTTAAGCTCGGCCTCCAGGGCTTCAGCTTGGCGGCTAGTGGCAGCGAGGATTGGTGAAGCTCCGCCGATCGATGCAAATATTTCCCGCGCCCTTTCCTCGCGCGTTGCGGCAAGCGTCTTGGCTGTCACATAGCGCATTGGGTTTGGCAGTCTTATTATCGCCGGATCGTAAAACAGGTTGAACAGGTATGGCTTGACCGCGCTCAAACTATCCGGCCCGCCCAGGTTTAGAAGAACTACCGCCACTCTCATAGACTAGAGACTAGCTGGAGCCGGTTACTCGCGCAATGCCGCAATCATCGCCTCGACATTTTCAATCGGCGTCCCAGGCAATATGCCGTGCCCAAGATTGAATATGAACGGCCCTCTTGCCAGCACCTCTTTTATTTTTCTAGTTTCCTGGATTATAGTTTCCTTATCTCCTAATAGGGTTTCTGGATTTAAATTTCCCTGCACTGGCAGTGTTTTTTGTAGCTCTTTCGCCGATTCTAGTGATATAGAGCTATCAAGGCTTATCGCATCAACCCCAGCTTCCCTAATGAATTTTTCCAACATTTTTCCAACACCTTTCGGGAATCCAATTATTGGGATTTCCGGGTGGATTTTTTTTATTTTTTTTATTATTCCCCTTGTCGGCTTTATCACCCATTTCATAAATTCAAATTCTTGTAAAACTCCAGCCCATGAATCAAAAATTTGCAACACTTCCGCCCCAGCCTCTATCTGTCTGATTAAATATTCAGCAGTTTCCTCCACCAGAATATCAATCAACTCCTGAAACTCTGATTTTGAAGAAAATTCCTTGGACTTAGCAAAATCTTTACTTGCGCCACCCTCAACCATATAAGTCGCAACCGTCCATGGCGCGCCAGCAAATCCGATTAGTGCGGTATTTTTTGGTAGTTCTTTTTTTACAATCTCTAGTGCTTTAAAAACTGGATATAGGTGATTTTCAACATTTCCTCTTTTAAGTTTTTTTATATCTAACTCACCCAAAACCGGGCCTTCGCCGTCGCGGTAATCAAGCTCCATCCCGAGTGCGTGCGGGATCACTAATATGTCAGAAAAAATTATTGCCGCGTCCATCCCAAACCGACGAATTGGTTGTAACGTAGCTTCCGCAGCCAATTCAGATGTATAGCAAAGATCAAGAAAACTTCCGGCTTTGGAGCGAAGCTCTCTATATTCCGGTAGATATCTCCCAGCTTGGCGCATTATCCAGAATGGGGTTTTCTCTACCCTTTCTTTTTGTAAAACTTTTAGGATTGGTTTTTCACAGGCCATGATGGTTCTTATAATATAAAATATTATTTAAAAAAGGATTTAGTAAGATGTAGGTAGTAAAAACCTTGTGGATAAATATTTTTCAAGTGGTTACTAACAGGATTTTTATAGGTTATTTTTATGTAGGAGTTTAAAAAACTAATACTGGGAAATGGTTTCGTGATTTTTATAAACAGAAATATTAAATATTCTGTTAAAATAATTTCCACATGTTTGGAATATATGAAAAATAAAATGATGGATGTGGAAGAAGATAGATATTTAAGAAATCCACAAAACCATCAACAGGAAATACAGGATTAATATTGAAAAAATGAAAAAAATTCCCTTCCACCTAGTTTCCGATTCCACCGGCGAGACGGTGAGTTCGATCGTGCGCTCAGTCACCGCCCTGTTTGATGGGATAGAGCCGGAGGAGCATATCTGGTCGCTGGTGCGCACCAAGGGGCAGTTGGAAAAAGTTATTGCCGGAATCCGGGAAAATCCCGGCATCGTTTTATATACGATAATCGACCCCGCCATGCAGGAAACGCTGCGCGATGAGTGCCGTAAAATGAATATCGCCACCATCGACCCGCTCTCACGCACCATCGCAGAAATGGCGATCTGCTTAGGCATGAAGGTCAGCAGCAAAGCCGGTAGCCAGCACGAATTAGATGAGGAATATTTCGCCCGGGTTGAGGCTATCAATTTCTCGATAGCGCACGATGACGGCCAGGCGACATGGGACATAAACGAGGCGGATATCGTGTTGATTGGCCCGTCGCGCACCTCGAAATCGCCGACCGGCATGTATCTTTCCCACCGCGGCTACCGTACCGCCAATATCCCTTTAGTGAAAGGCTGTCCACTGCCGGAAATTTTATTATCCGCAACCAAGCCGATGATCGTAGGCCTAGTGATTTCGCCGGAACGGCTGGTGCAAATCCGCCGTTCGCGACTGCTTTCCATTAAGGAGGATCGCGATACCAATTACGTCGATCTGGATTACATCAAGGATGAAATATCCGAGGCACGGAAACTGTTCGCCAAGCATAAATGGCCGGTGATAGATGTCACGCGGAAATCCGTGGAGGAAGTGGCGGCGACGATAATCCAGCACTACCAAGAACGCGAAAAGGGCGATAAGGTCATCGCAGATGAGTGAGAAGATAATAAAAGCCGGGGTAATTGGCTGGCCAGTGGAGCATTCGCTTTCGCCGATTATTCACCAACACTGGTTGAAAGAAAATAATATTAATGGAAGTTATGAGGCTATTCCCGTTCGGCCTGAAGAGTTGGGCGATAAGCTGAAAGATCTGGCGAAGAAAGGCTATGCGGGAGTGAATGTAACAATTCCGCATAAGGAGAAGGTGCTAGAATATTTGGACAAGCCGGATGATTCTGTAAAAATCATTGGAGCCGCAAATACGCTGGAATTTTTCAATGGGGAAATAATAGGAAGTAATACTGATTGGATTGGTTTTGAGGAAAGCCTGAAAAGGAATGGCAATTGGCAAACTACGAAGGCTAAAATAGTTGTGATTGGCGCCGGAGGTGCGGCTAGGGCGGCAGCGAAAGCACTACTGACCCCTCTTCTAATGTATCAAGCAACAGAAATTGTATTACTCAATAGAACCATAGAGAAGGCACAAAAAATAAAAGAGGATTTATCTGCCTGGTTCGGCCATGCAAAAAACATCAAAATAGAAAAATGGGAGAATAGAAATTTGGCTTTGAAGGATGCTCACGTTCTTGTCAACACCACCTCGCTTGGAATGATTGGCCAGCCGGAGCTTGATATAGACCTTGCTGAACTTCCCAAAAATGCCTTGGTTTATGATTTAGTCTATAATCCTATGGAAACGGGGCTTTTGAAAAAAGCTAAAGCCAGAGGAAACCAAATTTTGAATGGACTGGATATGCTGATTTATCAGGCAGTTCCAGGATTTTATAAATGGTTTGGCAAGGAACCAGAAATCACCCCAGAACTCCGGCTACTCCTCACAACGGAATTAGAAAAACAATGCCAATAAAAAATACATGTCATCTCCGCGAAGGCGGGGATCCATCGTGCGGCATACCGAGAAGCCTCTGGAATATGGATTCCCGCCTGCGCGGGAATGACAATTTGGGGTGCGGATGCTAATCGTCGGTCTCACCGGATCCATCGGGGTTGGGAAAACCAATGTGGCGAAGGAATTCCGCGCATTGCACGTGCCGGTGTTTGATGCCGACCGCGCGGTGCATAAAATGCTTTCTCTTGGGGGCGAGGCGGTGAAAAAAGTCGCGGAAATATTTCCCGTCGCGCATGAAAAAAACGGCATAAACCGGAAAAAGCTCGGCGATATCGTTTTCAAGGATAAGAAAAAGCTTCAAGCATTGGAAAAAATCCTACATCCCTTAGTGCGCCGCGCCGAAAAAAAATTCCTGCAAAAAGCGCAGGGGCAGAAGAAAAAACTGGTAGTTCTCGATATTCCGCTGCTGTTCGAGAAGGGGTTTTTCCGTATTTGCGACTATACTATTGTGGTGGTGGCGCCGCATTTCGTGCAGAAACACCGCGTCATGCGCCGCCGCCATATGAGCCATGAGAAATTCTTGCAGATAATCGCTAGCCAGATGCCGCAGGCGAAAAAAATGCGGCTGGCCGATTTCGTAATCCGCGCCGGTCTTGATAAAAGATCGACAAACCGCCAAGTCCGGGCTATATATAGCGCATTATGCGCGAAGTAACGGTAGATACCGAAACCACAGGACTTGACCCGAATGACGGCCATCGGGTGATCGAGATCGGCTGTGTCGAGATGGTGAACCGGATGAAAACCGGTCGCGTTTTCCAGGCCTATATTAATCCCGAGCGCGATGTTCCCGAAGAATCGTTCCGCATCCACGGAATTTCCGCCGAGCATTTGAAAGACAAGCCGGTTTTTGCGGCGGTGACGGCAGAGTTTCTCGAGTTCGTCGGCGATTCGCAGATGGTGATGCACAATGCTGGGTTTGATCTGAAATTCATTAATCACGAGCTAAACCGCCAGCAGATCAAATCGATTCCGGCGAGCCAGACTGTAGATACGCTATATATGGCGCGGAAAAAATTCCCCGGGGCACCGGCGAGTCTGGACGCGCTGTGCCGCAAGTTCAACGTTGATCTTTCCGGCCGTGAAAAACACGGCGCGTTGCTGGATGCGCATTTGCTAGCCGATGTATACTTGGAACTAACCGGTGGCAGGCAGGCAAAAATGACGCTTGATGCATTGGCTCCGGTAGAAACCGGCGTCGCAGAGAAAATAGCGCTGGCGCACCGCCAATTCCCGCCTACGCCAGAAGAACTCGCCGCCCATGCGGAGTTCTTAAAGAAAATCAAGGACCCGATCTGGGAAACGGCGGAGAGCTAAAAATTCAGCTTAGTTCCCGCCAGCATCACTTGGCCGGATTCGTCGAATTCTGGGCCTGCTTGCAGCTTGAAGAAACTTATCTCAGCAAACGGGGTGAATCCTGGTGCAAGTTTATAATCCAAGCCGATGGATAAGTTGCGCAAGTTATGCGTTCCCGCGTAATCGCTCATGAGATAGCCGATGCTGGCGGCGTAAGACCCGGTCTCGTATGCAGCACCGATGTCCCAGTAATATGAATCTTTATAATTCGGGGAGGATGAGAACTGGCTGGGGCGGAGCAGTGTGCTTTTGTTCCAGATACCATATGAACCGCCGAAAGTGAATTGTTCGAAACCTATGTTCACGCCGGCATTATAGGCGTTTAAATCCTCATAAACTTGATGCAGCGCATTACGGCCGGATTCGCCAGAAACTGAGGCAGCAAGGCTTATTCCAGCAATTTTGGCGTTGTAATTCACTCCGCCGTTTATGACATTTGTATAATAGCCGAGGGACGTGGAATTTTGGTCCCAGCCGCTAGCGGTGCCGATATCACCCTGGTCAGGGGTGAAACTTAGGCCAGCCTGAAATCCGCCGATGCGTGGAGAATAATAGGTGATTTTATCGGCGTTGGGGACTTTGGTGGTTTCAGCGTGCGCGGTTGGCAGATCGGGCCGGATGATGAACGGCGCTTCATTATTTATATCGACGCTTAAGCCACCAACCCATAATTCCCAATCACCATCGATGCCACCAGCGGCGCGCGCGAAAGTGGAAGCATCAACCTTCATATTCTGCGCGGCATCGGTATTGGCGCCGAATTCGAGGCGGCCAAACCGGCCTTCCAGGAATCCATAGGTTTTATCGGCATTCTGACCGTAATCGCTGTCGTCCGGGTTTATGTTAGCCTCAAATTGCAGAACCGCTCCATAGCGCAGACCGGTATCAGTTTCGCCGTCAATGCGGATTAAGAATTTATTATCATTCCGGAATTTGAAATCGCGGTTGAAGGGTGGGACCGAGGTGAAATATTTCTGGTTTGCGCCGCCCAATTCAAATTCGGCAGACCCGCCTAGGGTTATTGTAGGGGAATCATCGGCCAAGACACCATCCGCCATCAGGGCAAGACAAATTAGCATGATTGCTCCGGCTAAGTATTTTATGGTCATTCCACCGTGAAATGTACCCGAATATCGAAGGTTGCGGCAACCGGATTTCCGTTTTGTGTTGCGGGCGCGAATTTCCAGGTCTTCAATGTTTCCAGCAATATCCGGTTCAATCGCGGATTCTGGCTAGGAGAGGTAAGCTCCACAGTTGCACTGCCGTCCGCTGCGACGTGAAATCTAGCTAAAGCATAAGTGGAAAACGCTTCCCGCCGCAGATCATCGGGGATTTTAGGACTCGGCTGGTAAATGATTTTCGGGCCATTGTTATTGCCGGAACCGCTGGCTATCGGCCCATCTTCATCAGAAATTGGTGCGGTGGCGGCAACCGACGCCTGCTTTTCTGGCTTTTTGACCTCGGATTTTTTTCCGTTAGGGATTACTGCAGGTTTTTGTTCTGCTGTTGGATGTGGTGCGCCTTGTGATTGTTGCAATTCTGTAGATGGAACAAGCTCGATGCTGATTACCGTCATTCCGGCGGCAGGAGACAGCGAATCATGACGGAGAGTGGCCAGCAGAAGCAGTATAACGGCCAGCGAATGCAGCGCCAGGCTTAAAGCCAATGCAATTATTTCCCATTTTTTCACCTAGGCACTGTTAGCAAAGTTATCATGGATGCGCTGTTAGGTTAATTTCGCCAAGGCGCAAGGGAAAATGCGCGTCTAAAAGCAAAAAACGCTTGCAGGTAGTACAAGCTACCTGTCCTCACGTTTTTTGCTTTTATCCATCGCATTTTCAAATCGCAACGCATCTCATAATAACTTTGCTAACAGTGCCTAATCAAAAAGGCTTGCTTAAAGCCAGATAGAAACTCCGGCCGGTGGCGAATTGCGGTGCAAACACCCCAATTCCTGAACCGTCGCGGATTTCATATATATTATCGAACAAGTTTATGACTGAAATCTTTGCATCAAGCGGCCCGGCCGATCCCAGGTTGAAGGTGTGGGCTACGCCGAGATTAACCTGACCGTAATCGGGTAAATGCCCGGTATTGACGAAACCACGACGCAGCCCGCTGCCGTAAATTATATCGGTGCTATAAGTTATATCATAGAGTTTATAGGCGGCGCCGGCCGATGCGGTATAACGCTGGTCATGATCCAAATGAATCCAATGGTTTGATATGTAATTCAGATCATCAGGGGTAAAGTTAAATTGCCCGGATTCCACGTTCATACCCAGCGCTCTCGATACTGCCAGGTTGGCATAGCTTGAGAATGGGCCTTGATTATAATCGGCGGTAAACTCCACGCCTTCCACCCGGCCCTTCTCGTAATTGAACGGCGAGAAAATCAGCGCTTGCCCGAATTGGCCTAAATCCAGCAAATCCCGTGCCTGCTTATAATAACCATCAACACCGAGATTAAACCCTTTTTGGATTTCTTGTATTACCCCAACATCATAATAATTATCCTTTTCCGGCCTGACGGGTGAAGAACCAGTGCTGTTTGGCGCTCCCGTAGTTCCGGCAAATTTCTGCACTGTCGTAGGGGCAATAAGTTCAGTTGGTGGAGGAGTAAAATAACGAGAATATCCGGCATGTAATTTGGTTTGCGGTGTCAATTCATATATCGCGCCAATACGCGGGCTGATTTGATTCTCAGATACGAAGGCATCATAGTAATCAAATCTTGCGCCATAATTTATCGTGAGTTTATCAATAGCTTTCCATTCATCCTGCAAATAAATCCCGGCCAACCCAGCGACTTTGGTTTTATTCTCGGGAATTGAAAAAGGAATGTTGCTACTTTGTGCGCCGGTTGCATCGGTCGGGAAAACACTGGAGAAACTATTGTTTTGCGCGTTTTCGTAGCTATAGTTAAACCCGGAACGGATAGTATGCGAATAATTTAAATGATAGGCATTATCATTCTGGATTCCGGTGGTGACGCTTTGGTCATAAACTCGGCTGGCAATGCCGTTATATATCAAATCTCCCTTAGCATCCGGCTGGAATAGCACATCACTCTGGCGGGAAAATAGTGAAACCTGGTAATCGGTTTTATCGCCGATTACACCCTGCAGCGCTGCAATTTCATAAGTGTTATGTTCAGATTGGGTTTCATTCAAGGTAGATGACGGATAACTTGGCGTTCCGGCTAGAGTAAAATTCTGTGTTTGACCAGGGTTATTAGGGATCTGGAACAGATTCGTAGAATTACCCAGAATAACGCTCAAGCGATTTTCGGGATTCAGCACATAAGAAAAATATCCAAATTCTTTATTTTGATAGGTTTGATCGTGAATAGCGCCGCTGGTTTTTGTTGGTGGTTCGATGCCGCGATCATTTTCATCATAGGTGCCGGAAATATAATAACTGAACGGGCCTTTATTGCCGAACGCCTCCTGATTACCCTGAAGCGTGTTGTTGCTACCGCCCATAATGCTGGTGCGCCCGCCGTTTTCGATTCCGGTCTTGGTTGTTATGTCCACTATGCCGGCGGTTTTATAACTATATTCTGCCGGTAATGCGCCGGTCAAAAAATCCACGCCGTTCACGAAATGCGTATCCAGCGTCTGGCCGAATCCGGTGATGCCTTCCGGCAATATCACGCCGTTCAAACGATACTGCAAATCGGCATGATCGCCGCGGACATGAAGCTGGCCGAATGAATCCTGCGCTACTCCTGGAGCATGCAATAATACGTCATTCATGGGGGTGAAATCGCCATTGGCAAGATTGTTAATAGTCTGCCTTTCCATCGTATAAATGCTGCTCCCGGTTTCCGGCAGTAAGCCGTTCCGCGCCTGGTCGAGCTTGGTTGCCACCACCTGATAATTGACGGCCTGATCCTCGGCGCTCACGCAAGGCGCAAGGAAATTAACTGCAACACAGAAAATTAGCGCTTTTCTAATCATAACCGCTCCGTTAAATTAACAGCGGAGAAGCATTACACTATTGATAATGAATTATCAATATCATATTATAGAGAGTTATGCAGGCGCGGAATACTAGGCAAAAACAGATCGTTGATAAAGTGATGGGCAAGGCCACGCGCCCGCTGACCGTGCATGAGATATTGGCCGGTGGCAAGAAATTCCTGCCATCGCTCGGGCTTGCCACGGTCTACCGCGAATTAAACCGGTTGGTGGAAACTGGGGAAATCCAGACCGTCACCATCCCCGGCGATCCGCCGCGCTATGAAATCGCGAAGCAGCATCACCATCATTTCAAATGCACCAAATGCGATAATGTTTATGAGCTGGAAGGCTGCCTGAAGGAAATTACCAAGCTGGTGCCGAAGGGATTTAAGGCAGAAAGCCACGATATAACTTTATATGGATTATGTCGCGCCTGCGCGTGAATTAAACCGCCCGAGACAATACCCCAGGGGGGCGGCCTTACATTATTCTATCCATAACATTTTGATATATCAGGAGAATACCGCCAGAAACTCCTAGCATAAAAATAATTTTAAAAAAATGCTTCGATCTTAATAATTCTTTAATAATTGGGTGGTAGAATAGTTTCAAATAGGAGAAGTGTTATGGGATTTTTTGATAGGATCAAAGACTTTGGACGCGAAGCTTTCCTTTGGGCTGTGATGAAGCTTAAAGAGATAAGATTTAGAGATGTTGGAATGGTGGGTGTGGCGGGAACCGCGGCGTTGAGCGGGGTCGCATGCAGCACCAGCCCGGCGCCGCAGGAAAAATTGATCAGGGAAGATGCGGTAACCAAGGCCGGCAGGGTTGACCTTCCGCCCGAGATCATAGGCGGTCGGGCCAAGATGAGTGAGAAACTAACCCCGCCAATAGAAAAAGGTCAGTATATGGGGCTGAGTATCCGGCAGAATGTTGCGGGCGGATTTGGCCTTTTATTTTATACGCCGGCGGATCCGGCGCAACAGAATGCATTTTGTCCGCCTCAGAAACCGCCTAGCATACCTCACGCGCAAACTTGTTTAAAGGAAGATGCGCCGACGGTTTTTGATATGAAGTTAGAAAAAGGAGGTGCGGGAGAAGAGGTTCATCTTGTTGGTGCTGGCCTGCTTCCAGGGGATAAAAACGGAAAAATTTATGTTAACAGTCCTCGCATTGTGGTGCATATAATTCCGGGAGAGCAAAAAAATATAGTCGATATTAGCCAGGGCGAATCAGGTAGTCCGTCGCCGGTAATTTTTGATTTTCCTGGTTCCGACGTGTCTAGAACAAGAGATGTGCTGAGACAGGCCAGGGACAATCTTAAGAAGATTGTAATGTACGATGATGGTAAGGATCGAACTGTTTACCTAAATGTGGATGGGGAGGATAAACAATTATTAATCCTTCCAGCAGAAGGCACATTGGGAATAAAATTTCATCCTCTGGAGAAAGATTACACAAGAATTGATCTCACAAGGCCGGACTATGCGGCGCAAATATTGCGCGCTAGAGACCTTGCTATAGAAAGGTATAGCGTCAGGGGTCAGATAGGGGATGTAAAAATGGAAGGCGAAAAAGAAAAGGCGCTTCTTAAGGGGCTAGATCTGTCGCAGGCGCAGCAGGGAGAGCCAGGAAATCCCAAGATGTGGGTAATGGATGTGTCAAGTCCTGCAGGTAAGGGCAGAGTATTGTGAATGGGTAATTTATGAGTATTTTTGACAGCATAAGAAGTGTGAGAAACCTAGTCGCAGTGGCCGTAGCTCCGCTGCTGCTGGTTCTCGCTGGCTGTTTGAAACCGAAGGAGAAACCAGAAATGCCGGACAATACCTCTCCCACTGGCGCAATAATAGATAATTCCACAAGAATACCTGTCCAGGCCGCCCCCACAGCTCCGAACACACCTCCCGCTCGCCCAAGAATACCCGTCCAGGCTGCCCCCACAGTTCCGAACACACCTCCTGCTAACCCAAGAGTACCTGTCACAGCCCCTGCCGCTCCTCCGGTAACGCCGGTTGCGCCGCCGGCCCCTGTCGCCCAGCCGGAGGTTATCTATCGGGGTACAGAAGCGACCATGAAATTGAAGTTTCCCCTAGACCCGGATCGAGCTCCGCCAACTTTGAGAGAAAATACCACAGTTGTTACTGTAGAAATTATCGGGAACGGAGAACCAACGATACGTTCTGTCGAAGGTTTAAAACTCAAAATAGAAGATGACGGAGGTGACAAAATAAGAAATATTTTAGTGGAATCGGGGTGGCAGAGAGACCCAATGCTCATGATGGAATTACCGAAGAAAGTGGAGTGGCTAAACTTACGGTATGATATAAGGATAAATGGTAGAAAGATGACAGAGAAATGCACAATTGACCTTCATGAGAAAAACAAGGAAGCAGGAGGAGATCGTGCTGTTGAGAGAGAATTTCATGATAAGATCACGGATTTTGGCTATGAAATGAGGGGATTTAGACTACCACCGCGCGGATTCAGTGGAAGTGGACGCAGTCCATAATCTTCATCCCGCCGGTTCTTAGAAAAACTATCCCATAAAATAATAAACGGCTGCTGCTATCTGCACCGCCACTATAATCCAGAACCGGATGCGGAAGGAGCGTTTGTTAATTTTATGCCGGAAAATTTTCTGCGCCAGCCATGCTGCCGGCGTCCCGCCGAAAAGCCCCAGTAACAGCAAAATTTTCTCTGGAACGCGAAATCCTTTGTTGCGGGCTTGCCGCTTGTCGGAAGCATAAGCCAGGAATGTCACCAGATTGATCGCTGCCAGATATATTATCAGGTTTTTTGGGTCGCCAAGCCATGCGGCATTGACAGTTGAGAAAATTCTATGCATGAAGCCTAATACCAAATAGTTTTCTTCGCATTACTTCGTCTTAACTTCGGTCTTGGAGTGCTCATGTACCTAAGCGTACATTCCGCGCTCCTCGCCTCGCGCTCCTAGTACTGCTTAGAAACCTAGTTGGTATTGATAATAAGCCATTCTCGGAGCATGGAAAGGGAAACCGGAATGTCCGCATTGAAAAACATAACTTTCGCTGCCGCCCAGCCACTTGGCGGCCACACCCACCGGAAAAGATTCGTGTGGGAAGCGCTGGCCTTTTCCCTGCTGGTACTGATGCTGCTGTTCGTTGCCTGGGGAACCGAGCAATTGGTGCATCCACTCAATATCGGCGGCCAGGAGGATATATCGCTTGAGCCCAAACATCTCCCATTTTACGCGCTCAGGACCACAGTTCGGATGCTGGTGGCCGTCGGGTTTTCTCTGATCTTTTCACTCGGCTATGCGACGATTGCAGCAAAAAGCCGGCGTGCCGGGCAGGTGTTGGTGCCGCTGCTCGATGTTTTGCAATCGGTGCCGGTGCTTGGTTATATATCTTTCACCGTAACTGCTTTCATCGCCATGTTCCCGCACAGCAACCTCGGGCCGGAACTAGCCGCAATATTCGCCATTTTCACCAGCCAGGCCTGGAACATGACCTTCAGCCTCTATCAGGGATTCATGAACGTCCCGCGCGATATGAGCGAAGCAGCGTTTGTTTTCCACCTCTCGCCCTGGCAGAAATTCTGGCGGATGGAGGTACCGTTCGCCATGCCTGGATTAGTGTGGAATACGATGATGTCAATGTCGGGTGGTTGGTTTTTCGTGGTGGCATCCGAGGCGATAACGGTCGGCAATAACAAAATCACATTGCCGGGAGTCGGATCGTATATTGCCTTGGCGATCGAGCAGAAGGACGTCAACGCGATTGTCTATGCCATTATCGCGATGACGGTGGTGATATTGCTTTACGACCAGTTGCTTTTCCGGCCGCTGGTCGCTTGGTCAGATAAATTCCGCTATGAAATGACCGCCAGCCAGATGACGCCGGATTCTTGGGTCTTAAGCGTGTTCCAGAAAAGTCGGATCATGAGCAGAATATGGCCGTTGGTGGAAAAATTGATCGAGCTGATGATGAGGTTCCACATTCCCGGGCGGCGTATTTCACCGCTGAAGGCGATATATAACCTTCGTCCGCCGGAGCGCTATATCGATTGGGCATGGTATTCACTGCTGCTGGTTGGCGGCATCGTCGGCATCACCTATACATTTCAATATCTGCAGCTGGACATAACTTTAGCGGAAGTGGGGCGGGTTTTTTCAATGGCGCTGGCAACGTTCGTGCGAGTGATAATTTTAATGATTATCGCTTCTCTCATATGGGTGCCATTTGGGGTGTATGTGGGACTCCGGCCTCGTCTCGCCGAGAAAATCCAGCCGCTTGCCCAGTTTCTAGCAGCGTTCCCGGCGAATTTGATTTTCCCGGTTGCGGTGATGGTTATCGCTAGCCATAACTTGAACCCTAACATCTGGCTTTCGCCGCTGATACTTTTCGGTGCGCAATGGTATATATTGTTCAACGTGATTGCGGGCGCATCGGCGTTCCCGAACGATCTCAAGGAAGCCGCGCATAATTTCCAGATAAAAGGCTGGGCCTGGTGGCGTAAAGTGATGTTACCAGCCATTTTCCCCTATTTTCTGACTGGCGCGGTAACGGCATCCGGTGGCGCATGGAACGCCAGCATTGTCGCTGAATTAGCCACCTGGGGCGATACTAGGTTGAAGGCCTTCGGCATAGGCTCATACATCGCAGAAATGACGGAAAAAGGCGATTTCCATCGGATAATACTTGGCATCATCATAATGTCGCTGTTCGTTGTTGCCTTAAACCGGGTTTTCTGGAATAGGCTTTACGAGAATGCTGCGAAGAAATTTAGATTGGATTAAAGTCACAATATGACCACGATTGCCACGCAAAATCTGTTGCAGATAAAAGACGTCCGCCAGGCGTTTACCAAGAACGACGGTAAGAAATTGCTGGTGCTGGAAGGGGTGAACATGGAGCTACACGATAAGGAGATCGTGGCGCTACTCGGCAAATCCGGTTCAGGGAAATCAACGCTGCTTCGCATCATCGCTGGCCTGATTGAGCCATCCGGCGGCGAAGTGATGTTCGAGGGCGATAAGGTGACCAGCCTGACGCGCGGGATTTCCATGGTGTTCCAGACCTTCGCGCTTTTCCCCTGGCTAACCGTTCTCGAAAACGTAGAGCTGGGATTAGAAGCGCAAGGATTATCGGAAAAAGAAGTGCGCCGCCGCGCTCTCGATGCCATCGACCTAATCGGCCTCGATGGCTATGAATCGGCCTATCCGCGCGAGCTTTCCGGCGGGATGAAGCAGCGTGTCGGGTTCGCGCGCGCCATGGTGGTGAATCCGGAAATATTGCTGATGGACGAGCCATTTTCTGCACTAGACGTACTCACCGCTGAAACTCTGAAAACTGATTTCCTCGATTTATGGCTGGAGCGTAAAATTCCCATCCGCTCGGTGCTGTTGGTGACGCACAACATCGAAGAAGCGGTAGTGCTGGCCGACCGCATCTTGATATTTTCCTCCAATCCCGGGCATGTTTCCTCGGAAATCCGTGTCAATCTACCGCATCCGCGCGACCGGCTAGCGCCGGAATTTGCGAATCTGGTCGAGGAGATTTATTCCCTGATGACGGCCAAAGTTAAGACTAAGGAAGTCGTCGTCGGAACGCGGGTGACGGATATAACGCTCGGTGAAAGGCTGCCGCGTACCAGTCCAAACCAATTGGCAGGGTTGATGGAGGAAATCGCCGCTGCGCCCTATAACGGCCATGCCGATTTGCCAGCGCTTGATAATGCGTTGCAGATGTCCACCGAGGAATTGTTCCAAATAATCGAGGCGCTCAGGATTTTACGGTTCGCTGAGGTAGATAAAGGCGACATAACGCTGACGGAGGCCGGCCGGAAATTCGTGGCGGCCGATACGCAGAAACGCAAAAGCATTTTCGCCGAGCAATTGCTGAAACACATCCCGCTGGCTACTTACATTAAGCGCGTATTGAACGAACGTCCTGGCAACCGCGCCAACCGGATGCGGTTCTTGACCAAGCTTGAGGATTTTATGAGCGAGGTGGAAGCGCGGGAGGTTCTGACCGCCATCACCAGCTGGGGCCGTTATGCGGAGATTTTCTCTTATGACGATAATTCGGAAGTTTTAAGCATGGAGAATCCGACGGCGGAGGATTGATCAAGTAGCAGGTTGATTCTAATGTCTGTAACTATCTAGTCCTGTCTTCGCTGCGAAGTGCTAAGGGGTATTTTGTTTTAGAGGAAGTTATTTCCGGTAATTCAGCGGCGGCTTTATCCGCTACGGCGTTCGGGAAATCTCGGCGGGTTTCAAATTCCACTTTACCGTCTTCCCTGATAACTATGCCGTCATATATATGGAAAAGCAGGGCGGTATCTTGCCCCATATTGGCTACGATATGCCAATCAAAGCGATCGCTTATATCCTTGTGAGGCCCAACCATTGTTGTGGTGCGCGCAGGTTTTTTAAGTCCCGGAGATTCTTTTCCAAATTCATCGTAAACCGGGACGGGAATTTTTGAATCCTTATCGGCATAGTGAAACTCAAGAACGTTTTCACCTTGGTCTACGAAAGACATGCAGAAATTGACGCCGTGACTATGCTTTGGCGTCCATTGCCCGGCAACCGGCTCTTCTTTTTCTATGTTGACTTTAGCGTCGTATGCCGCCCCCTTTCTCCCGGCAAGGGCAAAGAAATTGAAGAACGCATTATCACCCAGCGGATTTCGGCCATCCGATGTTTTTTCAGTCCAGAACTCTTTTGGAACCCAATATTTTCCATAGCCATGTTGATCATCAGGATTTACCGGCTTCTTGAACTCGTCTGGGAAAAAGTTCGGGTATTTTCTCTTCAACTCATCAATCTCTACTTTAACTACACTCATAGTCCAGCGCCGCTGCTCGATAAATTCATCTCTAGCAGTTGCATCAAGCAAAGGCCTGACGTCTTCTCTCATGTTCTTAAATATATTCCAGATGCTATTGCCGGGTATGTGGTTCAAATGACTTTCCGGCAGATTTAGACGTGAAATAATTTCATCTACTAAAACGCCATGGGTTATTTTGCTATCTTCTCTCTTTATGTCTCTAATCGCCCTATGCAACGCAGGATTCTTTGCTGCTATTGCCCTTAAGAATTCTTCATCACGCCCGGCCATGCGTTCAAATATAGTTTCTATATCGTGCTCGTATCTGTTAAATATATCTGCAACTTCTCTGGTTAATCCGGCAAGATCGTTAGTAGCTCTTTCTGTGGCCTTCGCTTTTTGTTTAGTATGCTTATCAAGCATCTCCTTTGCGGTTATCGGAGCTAAAGTCCTACCTTCCGTTAAACCGGTCTGTTCTAATTTTTTATTGATTGTAAGCTGGTGAAGCAGCACTACAGTATCGTCATATCTATCTGACACCTCTACCCCTATAGGCTTGCCACGATGTATCATCCCTTTACGGCGCATTTCCACTAGTGGAGGTGAAGAAAAAAGCTCTACCCCATTCATTACCCAACCAGTGGCGTTTACCCCATGATCCGCTATCAAAGTTTGTTGAGGGGAGGCGAAGCCGGTTTTGTAGGTTATTTTAAACTTTTCTTTGTCTGCTGGGCCTACAGCCTCTATGAACTCCACACCGCCATTCATCACCGTTAGCCGGCCTTCCTTCTCCAGCCTATCTTCTAACTCCGCCACCTTCTTAGGGACACGATGGCGCAGTTGACTCCATAATTTTAGATATAACCGCTCAAACTTAATTCTTTCATTATCATCCCATCCCATCCAGATCGCTTGGGTATGCGTACGCACATGATCCATTCCCACCTGCCAGCCATATTTACTCTCTCTTGGTACGCCCAATTTGTCTTTTAATGATGAGTCTTCCACTATCGCCTTAGCTACGGCATCTTTTACCGCATCAGGCAGGTTTTCAGGATTTCCTGCTGCATAGGCAACTTCGATAAGCACGGCTCTATAAGCCGTATCTGCGGTTTTGGGGAGATTGGTTTTACCCAACAAGCCCTCATAGCTTTTATCCCTATTAGTATTACTTTCCTCATGTGGGTGAAGAAGCCGCCCCTGGGGGGAAATCATAATAATATTTCCCTGGTATCCGCGATTTTCCAACACTACTAGAGTATCGTAAGCAGTAAGGCCGGTTCCCATTATTGCGATAGTAGTGTCTTTTCCGTAGTGGCTTAAATCTTGTTCCCTTAAAATACTTCCTTCCGGCGGATTATATGGATCTCCGGAAAAAATCGCAGATATTTTCTTTTCTTCGCCCGGCAATTTCTTGCTCGGCAGACCGAATGCCAGACTGGAAAGCAATCCCTGTAACAGCCTTTCCCCATCTTTGGTTTTTACCGGCCATATTATACCGTCTTCAGATTGCGGCTGCTGGTCAAATTTTTCTCCAAATTCTTCCTTATCTTCATATCCGAAAGCATCCCCTTTTGTGTAAACTGGCTCTATTATTACTCCTTTTGCTCCTGCCTCTTCCTTTACTTTTTTCCAGACGTGCCGGTTCATATAATCGCCCCACAATTGGCGGGGCATGAACAAATCTTCTATTGGATCGCCCTCACGATTCAATTTGGCTATTATTTTGCCGTACTCTGTCTCAGGTGCCCAGAGGCCTCTATTTGCCTTGAGCCAATTCACAAAATCCTTATTATCCTGTGGATCGCCTGACATGCCGGAAGCACGGACATTCAGAATATTTTCTGGGTGAATTGTTCTTGCGATTTTACCGCGTCCTATGCCTTCTTCCGGATCTTCAAAAATGCCATCATCCCTGGATATTACAGCTACCTTCATAAGGTCAGTACTTTGCTTCTGCCGAATCATCTCAAGCAAGTTCATGACCATAGTCGGGCCGTCGCCAGGTATCACAAAATCAAACTGTTCAATTCCATTCGGCATAAATCATCTGTTGATTGTAATGCTATATTGCATCCCAAAGCGCCAGTTTAACCGCAATTGGTTAATAAACCGTTAACGCCGCAGGGAAATACCTATCTGGTTGATAAACCAGAATTATATATCCCAATCCAGTTCATCCCGCCGGGATTTCGGTATCCTTTTCTTCAGTAATAGGTATATTTTTTCGACCTGGCTGCTTGCCGTTTTAGTAAAAATAAATGGGAATATCCCATGTATAAAAATAACAATCCCGCAAAACACTACAAGAAGTGCCGTAAAAATCGTAAAAATTAAATGCTGGAAATAAGTTTCCCCAGCTTCGCTTGGATGCTCGGTAAATAAGCGGCATACTTGCCGCCCGGCCCCTTTTATTTCGTCAGGCATTTTTCACCCTCCCCCATCCAGAAAACTCAGCGCGTCCCTATAATATTCCAAATACCACAGCATCCCGGCTGAGAGCGTGACCATAAACGTCATGAAGGCGATGTATATCTGCGCCGGGGCGATGACGAAAAACACCTGCATATTAGGCATCAGCCGGGACATGACGCCAGCGACCAGATACAGCATCGTTGTCACCGCCAGCACCGGCGCTGCGATTTTGAATGCGGTCAGGAATCCGTGCGAAGCCAACCGAACCGCCATCTCGGAAAAATCGGAAACATTCGGAAAAACTCCAGCGGGGAATAAATGATAGCTGTTCGCTATGGCAAGCAGCATCGGATGATGCAGATCAGAGGTAAAAAGCAGCGTCACCGCAAGCTGGGTCAGAAGAACTCCCACCACAGCGCCCTGACTGCCCTGGGTGGCATCGAACAGCATCGCCGAGGCCAGGCTTGACTGGAACGCGATTATCATCCCCGACACGTGGATGAGGCTGAGCAACATCCTGAGCACCATGCCGATGAAAATGCCGGTCATGATTTCCGCTCCGGCGAGCACGAACAGCATCACTGGCGAAGTGGGGATTTTCGGCAGCAGCGGCAGCAATACCGGTGCCAGCAGAAACGAAACCGCCAGCGCAAAAATCAGCCGCAGATTTATCGGCACATAAACTTCGCCGATGCCGGGAAATAGCATAATCGCCGAACCGACGCGGCAGAATATCAGCCCGAATGAAAAAACCCAGAGGAGAGTGATTTGTTGCAGATCCAGGGAATCTATAAAACCCATCCCTTTTCGCAATCATAATAAAGCTCTAGGTTTTTTCCATAGGAAAACTTTTCCGCGCCGCCATTGAATTTATCAATATTTGGCATATAGGCCTTGCCATTGACGTAAACCTTTAATTGCCGGATTTGGTCCTCTGGTGGCCTACCTTCGTTCCATGCGCTGCAGAAATACCTGCCGAAATCATCTTTATTTTTCCATTTCCATTGCACGTGTTGGAGATATTTTCGCCATCTATAATCTTTGTAGGTGTAAAATATGGATCTAGGTGCATCGTAGCTTGGTGGATTTTCCGTATTGTTATAAACATCAACGATTCTTCCGTCACGTCTTATCCCCTCCATCACGTACCAGTTTGCTGGTTCCGGCGGCATTCTGATAAACATTCCCCAGGGATCGATATTCATCAAATACCTTACTGGTTGCATATATTCCGGAAAAACCTTCACCATACCAACGCTTGCCATATTGAACCACAAATCCACCGAGAACAGGCAGATAACCAGCAGCGCCGCCGCCCTGGAACGCTTGGCTATATCAGTGGAATGCAGCGGCAGCAAGCTGTGGAACAGCCTTCCCAGCCTGTCGCGGTTCACGGCGATTGTTTCATATAAGCGGTCGCCAATTTTTTTCATTCTCTCGGTAAGGAAAATAAAGCTGAGCGGCCGGAACAGGAAAGAATTTTTGAGAACGAAAACCACCGCCTCCCAGCGCACATAATGTCCGCCCTTATGATCATAGACTACCCAGCTATTATATTCCTGCATGATCTCATAAGTTTCCGGGTAATCCTGTGCCGGGAGGATCGGTGTCGATGGTAGCAGGAAAAAAGTCCGGAATATAAGGCAGGTCTTATAACAGAACGGACAGCCTCTATCATAATAAATAACGATTCCCTTTCTTTCCGGGGTAGTGATTTTGTTGCTCATCCAATCCCAGAAACAGCCGGGAGTGAAGAGTAATATGGAAGCTATGCTGACAAAGGGGAATACCCCGATTCCCGGCAGGAAGAAAACGAACCCCATATGCAGCAGGAAATAAAGCGCCATAACCAGCAGGCGAAGCGGCACGGTGAAAACGGGGGAGAACATCAAAAATGGCCCGAGCAGCTCGACATAATAAACGAAATAGGTGGTGGATTTCGGGATTATCAGCGGTAACTCGCGATACCAGGCACCGAGGGGGCTGGCATAAGATTCCCAATGCAATATCTGGTAAACGGCAAGGCCGTTATGCCAGGGAAGCGCCTGCTTCATCAGCGCCCCGAAGAAATAAACGAACATCGCCTGGAAAAGAATGGCAGCGCTGGCCACTGAGAGATATTGGTTGTGCCCCGGCTCGGCTTTGTTCAACGCGGCATCAACAGAAAATCTCGCACCAAGGGGCAGGAACATCGCCCAGAACAGCAAGTTGGTCAGGAGATTATCGCTCAACTGGGTAATCTGCAGGTTGCGGTTCTGCAGTGATACATAGAGGAAGAAGCTCACTATCGTCGCAATTCTCGTCTTGTAGCCGAATATCAGCATAATGCCAAAAACGGCAGCGATGATGAAAAGCAGTGCCGCGTAAAACGCCTGGCCATTGTACAGGTAAATGGAAAATTGCCAGGGATTCAAAAGCCCGAGCGATTTATACCTGGGGAGCAGCCCTTGATCGGTGTGGAAGGCGGTGAAGCTGAAAGAACGGGTTACGAGATCTATGATTATAAAAATTCCGGCGAAAACCCGGAATAACGCCAAAGTGCGGAGATCAACGCTGAAAATTTTCTCCATAGCTTGCATGAGCTAGGTGTTAAGATGGCCCGGAAATTATCCGTTCTGCCAGATGCTCGGTAAAAACTTTCAACGTCTCAATCATGAACGGCAGGAAAATCAGCATGACGGCGAATATAGCGATGAGCTTGGGCACGAAAGTGAGGGTGACTTCCTGAATCTGCGTCAGCGCCTGGAACAAGGAAATCAACAGGCCGACAACGAGTGAGGTGAGCATAATAGGGCCTGCGATTTTCAACAGCACCCAGATGGATTCGCGTGCGATTTCGAGGACTTCATTGGTTTCCATAGTTTATATCGGCATTTTGATGATGTCCTGATACGCCGAAATTACCCGGTCGCGGATGCCGAGCAGCGCCTTGATGCTAAGTTCCGCGCCGGTTAGTGACACGGCGACGTCATCCAGCGTCGCCTTGCCGGAAAGCGAATTCAACGAATGGCTTTCGGCCCTGCCCATCGAATCGGCGACGTCGCCCAGGGCCTTTCCCACCATTTCTGCGAAGTCCGGGCCGACGTCTGCCGCCACTCCGCCATTCATGAAATTTGCGCCCGGGCTGGTGATGTTGGCCGCGGTGTTATAAGCCGCCGCTGCTGCTTTTATATCGGCCATTTTCTATTTCCTATTTTATCAATGATATGGTTTTACTCAGCATGGTTCTAGTGGTGTCGATGACGCCCAGATTGGCCTCGTACGAGCGCTGCGCCTCGCGCATGTCGGCCTGTTCGATCACGACGTTAACGTTCGGGTAGGCGACGTAACCGTTAATATCGGCGAGTGGATTCCCCGGCTCGTATTTATATTGGTAATCACTGGTATCAGTGCCGTATTTGGCGACTTTCACCAGGTTGACCCCAAGTTTTTTATCGAGTTCGTTTTTGAAGGTGAGGGTTTTCCGCCGGTATGGGTTGCCGCCGGGCGCCTGCGCCACCGAATCGGCATTGGCAATGTTTTCGGCGGTGACCCGCATCCTGGCGCTTTCGGCCTTCATCCCGGCTCCGGCGATGGCCATTACGTTGTTAAGATCTTTATTCATTTATCAGAAACCACGGTGCGGATGAGATCGGCCATTTTGGCGTAAGTGCTGGTAACGGCTTGGTAATCGCCCGCATTGGCTTGCATTTTCTGCGCTTGCTCCTCCAGCACCACGCTGTTGCCGTTTGGGCTAGTATCCCAGCTTTTCAAAGTTTCCGTGGCGAATTCGCTGCCCGCGCCCGCTGATTGGATATGGCGCGGATTGGTTGCCGTCATTTGCAATCTTCCGCCGCTGGCTTTTACCAACTTTCCGAAATCGACGGATTTTAAATCTTTCGCTTTATATTTTGGGGTATCGGCATTGGCGATGTTTTCAGCGAGGACGGCGTGGCGCTCATCAATATACGCCATCTTCTGCTTGACGAGAGAAAACAACGGCAGCTTGGAAAAATCCATGCTTCGTATTATGGCGAATCACGCGATTATTGTCACGCGGTTTTATTCAAGAAGCTTTTATTGGTAAAATTTATTAACTGATTTATCCGGGCGGTTAGTATGCAAGAAAAATATCGTGAGATGCATGTATCTACTCGAATAAACTCACTAGCTGACTACTTAAGCCGCTGTTTCAACCATTAAGGCTGTCGTAAGTTTACCGACCAAATCTTCTTTTTTTGTTCTCAGCCTTTCTCTGATTTCGAGAATGCGGCTATCCGAACTTACATACTTCTTCACATCCTTTTTGGAAATTGCGTCAACCCAGTTTTTATTAGTGTTAAACATTTTCCCCTCCTTGATTTGTTGTTGCATGTTGTGTGTTATTAATATAGTTGAATATACTATTATTGTATAGTACAGTCAATATTAATAATATATCTTTATATAGATTTAATATATCTGTAATATATGAAACATGCTACTGATATATAAAGAAATTACTAAGGTTTATGCTAAAAAGAGGCCTTTATAGATGATTACAATTGAGCAAATTAGGGCGGCACGGGCACTTTTAAATTGGAGCCAGGAGGAGTTGGCCAGCGCAGCGGTTATCTCAAAACCTGCGGTCGCGAATTTGGAGCGTGGCTCGGCTCAGCCACGGACGGAAACTTTGAATGCCATTCAAAAAGCATTGGAAGATGGGGGTATGGAGTTTTTGGATAATACCGGCGTCCGATTGCGCGGGGAAAAGCTAAATGTTCAGGCATTTGAAGGAAAAAACGCCATTTTCAGACTATGGGATGATCAATTTGAAACTCTTCACCATAATGGCGGAGTGCGTATGTTCTTTGGTATCGATGAAAAGAATATTGATCATCTGGTGGGGCAGAAGACTTTTCGAAATATGATGGAGAAATTTCACAAAAATAACATTACCAGTAAGTTACTGATCAGGGAGGGAGATACTTATTTTGTCGAGCCGGTTTCCCACTATCGCTGGATTTCAAATGAATTGTTCGAACAAATTCCTTTCTGTGTTTATGGCAATAAATACGCTATTAACATAACGTCACCCCACCAGCAGATTATAATAATTGAAAGTAAGACTATTGCTGAAAGTTACCGGAAGCAGTTTGAGCATATTTGGGAAAATGCAAAAATTCCGGTTACTTCACCTTCCTAGACGATTCCTTACAACATTGGGTACTAGGGAAGCTTTCCTTAAACTTTCCAGGCTTGCAACCCAATAACTGATCTCTTTTTGACAACCGGTATCTTCCTTAAAATACTCTAAGCCGGGAGTTTCCGAACCACCAAAATCGATTGTTTTTAAGTTGTTATATTTCTCGACCATAATCTGTAAGAAGGACCATGAAAAATAGCGATCAAGAACATCCTTATGGTTCAGGGCTTTTTCAGCAATAGTTTTAATATGTTCTTCTTTCATATGGCTGAATCCGGCATATCTGGCAACGATTTCATCATCTTGACCGGTAGGTTCAGCTGCATAGAATCCAACCGGCAACCTACCGTTCTCATTACATAAATACATTACTTTGCAAGTCGCATTTACTTGCTGCAAATACTCGGGGGCAGTTCTAAAAATATTTTCATAAAAGGAGCGTACTCCCGGATCGGCAAAATGCAAGGCTGTCAGAGCGCGTGCCTCCTTAACCGTTTCCTCATCCAAATCTTTCCAATCCAGAGTAAGGTTATTATCCTCAAAGAATTTCCGGGTTTGTTTGCGGCGAGTGCGATTAGGACGGGTAATATTTCCTGTATAACCTTTATATCCCCTTTCCTCAGCCTTAATAATATCTCGTCTGGAAAGAAGTCGGTGGTGATATTCCTGATCATCCCCCACCCGATATTTTTCTTCGGAAGAATCTATATTTTCCAGTGGAGTAAAATCCATACTCTGCCACGGCTCATCATGCTTGCCTTGCGCTATAAAACCTAGATTGGTCGGGCTGCCTAAAGCTTTCCAGTCTTCATGCGAAAGGTGGCGCACGAAAAATAAATTATCGGGAAAATGCTCCTCAACTTTTGTACGAAAAAAGTCTAATTCACTCACCCAATCCCGGCCCCGCGGGGCTACGCATATCAAACAGATTTTTTCCGGGTTTGCAGGATAGCGCGCGATGCGTATGCCGAAAGAAGCTTTATCATTGTGGTATAATAAGCCATCAGGAAAAACGCTACTCGGCAATGTCGGGTCTTCCGGTCTGGTGCTGGTTTTAAGCCCCAGAAAACTATAGCCGTAATTACCGTCTTTCAGCGAAGTTATGAGCGGTATCGCTTCTTTATTGATGGGGCGTAAGTTGGCGGGAAAAATATCGGTTAATTTCTGCTCAATTTTATCCCGTATGTTCATATATGGAATCTCAAGAGGTTGTTGATACCTGATTTCTCCGGCCTGCCTGGAATTTTATTCCTTATGCCTGTTCAGCCTGATACCATATTATATATATGCTGACAAATATGCCATCTTCATCGCCGAACCGACACCAAGGATCGTATTGATTGAGAACAAAGCAATTGCTGCAAGCTACCGAAAACAATTTAATATGATCTGGGAACATGCGAAAATTCCGCCCAGCAATGTGGAAAAATAAAATGGACATCAAATTATTGGCGTGGAAGTTCAATAAATTCCGCGAGAGGATATATCGGCAGAGCGCAAAAATACTGGTGCTGGCACTTTACCGCGTGCGGTTCGAGGGGTTCGAGAAAATCCCGGAAACCGGGGGTGCGCTGCTCATTTCCAACCACGTTACCTATATGGATGGATTGCTGATCGACGCCGCGGTGAAGCGCCCGGTGCGCTACGTCATCGACAGTTATATTTATAAATGGCCGGGCGTGCATCATTTCATGAAGCTCTATAACGCCATCCCGATCGAGCCGAAGCGTGATTCGATAGTGACGGCGCTGGATACGGCGGAAGCGGCACTGAAAAATGGTGAGCTGGTGTTCATCTTCCCCGAGGGGCAATTGACCTTCACCGGGAATATGAGCCGGTTCCGGTTCGGAGTCGAATGGATGGCCAAGCGTGCGCCGGTTCAGGTTTACCCGATAGCGATAAAAGGATTGTGGGGCAGTATGTTTAGCCGCAAATATCGCAGGTCAAAATGGAAGTTCCTGCCGCGTTCTTTCCGGCGGAGAGTGGTGGTAAAATGCGGCGACCCGATCCGGCATGAAAAGGCTAAAATCAGTTATATGCAGCTGAAGGTGATGCAGCTGAAGAATAGTATAGAATTGTAGGTTAACTAATGTGCGTCCCTCCCCGCCCCCAATATCTTCCCGCGTTCCTCCAGAAACTCCTTCTGTTTAAGCGGCACCAGGCCTTTTTCCACCAGGTAGCCTTCCTGGCCAATAGCCTTTTCGCTCACCAATTCCCGCAAAAATTCCCGGATTCCCGGTGTCCCCGCGATGTTCGCGGATTTCACGTATATGTATAAGCCCCTAGCGAGCGGGTATTTCCCTTCGGTGATGGTAGAAAAATCAGGCGTTACGCCATCCACCGCCGCGCCGCGGATTTTACCAGCATTTTCGGCCAGGTAATTATACCCCATGATGCCGAGTGCACCGGCTGAATTTATTAGCTTCTGGATTATCAAGTTGTAGTTGCTGCCGATTTCCACATAAGCGCCGTCTTCACGGATAAATTTGCAAGCGACTGCCCTAGTTTTTGCATTCGGATATGTTGCTTTAAATTCGGGCAGGTTAGCGCAGGATTCCTGCAACACCTGCTCGGCGAAAGAATCGCGTGTACCATCGGTTGGTGGTGGGCCATATACCACGATTTTTTCGGCCGGCAGTTTCTTATCGATTTCACTCCATTTATGGTAGGGATTGTCGATTAACTTACCGTTTTGTGGAATTTGCCGGGCTAGTGCTTTAAAAATCTGCTCCTTGGTCAAATTATATTTCGGTCCGGAAACACCCGTCGCCAGCACAATGCCGTCATAGCCGATTTTTATTTCCAGTATATCGCCGACGCCGTTTTTCCCGCATTCCGCGGCTTCCCCGGGCTTTATCCGGCGCGAGGCGTTGGCGATATCGGGGAATTTATCGCCGGTGCCGGAGCAGAATAATTTTAAGCCACCGCCGGTGCCGGTGGATTCGATTATGGGCGTCGGGAATTTGCCGGCATGGCCGAAATTCTCGGCGGCGATGGTGACTAGCGGATATAATGTCGTCGAGCCGACGATGCGGATTTGGTCGCGCGCGTGGGCGGGCGCGGCGCAAAAGAGGATGAATAATATTACCGGGATTTTTTTCATTCGGGAAAATGGTAATAGCCATTTTCCCTAAGATTATCCAGTGAAAATTTATTCCTTCCGGGAATAAGTTGCGGTTATGGTGGCTTTCGCCAGGGCGTTCTTATTCAAGAAAAATCCTGCCATGGCGGGCGAGGCATTTGGCGGCAGTTTCAACGATTCGGCATTCAGTGCGAAAACCGTGAATATATAATGGTGCGGTGGGTTGCCTATCGGCGGGCAAGCGCCCATGAATCCTGGTTTTTCTTCGTCGTTGCGCACCTGCTTGGCGCCGGTTGGCAATTTGGTGCCATCGGCGGTGCCTACGCCCTCGGCGAGCGAACGGGCGGAGGCCGGGATATCATAAACCAACCAATGCCACCAGCCGCTTCCGGTCGGGGCATCCGGATCATATACGGTAACGGCAAAGCTCTTGGTTCCCGCTGGCGGATTGGTCCACTTAAGTTCGGGAGAGATATTGCTGCCCTTGCAGCCGAAACTATTAGCCACCTGTTTCATTGAGAGTTGCCCACCATCCTGTACGGTAGGGCTTTCCAGCCTGAAATCAGCGGCGATGGCGTTATTCGGATAATTGAACATAAAAAACCAGGCGAGAAGAAAAACCATGCAAAACCTCCTTAAGTTTCTGTAATAAATAACGTACGGCGTAAAAAATATATAGATATTACATAATTTGCATCACTTTTTTCTGGTATTCGAACATAAAGCGTCATAGCTATTGGCGTGAGGCTCTAGCCGCTGCCGGTTATGTTCTCTTAGGCTTCGTTTGTTTATTTGATTATCAGAATGCAGACGGAGATTTGGGGGCGCAAACTTGAAAGAAAATTTACCTACTAACCAGGAAGCGTTGGTGTACTAGCTTTTACTTGTCCAGGCTTTACTGCATCAGCAATGAAAGATTTGCCCCCTGGTGCTGTTATTACCACCGGTCGTTCGCCAAGAATTCCTGGTTTATCAAATCCTAACTCTTGGCTCGCATATTGCAGTCTCATAACAGCTCCGTTAACATCGCGATTCTTGCGCGCAATGTCTTCCAACTTATCATTAGCTACAATTCCAAAGTCTCCTCGCATATCTGACGTGTGTCCAACAGCGGTTCTTAGTTCGCCTATCTCTGCCTTTATTAACTGTTGCAAGTTATTGCCATCGGGCAACGCGAGAATGGCATTACATAGATTTATGCAATCCAACTCCAGGTTGCCGGAGTATTTCTTACCATCTCCGCGTGTTTTGAAAGACATAGTTTTCTCCTTCCATGCTCTAAACTAATTGAATCAGTGTAACTCGAAGTTATCAAACAAGACTCTAACACACAATCGTTAACAAAAGGTTAACAGAAATGAAGATTTTGAAACTATTCTGCTGGTCGGGCCGCCCCCAAGATGACAGCGGTGAAATTCTGTGTTATACACAGCCAGTTTAGCCAATAAACAATTAACCTTTCATTAACACTTTTGTAACATGTTTCACGTGAAACATTTTTGCTGATATGCGGAAATACAGCGTAATAGCCATTGGAGGCGGGCATGCGGGCACGGAAGCGGCTGGCGCTGCGGCTCGCGCCGGGGCGGCCACCCTGCTCATCACCCAATCCCTCGAGAAAATCGGGGAGATGAGCTGTAACCCCGCTATTGGCGGCATCGCCAAGGGCACTCTGGTGCGCGAGATCGACGCGCTGGATGGCGTCATGGGCCGCGCCATCGACCGCGCCGGCATCCATTACAAAATGCTGAACCGCAGCAAAGGCCCTGCCGTCTGGGGCCCGCGCGCCCAGGCCGACCGCAAATTATACCGCGCCGCCGTGCAGGATATTCTCCGCAACCAGCCGAACCTGGACATTATGGCCGCAAGCGTCGAATCGCTCGTCATAGAGGACGGCAGGGTTCGCGGGGTCATCATCGATTCTGGCAAGGAAATCCAGGCTGATAGTGTCATCCTCACCACCGGAACATTCCTGAACGGCCTTATCCATATCGGCGAGAAAAAAATCAGCGCCGGACGGGTGAACGAGCCCCCATCCATCGGGCTTGCGGGTTCCATCCGCAAATGTGGGTTTGATATGGGCCGCCTGAAGACCGGCACCCCTCCCCGGCTCGATGGCCGCACCATAGACTGGGCATCACTCGAAAAACAACCGGGTGATAACCCCCCTGCCCCGTTCTCATATATGACTTCCGCCGTCACCGTCCCGCAAATCGCTTGCCACATCACCGCGACCAGCGCCGCCACGCATGAATTGATCCGCGCCAACGTTCACCGCTCACCGATGTATTCCGGCCAGATCGAATCCATCGGCCCGCGCTACTGCCCGTCGATCGAGGACAAAATCGTCCGCTTCGCCGATAAATCCCGCCACCAGATTTTCCTGGAGCCGGAGGGTCTGGACGACGATACGGTTTACCCGAACGGCATTTCAACGTCGCTGCCGGAGGAAGTTCAGCTGGGGATTCTGAAAACCATTCCCGGGCTGGAAAACGCTCGGATGATCCGCCCCGGCTACGCCATCGAATATGATTATGTCGACCCACGGGAATTGAAACCCACGCTGGAAACCAAAAAAATTTCAGGATTGTACTTAGCAGGCCAAATCAACGGCACTACCGGATATGAAGAAGCAGGCGGCCAAGGCATCATCGCCGGAATCAACGCCGCGCTTTCGCTCTCGGGGAAAAAATTTACCCTCGATCGTTCAGAATCGTATATAGGCGTGATGATCGATGATTTGATAAGCTTAGGCACCCGCGAGCCCTACCGCATGTTCACCAGCCGCGCTGAATACCGCCTATCCATCCGCGCCGATAACGCCGATTTGCGGCTGACGCAGAAAGGCATTGATTGCGGGGTCGTGGGCGCGGAACGGGCGAAAGTTTTCGCGGAGAAAATTGCAGAGCTAGCTAAGGCGCGCGCGATGATGAAATCACTCACACTCACCCCGAATGCAGCAAAGAAATTCGGGCTGGCGGTGAACCATGATGGCATTCAGCGCGATGCAGCCGCCCTCCTCTCCTATCCTGGAATTGATTTTGCCAAACTGAAATCCATTTGGCCGGAGCTTTCGCAGTTCAAGGCAGAAATAATCGAACAACTGGAAATCGATGCGCTATATTCCGGATATCTCGACCGCCAGGAAGCCGATATAAAATCATTCCGCAAGGATGAATCACTGATGATTCCGGCGGATTTGGATTACGATTCGATCAATAGCTTCTCCAATGAAGTGCGGGAGAAATTGAAACGGCTTAGGCCAGCCACGATCGGTGCCGCAGCGCGCATCCCGGGTATGACTCCGGCGGCGGTTACCATTTTGTTGGTATATATAAAGAAGCTGGCTTGCCGCGCCGTAGCCTAGGCGGAGGCGGGAGAAGCGGCTTGATCTATCATTTGTTTTCCGCTATCCAATAGTGAGCAGCTTTCAAACATCACAAATCTAACCTCAGGGAATTTATATGAAACGTCTAATAATCGCGGCAGCTTTATTCGTCACCGCAATCCCGGCTTTCGCTCAAGTAAATCAGTATACCAATGGCTATGAACGCCAGAATGGCACTTATGTCCAGGGATACAATCACACCGCGCCGGACGCAAATAAAGCCGACAATTACAGTACTCGTGGCAATGTGAATCCTTATACCGGACAGCCAGGATATAAAAATCCTTACTAGTCAGACGTGAAGTCCGATTCCTCATGGTTATGGATTTTAGCTATCGCGGCCATTGTCTATGGATGTGATCAAAAGGATCAGAAAGATAAAATAAGGCAGTTCCAGAATCGGTTATCAGCAGAAGAAAATGCAGCCGATATGTGTGAACAACAATTGAATTATTGCAGAAGACAACCTGGCTGCAACTAACGTCCATTGAGCCAATAGCCTGGTATGGGTCTATGAACCAACTTGAATTCTACCAGCAACTCCTCCTCAAATGGAATCAGAAAATAAACCTTATAGGGCAGGGGACGGAGAGCGATTTTCGGCGGCGGCATATAGATGATTCCCTGCAAGTTTGTGAATACATTCCTAAGACTGCAAAAACCTTAGCTGATTTTGGATCGGGCGCCGGATTGCCAGGATTGATTATCGCCATTGCCAAACCGGAAATTCAGGCCCACCTCATTGAATCCGATTCTCGGAAATGTGCGTTTTTACAGGAAGCAAAAGCCCAATTGCAACTTCCCAATATCGTTATCCATAATGATAGGGTTGAAAAAATCCGAGATTTGAAACCAGATATTATAACCGCACGCGCATTTTCCGATCTGAAAACTTTCCTGGAAATCGCCCTACTTTTCCAAAATAATAACAATCCAAACCTATTGAATATTCTTTTGAAGGGTGGTAACGTCGATTCCGAAATCGAAACCGCGAAGAAATTTTATGACTTTAAATACGAAATTCATAAAAGTGCCACCGACGAATCCGGAAAAATTCTTCTCATAACCAGCATCGGGAACAGAAAATGAATCAGATAATTGCAGTCGTAAATCAAAAAGGCGGCGTCGGAAAAACCACTACCGCGATCAATCTTGCTACAGCTTTGGCCGCTGTGGACAAAAGAACACTACTAATAGATTTAGACCCGCAAGGTAATGCAAGCACTGGCTTCGGAATTACAATTGAAAAACGTGAATTCACCTCTTATGACGTCATTATAGACGATATTACAGTTATAGATGCAGCAATTCCTACGCTGGTTCCCAACCTAGATATCGTACCATCGACGGTCGATCTCTCCGGAGCCGAAATAGAACTGGTTTCAGTGCCGGAAAGAGAGATGGTTCTCAAAAATAAAATCAAAGAGGCGCAATCGAAGTATGAATACATTTTGATCGATTGCCCGCCATCACTTGGACTGCTGACTCTGAATGCCTTGGTTGCTGCCGATGCGGTTTTAATCCCACTGCAATGCGAGTTTTTCGCCCTGGAAGGTCTTAGCCACCTATTGAAAACCCTAGAACTGGTGAAGGCAAATCTGAATCCCGCCCTCGATATAAACGGCATAGTGCTGACTATGTATGACCGGCGCAATAAGCTGACCGAGCAGGTGGAAAACGACGTGCGCGGATGTATGGGCGATATGGTTTATAAAACCGTCATCCCGCGCAGCGTCCGCATGTCGGAGGCGCCGAGCCACGGCAAGCCAGCGTTGATTTACGACTTCCGGTCTCCCGGCTCGCAAGGTTATATTATGCTGGCGAAGGAAATGTTGCACCGGAAACGGCGGCGGCATTTGCAGAATCAGGAATTGAAAAATGCGGAGTTAAAAAACCAGGAATTAAGGAGGGCAGGGTAATGGCTGATAACAAAGTAAGAACATTAAAAAGTAAAGGGTTGGGCCGCGGATTATCGGCGCTGATCCAGGATAGCAAAAAGGAATTCGCCGGTAGCGCCCCGGCGGCCAACGATACCGAGGAATTGTCCCGGCGCATCGCGGTAAAATTAATAAAGCCATGGAAATTCCAGCCACGCACCTATATCGGAGAGGATGAATTAAACGAGCTGGCGGAATCGATAAAAATTAATGGCGTTGTCCAGCCTATATTGGTGCGGAAACCCGAGGGCGCGTATTATGAGATAATCGCCGGCGAGCGGCGCTGGCGGGCGTCAAAAATCGCCGGGCTCGAATTCATTCCGGCTATTATAATGGACGTTACCGACAAGCAGGCGCTGGAAATCGCCCTGGTCGAGAATATTCAGCGTATGAATCTGATGCCGCTGGAAGTCGCGGAAGGTTACCGCAAGCTCATAGAGGAGTTCAATTACACCCAAGAGGAATTATCCGAAGTGGTGGGCAAAAGCCGGGCGCAGGTGAGCAACTCACTTCGGCTCTTGGAGTTGCCGGTAGAAATTAAGGAATATCTGAATCGTGATATAATCAGCGTCGGCCATGCGCGGGCAATTTTATCGTCGGATAATCCGGAGGAGGTGGCAAGGCGTGTGGTGAAACGGGGATTAAACGTCCGCCAGACCGAGTCACTGGTGCAGAAAATGGCCGAATTCCCGAAAGTCCAGAAGGGTAGGGAGAAGGGTGATGGTTTTGCCAAGATGGAAAAAGCTATGGCAGCAGCGCTTGGGCTGCCGGTCTCCATCCAGCCGAATGTTGGAAAAGGCGGAAGTGAGAAGGGCAGGGTGGTCATCTCTTACGAATCGCAATCTGAATTAAACCGGGTGATAGCCCAAATCAGCGCTGGGAGGTCGGAGTAAGGTCATCCGCACCTTGAGTTCCTGAAGGTTTTGTGACATACCCGACCCATTGTTCCTGACCCGGATCTTTCAGTTCTTTACGTAATTTAGCCAATATATAGGCTAAATTCCCCCCTAATTTGGAACTATCTTGTTTATGTACTTTTGCCATTTCCTTCAAAGGGGTCTCTTTTATATACCGTTGCTCCAGCAATTGCCTTTCCTTCTCGGGCAGCTTTGCAATCAGTGCCAGAAGTAATGCAATTTCCTCATTTCTCAGAGCAATTTCATCAAGAGAATCATCCTGTCTGCTGCTGACAAGAAATTGCCCTTTCACGTTCGTAGTACCTGACTCGCTGACAAAGCTCAGTTCGCTGCCAACTACGCCCATTTCATTCGCGTCACTTACAAAGCCGGTCATTTCTTTGTGGTGTATCCCCTCGGCGCGTCTGTAGCTGGTGCTGAAGCTGCGGAGGCGTTGCCCCAAGAAGGTGTTGAACACCCCATTACCTCTATTCTTGTCAAATTTCACTATATTGGCGCAAAAATATGGAAAGAAATCCTGGACAAAATCATCGCTGTCGATAGCGGGATTGCGCTTATTAGTCTTGTTTGCCCACGAATAGATTATCCTTAAGTTCTTCCCGAACAGTGCCGTAGCTGTCTCTTGAAATCCTGCAACTTTTTCCAGCAATATTGAGGCTCTGAGGAAATTTGAATTGGCATCCCTCAAGGTTTCCGCCTTTCCCGCCGCTGCCCTAATTTGCGCTGCGGCATCACTAGGTCTTGCATTATCCTCCATCAACTTAATCAGGGATTTTTTGATTGTCTTGCCGCCGAGTTTTATTTTGACGTCTGGCGTATTCTTCACCATGGCGATGATCTCATTTGCCAATTCTTCATTCGTCTTCTTCCCGTGCCGCTCCTCATATAGTGCTGCCGCGAGTTCTAAATCTCTTCTAAACAACCTTTCTTGCAAACCATCAGACCGGCCATTACCATTTTTCGAACGAGCCATTTTTCCCTCTATAAAAAATTCAATCTTAAACCAATTATTAGCATGAAAAGGTTAATAAATCATTAACGGCGCGAAATTAAGGCGCATTCCCCTCCCACCATTCCCTGTTGCACTGTAATTTCAACATGTTATAAAGATAGCAGAGCCATAAATCGGATTTTTTAGGGGAAACCATGAACATCCACGAATACCAGGCGAAAATACTGCTCAGGAAATATAAGGTGCCGGTGCCTGATGGCGGCGTGGCGTTCGACCCGACCGAGGCCGAGCGCGTGGCGCAATCCTTGGGTGGCCCGGTATGGGTAGTGAAAGCCCAGATTCATGCGGGTGGGCGCGGCAAGGCGGGCGGCGTCAAGGTGGTGAAATCGCTCTCCGATGTCAAAGAAAAAACTCGCGAGTTGCTTGGAAAAATCCTGGTTACGCACCAAACCGGCCCGGAAGGCAAGCTGGTAAAACGGGTTTATATCGAAGCTGGCAGCGAGATTGCAAAGGAATATTATTTGAGCATGGTGGTGGATCGCGCAACTTCCCGCATCAATTTCGTCGCATCCAAGGAAGGCGGGATGGAAATCGAGGAAGTGGCGCATAAATCGCCGGAGAAAATCGTTTCAGTTTCGGTTGATCCGGTGGCGGGGTTCCAGCCGTTTCATGCGCGAAAGCTGGCCAAAGCCTTGGGGTTCGAGGGGGAATTGGCAAAGAAATTCGGCAAATTCGCGGCGGCGTTATATGATTGTTTCATTCAAACCGATGCCAGCCAAATCGAAATAAATCCACTCGCTGAAACCAAACAGGGCGATTTAATCGCGCTCGACGCGAAAATAAATTTCGACGATAACGCGCTCTACCGCCATCCGGAAATCATGGAAATGCGCGACGAGGATGAAGAAGACCCGCTGGAGGTACGTGCCTCGCGGTTCGGGCTTTCATATGTGAAAATGGATGGGCAGATAGGGTGCATGGTGAATGGCGCAGGGCTAGCCATGGCGACGATGGACATCATCAAATTATACGGCTCGGAACCGGCTAATTTCCTCGATGTCGGGGGCGGGGCAAAGAAAGAAAAAGTGGCGGAAGCATTCAAGATTATTTTATCCGATCCTAATGTGAAGGCTATTCTAGTCAATATTTTCGGTGGAATCATGCGTTGCGACATCATAGCCGAGGGTGTTATCGCGGCAGCGAAGGAAGTGCATCTTGCGGTTCCTCTGGTAGTGCGGCTCGAAGGGACGAATGTGAAAGAGGGGAAAGAGATTTTGAAAAATTCGGGGCTTCCCATACTCAGTGCCGATAACCTAGCTGACGCAGCAGAGAAAGTGACGCAAGCAATTAAAAGGAAGGTGGCCTGATATGTCGAGAAAACAGGCGCCGCCGGGATTCACGGAAGAACAACAGTTACTTGTTGTATTGGGGATAGTTCTGAAAAGGAGTGGCCGATATCCTGAGTTTAACCCGCAACCCCCGATTGATGCTTACGTCGAAGGTTGGTTAAAATCCGAAGCCCTAAAGGCAGGAAAGGAAGATGTGGAAGAGTTTCTGACTTCATTCTCCAGGGATCGGGATGCCATATTATATGGCGCTGAATTTATGCATGATGATCATCCGGTGGCGTATCGCGTGGCACCTGCTTTGGCTATAGTTGATGGAAAAGCTGCCTATAATCTGGTGGATTCTCTTAATGGGCAGGAGAGACGTGATCGGTTACAAAGTAATCTCGAAGGGGTAACATCGCGAGTACGGGGAGCAAGGGTTGAAATAAGCAAAGAATCGATAAGGGCATTAGGGGAGAAATTTGGCATTGATGTATCTGAAATAATAGGAGCTGGCCCCTCAGTTGTAAGTTCTAAAAGACCAGCCAAGACTCGTTAAGAACAACAGGAGAGAAAAATGTCCGTCCTAGTAAATAAAAACACCAAGTTCATATATCTGCTTGCCGGGTTCGCATTTCTCTCCACTCCCCCCGCCCAGGCCAACGAATGCAAGGATATGGCGAAAAGTATAGTCAGCCTGAACGGCAGGGTTACCGCCAGCAATGTCAATGAAAATATGCGCGCCGCCTGGAAGAAAAAGCTCGGCGACATGCAAGCCGATTTCGCCGGTAAAAAATGTGATCCGACATTACTGGAAGGCGCTACGAATAAATATAACAACGATAAAACCAATTCAGGAAAATAAAATGTCCGTATTAGTAAACAAAAACACCAAAGTCATCTGCCAGGGATTTACGGGTAGAGAGGGGACTTATCACTCTGAGCAGGCTATTGCCTATGGCACTAAAATGGTCGGTGGCGTTACGCCGGGCAAAGGCGGAACGAAACATTTGAACCTACCGGTATTTGACACGGTGGCCGAAGCGCGTGCCAAAACCGGGTGCGACGCATCGGTGATTTACGTCCCGCCGCCGTTTGCCGCCGATGCCATACTCGAAGCCATCGATGCCGGAATCGAATTGGTAGTCTGCATCACCGAGGGCATTCCGGTGCTGGATATGATGAGGGTGAAACGCACGCTCGTCGGCTCCAAAACCCGGCTAATCGGGCCGAATTGTCCGGGCGTCATCACTCCCGGCGAATGCAAAATCGGCATCATGCCCGGGCACGTCCATATGAAGGGAAAAGTCGGTATCGTCTCGCGTTCTGGGACGCTGACCTATGAAGCGGTGAAGCAAACCACCGATGCCGGCCTCGGCCAATCAACCTGCATCGGCATCGGCGGCGACCCGGTGAATGGCACGAATTTCCTGGAATGCGTTGAAATGTTTTTGGCAGATCCGCAGACCGAAGCGATCATGGTGATCGGCGAAATCGGCGGCGCGGCAGAGGAAGAAGCGGCGGATTTCATCAAGAAATCGAAAATAAAAAAGCCGACAGTCGGTTTCATCGCCGGCCGCACCGCGCCTCCGGGCCGGCGGATGGGCCATGCCGGGGCGATAGTATCAGGCGGCAAGGGCGATGCGGAATCGAAAATCGAGGCAATGAAATCGGCCGGAATCAAAGTCTCCGATTCCCCAGCGGCGTTGGGTCAAACGATGCTGGAGTTGTTGAAGAAGGCGGCTTAGATTCATCGTCCAAACTCTTGTTGGTTTGCCGTGCCACGCAACCCAGGAGAACGATCTTCCTCCCTGATTGCAGCTATATAATCCGCTGCTTGCTGCCTTTCGGCTGCAGTAAAGGTGGATTCGTACCACTCATCTATCTTCCTTGCGGCATCCAGGTAAACTGCCGTCAGGTTTTTATAAACCTTGCCATTGATTTCCTTTTCCTTGGGCGGGAGCAGGAGAGCAAGCAGCTTATGACCGATATCCTTATCGTTCAAATTCTGGCAGAGTACATCTCCGAATGCGGCTATCTTCGCATATTGCTCGAATTGCAGCCCGGAGTGATCGCCATTTTTGCTTTGTTTTCTTATATCAGCATAGATCTCTCCGCTCACGCTGATCGCATTCTTCAATAAAGCCCACGCATGGCGCAGGAAATAAATCAACTCATTTTTACTAACTTTCGGCAGTAGATTTTTCATGTGGTTAAGTTTTGTTACCTCAGACTCGCTCAATTCTCGCCTCATCGCAATTTTACCATTAATATCGTCTAAAGCCTTTATGCCCTCTTTATCTTCCTCGATCAGTGATTGATGAATAGATTTACTGAGATCACGAGAGAAAAATCCATCCAGGGCATGGTGCATTTCTTCCAAAGTTGTTGTGCGATAGGAGGTCAATATGTTGTCCAGGCGGCCTCCTCCATAATCTATAAGCAAAGAGCTTTGTACCATAATTCGACTAAAACTATTATAGCCGGCGATGCCTGTGCCTCGGTATCTGGTATCCAGCTCTGGAACCGTGCTTCTTTGCGCACCGGTACAGAAGATGGTTCTTTGCGCCGGTAGTTCTTCTTCCTTCCCAGGCATTTTGCGCGTATTCCAATCGGCTAGGGCAAGAAATGCAGCAAGTGCCGGGTTCGCGGTTATATTTAAGAAATAGGTTTTTCTTATCAGATCTTCATCTGCGGTAAGCTTGTCGCGAAATCCCGAAGGCCGAATCTTGTCGGCTTTTTTCCTCATCATACGAATCAGGTAATCGGCAGTAATACCTGATCCATTCTGGCTATTGATTCTCTTCGATATTTCTCCAAGCGATTCCCTAAGATTTTCCAGCGATTCAGGATTTGCTATCTCCTTATCTAAATCAGTAATGGTAATGAGTGCTAGAGGATGTTTGCCAGTAATATGCGAGCTGATGGAGCCATCTTCATTTATTATCAAAGCCGCAGCCTGATCCCTGCCGAGAAGATGAATGTTATGCTCAAGCAATACCTTCTGCCACTGCAATGGTTCTACTTTATCCGGCTTCTGCATAAATGTTGCACTCGAGAATTATATTCGCCAAAATCAATTATAAATCAAAATAGTTAATGAATCGTTAACGGGAATCATTTAGGTTTGTCAGGGTTTTAGGAGCCCCAGGGGAGAAGATTTATGACCACACCAATCACGGTTGCATATGGCGACGGTATCGGCCCGGAGATAATGGAAGCGGCGCTTTCTATTCTGAAAGCCGCGAAGGCTGATATAAAACCGGAAATCATCGAAGTCGGTAAAAAAGTTTATGAAAGCGGCCAGACTTCGGGCATAGCGCCAGCATCATGGGAATCTATCCACCGTACCAAAATTATTTTAAAAGCGCCGATAACCACGCCGCAGGGCGGTGGGTATAAAAGCCTGAACGTCACGCTGCGCAAATCGCTTGGGCTTTATGCCAATGTGCGGCCGGTAGCGTCATATTACCCATTCGTTTCAACGCCGCATCAGGTGATGGATATGGTGATAGTGCGCGAGAACGAGGAGGATTTATATACCGGCATTGAGCACCGCCAGACCGACGAAGTGGTGCAATGTTTGAAATTAGTCAGCCGCACCGGCTGCGAAAAAATCGTGCGCTACGCCTTCGAATATGCGGTGAAAAACAACCGCAAAAAAGTCTCCTGCATGAGCAAAGATAACATAATGAAAATGACGGACGGCCTGTTCCACCGCACCTTCAATGAAATCGCAAAAGAATATCCGAACATTGCGAATGACCATTATATCGTCGATATCGGCTCGGCGCGGATTGCCGCGAAGCCGGAGATTTTCGATGTCATCGTCACCATGAACCTATACGGCGATATTATTTCCGATATCGCGGCGGAGATTTCCGGCTCGGTCGGGCTGGCGGGTTCGTCCAACGTCGGCGATGAATATGCGATGTTTGAGGCAATCCACGGCAGCGCGCCTGACATAGCGGGGCAAGATATAGCTAATCCGTCTGGCTTGCTCGCCGGCGCGGTGATGATGCTGGTGCATATTGGTCAGAACAAGATAGCGACACTGGTGCATAACGCGCTGCTCGCCACCATCGAAAGCGGCATCCATACGGCGGATCTATATAATAAAAAAATATCAAAGAAAAAAGTCGGAACAAAGGATTTTGCCAAAGCGGTGATCGATCATCTCGGCAAAAAACCTAAGAAATTACGCGCGGTGGATTATGCCGGGAAATCCGAATCAAGCGCAAAAAAATCCGGGGTATCACTCCGAATTGCCGAGAAAAAAGAATTGGTCGGCGTGGATATTTTCGCTGATATCAGGAATCAAAATGCTATCCAGGTTGCCGGTGTAGTAGGTAAATTCAAAACCGCTGGCCTGGCTTTGCAAAGTATTTCCAATCGTGGCCTAAAAGTCTGGCCGGGCGATATTTCGGGACTCAAATATAATGACCATTGGTGCTGCCGTTATTTAGGCAAGCAGCCGGTTCCGCATGGCGAAATATTGGAATTGCTAAACCAGTTCAAGGCAGCGCAAATCGATTTTATCAAGACCGAGAATCTCTATAATTTCGAAGGCAAACCCGGATTCACGGCCGGGCAGGGGGAGTGAATTAGCCGTAAATATAATCTCTAGTCAACGGCACTGCCGATACATCTTTCGTAATCTGGATCTGGAATACCATGGTGCTTAAGTACCGGAAATCCATCTCGCCACCGATTAGATAAAATTCCCACATGCGGCAGAACCGTTCGTCATATAGCCGTTTTATTTCCTCGCGATGTTGGGTAAACCTATTTCGCCATTCCTTCAAAGTTTTGGCATAATGCAGCCGCAGGATTTCGATATCGGTGGCCCAAAGCCCTAGTCTTTCGATCACCGGCAGCACTTCGGAAAGCGCCGGAGCATAGCCGCCGGGGAATATGTATTTCCTCACCCACGGATCGGTGATTCCTGGCCCGTCCATCCGCCCGATCGAATGCAGCAGGGCGACGCCATCGTTTTTGAGCAATTTTTTTAATTTCTCAAAAAATTCCCCGTAATGCCGGACGCCGACATGCTCAAACATCCCGACCGAAACTATCCGATCATATTCAGTCGTTTCCTCGCGGTAATCGCGGATGAGAAACTTTACCTTATCCGCCAGGCCTTCTTGCCTTGCCCGTTCTACTGCGATTTTATGCTGCTCGGCGGATAACGTCAGGCCAGTGACTTCCACGCCGTGATTTTTCGCCAGATAAAGTGCCAGCCCACCCCAGCCGGAGCCGATATCAAGAACCTTCATCCCGGGTTTCAGCAGTAATTTTGAAGCGATGTGTCGCTTTTTATTCAGCTGTGCAGTTTCCAAACTATCGCCCGCCGATTCAAAATAGGCGCAGGAGTATTGCATATCCTTGTCGAGGAAAATTTTATAAAGCGCATCAGATAAATCATAATGATGCGCCACGTTTTTCTGGGCGATATGAACGGGATTATATTGATGGATGAACCGCAGCAGGGACTCCGCCGGACGCGTTACATATCCCGGTAATAGCGGCGGCGAATCGTGATAATTTATGGCGAATAATTCCAGCAAATCATAGAGCGTTCCTTCTTCTATGGTAAGCCGGCCATCCATATAAGCTTCGCCGAGCGCCAAAGTGAAATTCAGCATCAGTTTCAGCGGCAGGTTTTTATCATGCAGCCGGATGGTGACCTTAGGTTTTGCACTGGGAACGCCCAAGATCATCGCCGCGCCTTCCGCGGTTATGATCTTCAACTCGCCTCTCCTTATCAGTCTGCAGAGGAAAAATTTTATGAATCTTGCGTTAACCATTTTCCGAATATATACGTAACCGTGCGTGATATTAACAGGGATAATTGA
>Ga0206927_1017_pt1 | contig 48616 bp, 42 predicted proteins | sample Alteio_BWOrgHeat_60_FD_153249 | JGI IMG/M metagenome (GOLD analysis project Ga0206927, IMG submission 153249) | Enriched cells from forest soil in Barre Woods Harvard Forest LTER site, Petersham, Massachusetts, United States -... | ecosystem: Environmental > Terrestrial > Soil > Temperate forest >... | reverse complement strand
GCCTTCCAACACTTCGAACTGATCGGGGAATCCGTCGCCATCCGTATCCGCGAATTGATCGGTGGGCGGTGTGAAGACGTTTACAGTGACACTCCCGACGCCAACACCGCCAAGGGAATCGCTAATTTGGACCATTGCCAGATAGGAGCCGGCTGCCGCATATAGATGTGTGGGGCTCGCCAGTGTCGACGTAGTGCCGTCTCCGAAATTCCAAAGATACGTAAATGAGCTGGCATTGGGATCGGTCGCCTGGACGAAGAACTGCGTCGTCTGTCCGAGCGAGAGACCATTGGGTACTGCGATTGGACCGGAAGTCAACGTCGGGGCGCTGGCCACTGTAACCTGAACGTAGGCCACCGAACTGATAGTATGCGCGCCGTTGGAGATGCGCACATTGATCGCGTAAGTGCCCGGGAGTGAGAAAGCCATGTTGACGTAATTAAACACGAACTCGCCCGGGTAGGTGGTCGCGGTCACCGGGGATGTGGCGGATGTGATTAGGCTCGTTCCCGGAGAAGTTCCGGGGCTGTTGACCGGTGGGCCCCCCGGCGTGAATGTGACCACGCCGCCGACCGGGCCGCTGAACAGCGACCATGAGAAATTGACGCCCAGCGACGGCACGTTCGGATCGTACACGGTCACTAGGCCGTAGGTCGTCGGACTGGCGGAGCCCAGTGTGACCGTTGGCGGATTGGTCACGGCTGAGAACGGCCCCGGCGGGGTGAGCGCTGGAGACGACGGGCAGAGAATCGGATTGAGATCTACGAGCACCTGATCGACCTGCGTGTTCTGCGTGGCTGTCCAAGGCAGCGGTGCGGTCGGGGGCGGGGTGAATCCGCCGGCATACGGTGGGGTAGGCAGGATGTAGGGCGACTTCGCGTATTCATAGGCGCCGAGAGATAAAGATTTTCACAGACCGCTTCAAGTAGACAGACGAGCAAAACACAAAAATACTGCACGCATAAATCACTAGAGAGCCTAGGAAAGCCGGTATTATTTCGGATATTCGGGTATATACCTGAGATTACATGGAATGAGTAAAAACGGATCAATGGTTGGGTTTACTGAGTCGCAGTTTCCTACGAACGGCCGCTACTGCCGAGTAAGGGAAATTTAATTCTTTGGCCGCATCAGCACAACTGAGTTTTTTAATTATGCGCAATGTTTTAGGTGTCCATCGGGTTCGTGTTGGATCCTTTATACCCAATTTCTTACGCGTGTAAAAGACCATCCATCTGGAAACTCGTTTGGCATACTTTTTACCGAATTCTTTCGGGCGAAGAATCTTGAGATCTCGCAGCATAGCTGCAGACCAATTATACCAAGTACACCTCTTCTTCGCTGGAATATGCAACGAGCGACGTTTTACAGAGATGACGCTAACTCCGATGCCGAGTATTCGGGCTACCTTAACATCGGAATGTCGGCCCAAAAGCATTATTTCACTCTGTGTCCATTCAATGGGACGCCCTCTCTTGAAAAACGGTGGAATGTTGAGCAGTTTTCGCTTATGAGCTACAGCTGACGAGACAATACCGAATTCTTGAGCAATAGATTCATCCGTCTGACGACCCAAAAATTGAACTCGTTCGTCAGTCCATTCAAAGGGCGGGAGTTTGGGGCGGTAGGGTTTGATTTTCAATTTTCGGCGTAAGTAATAGACTTGGAGCGCGCGGAGCCCAAATTCTGTCGCTACCTGTGCGTCGGTAGCGCGACCAAGCCGGGCGACGAGTTTCGGAGGAAACGATTGGCGCATTTAGGACAGATAATACATGAACCTTGAAGTCCAGTTCAAATCTAAAAGTGTAATTCTGACGAACGTATAGGTCGAAATTGGGCGCTCCTTGGATGCCCAAGCTAATGACGTCGCAGCTGGTGTGGAGAGAGTTGCGCGCGTATGAATTTCATGCGATATTCTGTAAGCCATAGTCTCAGTAACTTCACTGAGTAAGGAATTTCTGTTTGCAAAGCCACCTGTTTTCATAGAGAACCTAGGCTGACTAAGCTGTAGCGCGGTGGGAGATGCAATGCCCGACAATCCATGTATGTCGGTCGTGGTCCCGGTGTACAACGAAGAGGAATCTCTACCCAAATTCTTGGCCGAGATGCACAAGGTGCTTCCGGCGGTTACGGAACGCTACGAGATCATCTTCGCTGCCGATCCCTGCAAAGACCGTACGATTGAAATCATCCGGGAAGCCAGCGACAAGGATCCGCGCATCAAACTGCTGATGTTTTCGCGTCGGTTTGGACAGCCCGCGGCGACAATGGCGGGCTAGTACTACTCCAGCGGCGATATGGTGGTGGTCATCGATTGCGACATGCAGGATCCGCCGAACCTGATTCCAGAAATGGTGAAAATCTGGCGAGAAGGTTACAAAGTCGTCATCCCGCAACGACGCTCCCGCGACGGCGAACATCCGCTGAAGAAACTGATCTCGTACGTCGGCTATAAATTCATCAACAAGATTTCGACCGTTCCGATCCCCCGCAACACGGGCGATTTCCGGCTGATGGATCGCCGCGTCGTCAACGAATTGTGCAAGCTGAACGAAAGCCACGGCTTTCTGCGCGGACTGGTCGGCGTGGTTGGATTCAAGACATACATTCTGCCGTTCGACCGGCTGGCGCGGATCGGCGGAGAAGGCAAATACAATCGCATCACCGGCAGCCTGCGGATCGGCTTCAACGGTATCGTCGCGTTCTCGGATTACCTGCTGAACATGCTGGTCGTCATGGGTTTCGCGATGTTCGCCCTGTCGATTCTGGCCGCGGTGGTGGTCATCTTTATCAAGGCCAGAGGCTATTACGATTTCGCACCCGGCTTGACCACCGCGGTGTTGCTGGTGCTGATGATGAACGGCCTGCAGTTCATCGGCATGGGCATTCTCGGCGCTTATATCGGACGCATCTACGACGAGTCGAAGCGGCGTCCGAAATTCATTGTAGAAAACTCGATTGGGATTGATCTGGCGGAACGTGAAGCGACCCGCACGCATGGACCGTTGCGGCCCGCTGCTGCGGCGGCGGAACATGCCTTGCAACTTGATACCGCAAAGGCCAATCAGTCATTGCAGCTTTAGCGTCATCAACTATCAGGAAGCCGAAAACTGTGAACGCATCGATACAAGCTCCCGGCAACGTGCGCTTTCCCTGGCCTGCAGTGCCCGGATCCAGCGATGCGCCGGTCTGGAACGGCGCGGAGTTTGTCGTCGGTGCCACGAAAACGTCGATCCTTTCGTACGAGACAGGCGCCTCCGGCTGGACCGACGACCTGACCGCGTTTCACGAAGACAACGCCGGCAGCGACCACGTCATGGACCGGTCATCGCGCCGGCACGCGATGGAACAGTTGCAGAGGCATTTGAAACCGGCCCCAAAGGACGCTGTGGTGCTGGAAGTCGGCTGTTCGTCGGGCTTCATGCTCCAGACCATTCGCGAAAACATGCCGGATTGTTTTCTGATCGGCGCCGACTATGTGCTGGGGCCGCTGAAACATCTTGCGCAACACCGCAAAGACGTGCCTTTGATGCAGTTCGATATGACCAAGTGCCCGCTGCCCGACCAGTGCGTCGACGCGGTGTTGCTGATAAACGTGCTTGAGCACATCAAAGAGGACGCAGAAGCAATGCGCCAGGTTGCGCGCATCCTGCGCCCCGGCGGAATCGCGGTGATCGAAGTGCCCGCGGGAGCGCATCTTTACGATGTTTACGACAAGCAGCTCATGCATTTCCGGCGGTATTCGATGCGCGCCCTGAAACAGATTGTCGAGCCCAATAATCTGAAAGTACTGGAAACATCGCACCTGGGTTTCTCGATCTACGCGCCGTTCTATTATACTAAAAAGAAGAACCAGAAACATCTGAACCTCAGCGACGCTGAACAGCAAAAAATTGTCAGTGAAAATATTCGCGCGTCAAAAAGCAATTTCATATTGAATACACTGATGGGCATTGAAATGGGAATCGGGCGGTTCATCAATTATCCATGCGGCATTCGCTGTCTGCTGACGTGTCAGAAACCTGCGGCTTAGCCGAGACAATAGACATGGATAACCCGGAGAAACCTCAGTCCTTGCGCTGCTGGTGCGGATCGACGGATTTGCTGCCGTACTCTTTCGACTACCGGCGCTGTGCGGCCTGCGAGACGCTGGTTGTCGCGCGCGCGATATCGACCGATATTACCCGCATCCAGGACGAAGAAAAAGACCTCTATGGGAAACAATATTGGTTCGGACATCAGGAAAAAGACCTCAATCTCCCGACGATAGGGCAACGGATCCGCGGCGACATTATCGACCGCGGTTTGTATTGGCTGCGCACGCTGCTGAAATTCAAATTACCCCCGGCGCGGGTCCTGGAGTTGGGTTCGGCGCACGGCGGATTTGTAGCCTTGCTGCGGAACGCGGGATATCGCGCGGAAGGGTTGGAGCTTTCGCCGGAAATCGTGGCGCTGGCCAAAGCCACGTTCGACGTGACGCTGCGCACCGGGCCGATCGAAGATCAGGATGTTCCGGAAGGCTCCCTGGATGCCGTGGTGTTGTTCGACGTGCTCGAACACTTTCCCAATCCGGTCAGCAGCATGGAACGCTCGGCCAAACTGCTCAAAGACGACGGCATTCTGGTCATTCAGACACCGTGTTACGATCCCGAGCTGTCGTATGACATGCTGATGGAATCGAAAAATAGATTCCAGGAGATGCTTAAACCTGGCGAGCATTTGTTTTTGTTCAGCCGGAAGTCGCTGACGAACCCTGCTCGCAAGATGGACTTTATGCGACTAAGACATACACCAAAACGACTTATGAAAACGAAGATGAGGACCAATCTATGACCAAAAGATACTTACAATTACCTAATATGGTAATGGATCTGGTAGTGGATTGCGGTTCTGACAATTTAGTAAAATTTGAACATATGTCGGACTTAAAACGGTTGTTCGAAATCTGGCCACGGCTGTCGCCGAGAGTTCAAAAGGCAATCTTAATGATGGCAGGAGTCGATGATGCAGCAGAGGATCCAAGTTGACGATGGATGAGTGGACGGTACGGCGAGCGAGCAACTGCGGTGCGATACAGACGGCCGGCACTGTGGTAATCCGCAGGTAGACCGATTTTCGGCGAGCGCTATCATGCGCGGATCCCGCGCGCGTGCTGCCGGTCGCACAGAATATTTTTTACGCCGCTGTGCTCTACTTTTTTCTGCGCGCGCTGCTGGACAGGAGCCTCGACCGCGTGTGGACCGCCAACGCGGCGCTGCTGATCACGCTGCTTCCGACGAACTTGATCCTCGTCAACGGGGCGCTCTATACGGAAGCGCTGATGACGATGCTGGTGCTGGTGCTGGTGCTGCTGCTGCTGCTGCTCGGCGCATTGCTGCGCATGCATCGCACGCCGTTTCTAGCGAAACAGGCGGCGTGGGGAATTCTCACCGTCGCCGCGTCCGCGCTGCTGGGCGTCACGAAAGGTTCGTAAATCTTCATCCATATCGCATTCGTCTCGCTGCTGGTGTTCGAGCGGCTTACGGGGTCGTGGCGTTCAAGATCGTCACACCGGAAGTCTGTTCCCGCGCTGGCGCTGGCTAGCTTTGTCTTCATCGCTGGAGCGAGTTACACGTCGGCGCATGCGTGGCTTGCGTTTCAGCAGTCCAGATCTGGCGAACCGCATTCCGTTTACGACCGCGGTGGCGCGATCCTGTTTGGCCGCACGGAGTACGCGAAGTATTTCGACTTCTCCACGCAGACCGCGCCGTTTTTAGTGACCGCGTGCTCGGAGTCGCTCTATCGCCAGCTCTATGCCAGCGATCCCGCGCCATTTACGTGGATCGCTGAGGTTGAGTACAGCAATCGGCAGATAGAAGCTGGCGTTTCCGATGAGGAACTGTACCGGCGCGGCTGGGAAAATCTGACGTCGCAGCCGTTTCGCCAGGGGGCTTCGCATTGTTTGAGCTCAGCCGCCTGGACTTTCACTACGACCTGACCGGCTACGCGCGACTCAACGCACCCATTGTCTCCGCTCTGCTGTACACGACATTTTCGAAGATCGTCTTGAAGCTCTGGAATCTCGTGGTGCTCGGGTTTCTTCCGTTCATGTTGTTACGCATGAAGTGTCGCCGACAATCGTTACGCGATGAGTGGCTGCAACGGTCGCCGGAATTCCGGGCGAGCGTGAAAATCTGCGCGGCATACGCGCTGGCGTACCTGGCGGTCTATGGATTTTCGAGCACCGTCGTCCGCAACGCGTATCCGCTGGCGCCCGTGCTGCTCGCCGTCAATCTGCTGGTGTTCACCGCGAAACCTGCGGACGCGAATCTGACGGGCTGATCGTGTTTTGCAAGCGAATGCCCCGCCGCCGGATCGACGGCCGGTCAGGTGTTGCCTTCCACGTTCCGTCCGATACCAAAGAGGAGCGCGTGCACATTAATTTGTACGCGCAGAAGTTTCGCGCTTGCGCATTCATTTCCTGCGTGTCGAAGTCTTCTTTGCATGTCCATCACCCTGTCCGCTCACTGCGACGAGTGTCTTGGTTTCAATGGCGGCTTTCAGTTCGGCGGCTTTGTCGGTGCGCTCCCACGTGAAATCCGGGTGGTTGCGGCCGAAGTGGCCGTTGCGGGCCGTTTCCAGGTAAATCGGACGGCGCAAGTCGAGGTGCTCGATGATCGCGCGCGGACGGAAATCGAAATGCTTCTGCACCAGCTTGGCGAGATCTTCCTCGTCCATGTCGCTGGTACCGCGCGTTTCCACCCGGACGCTGACCGGTTCGGCCACGCCGATGGCGTAGGCCACCTGCACCTGCGCTTCTTCAGCCAGGCCGCTGGCGACCAGGTTCTTGGCGACGTAGCGTGCGAAGTATGCGGCGCTGCGGTCGACTTTCGTCGGATCTTTCCCTGAGAACGCGCCTCCGCCGTGTGGGGCGTAGCCGCCGTACGTGTCGACGATGATCTTGCGTCCCGTCAAGCCGCAGTCGCCGTGCGGTCCGCCAATTTCGAAACGGCCGGTCGGGTTGACGTGGTAGATGGTGTCTTTGTCGAGCATCGCGGTGGGGATCGATTTCTTGATGATCTTCTCGATCACGTCGTGCTTGAGTTGCTCCTGCTTGTCATTCATATCGCCGGTATGCTGCAGGCTGACGACGACGGTGTGCACGCGGACGGGCTTGCGGCCTTCGTATTCGATCGTGACCTGGCACTTGCCGTCAGGGCGCAGGTACGGAATTCCGCCGCTCTTGCGGATGTCGAACGACTTCTTCGAGATCGCATGCGCCAGCGAGATCGGCAGCGGCATCAATTCCTTGGTGTCTTTGTTGGCGTAGCCAAACATCATGCCCTGGTCGCCGGCGCCCATTTCCTTCTTCGGGCCGTCGTCGACGCCGCGGGCGATGTCGGCGCTCTGGCGGTCCATCGAGACCACCACGGCGCAACTGTTCGCGTCGAAGCCCATTTTCGGATCGACGTAGCCGATGTCGCGCACAACGGCGCGGACCACGTCGGGAATCGGCACGTAGGTCTTGGTCGTGACTTCGCCGGCGATGAAAGCGATGCCGGTGGTCACCAGCGTTTCGCAGGCCACGCGCGATAGCGGGTCGTCCTTCAGCATCGCGTCGAGGATTGCGTCCGAGATCTGATCGGCGACCTTGTCCGGATGTCCCGGAAAGACCGACTCCGATGTAAACAGCGTTCGTGCCATGAAACTCCTTTAGGGAATGCGGTCTGCCCAACTTCTTACCGCAAACTCCACTCTGCCAATGTGTAGTCCCATTCTTTTGTCTATGGTATGTGTAAAATCCAAGCAGTCGGTCAATGAATTTCTAGCTGCTTCCGCTTCTTGATAACCGAAGGGCGCGAAATACCTAGTTTTTTTGCGGCCTCTCCGCATCTTAGAGTTTTCAATATTCTGATCATATTCGCAGTCCAAATAATGTTACGCGGTTTAGAAAGGCGAAGCTTACGGCGCATGCGAATAACCGTACTTCTGGGCAACGCTAACCTCCTGACAGCTTCAGAAAGGCTTAAAGTGGCGATGGCGTGAATTACTCTCGCAGTCCACCGAGCCGATTTGGGATCCCGCACTCTTAACTTGCGGCGGGCACGCTCAACGGTTCTTTGGGAAAGTCGAAGTTGTGCGGCGCACTCGGCGGGCGGGAGATTCTTTAATTGCGCAATCATCGGTCGTGACCAAATACGAGGTTTTTGCCCTGGTTTGAGCCTAGGCAGGCCTAGCTCGCGTCGCTTAAGACGGACAGTGGGTCGACTAATACGATACGTTCGAGCGAACCGACCAAGTGGAAGCCGCTTCAAATCTCTGAGCATCTTTGGCGTCCAGAAAATGTGACGCGGATTTACGTTTGCGGAGGGTTTGCGTTGCCTATGAGAGGGGTTCAATGTATTAGACCCGGTTGCCACAAGGTTGTTAACGAACAGTTATCCCGATGTTTTAAGGCTTAAGTTCGAGTAAGGCCAAGCTTTTTGCGTATTGCGGTTACCGAACCATGTGATACTCCCAGTTTCTTGGCAGCCGCTTCGCACCCATAGTTGCGAACCACGCTAATCATCTCGGACGTCCAATTGATAGGTCTTCTAACAAGGCCTAGCTTCTTTCGCCAGTGCGCGACCGTCCGGGGGCGCAGACCAAGTTTATGAATGGCGTCAGAAGATGATAGCTTCTTAAACTCACGAATGAACTCGGGCGTCCATCGAGCTAGTTTGGGTGTGAGGCCAAGCTTTTTGCGTATTGCGGTTACCGAACCGTGTGAAACTCCCAGTTTCTTGGCAGCTGCTTCGCATCCATTGTTGCGAACCACGTCAATCATCTCGGGCGTCCACTGGATAGGCCGTTTCGCCGCGAGACCTAATTTCAGGCGCCAGTGCGCAACGACCCGCCCAGGCAGCCCAAGTTTTTCTATTGCCTCCGAATATGTCAGCTTCTTAAATTCGCGGATAAATTCGGGCGTCCATCGAGCGAGTTTGGGGTCCCGTATGCCCATCTGTTTGCGGTACTTCCAAGCAGTTCGGCGCGAAATACCTAAGTGCTTGGCGACTTCAGTTTCTCCGAGAATTTTGAATAGGCGGAGTTCGCTTGCCGTCCAGACCCGCTTCTGATAACCAGGTTTCAACTTCTCAAAACCAAGTTCTTCCTGTTTCCTTTGTCTCGCATGCTTGCTGACGAGAGGATATTTCCGCTCAAAACGTCCTGGCGTAAGCGTGTGCAAATCCCTCAACATATCCTTCGTCCAATGGATATGCCGTATCTCACGAGCCTTCTTTGGGATGCTCAGCGCGCGTCGCTTAACGCTAACATTATCCAACTTGACACCAATCATACGAGACACTTTCGTGTCCGAATATTTTCCAAGAAGGGAGATTTCGTACTTGGTCCATCTATGAGGAGGATTGGTTACCACATACGGAGGTATTGATAGGAGTTTGCGCTTGCGCGCGACGGTGGTTGGGCTGATCCGAAAAGCTCGACCAAGAGATCTATCCGAGTACTCTCCCAGGAGCGCGATGTGCGCTGGAGTCCAGTTGAAGATCGGTGCATTTGGAAAGGCAGCTTTAATCTTCAACTTCCGTCGTAACCAATGAACTACTTGCCTACTCAAACCAAGACGCTTCGCTATAGTGCTATCAGAGATCTTGCCGAGTAATCGATGGAGGTTTTTGTATGGGGTATAGAGCATATTGAATAAGCGCGCCTGAAAATCGATTGGAGTGTCAACGACGGCGCGGATCAAAGCAGTGGATGCCAAGTATTCGCCGAAAGACACCCACAAAAGTGGTCTTCAATCCGAGCTTCGATGCTAGTTTGGAGTTGGGCATCGTTCCGAGCATCGCCTGCTGTTTTGACGTCCAGTGAAAAACTTGCTGTCGTTTGTCTAAGCGTTGGCACTCTCAGTGAATGCGTTTTTGACACGCCGCGTTGCACGTGATGCTTAACTCATTCGCGACAGGATTGTCTGGCGCAGTTCCCAATTTCGCAAGCATGGCCTTCGTCCATTGAATGCGAAATCGCGGCACAGGGTCAAATTTAAGCCTTCGACTAATGCGATACAGTCTACTGAACAGACTGGGCGGAAGCCGCCTCAAATCTCTGAGCATCTCCGCGAGTCCAGAAAATATGGCGTGGATTTACATTCGTGGGTCCTTAGATCGCTAAGATTTAAAGACTTCCATTATGCCCGCATCAATGCTTGTGTATGATAACATAGGAAATGCCTTGATCAGCAACGAGTTATCAAACGGCTTGTGGCTAATTGGTGACTTGCGCACAGAAATTTCAATCGACACAGGTCTACCTGCCGCCCTTGACACGGCTTGCGCAACAGCCATAAAGCTTACGGCCTGACCAGACACAACATTCAGAATTCCCGTTGTCTTAAGCTCGGCACACGCGCACACCACGCGGCAGACATCTTTTACGAAAATATGATCACGAGTTTCCTCCCCTTCTCCGAAGAGACTAATCTTCCCGCTTTCAATCGCGGTCTTTACAAATCGATTCGGACCATAACCATTGTGAGTATCTCCCTTTCCATAAACGGCACAAAGCCGCAAGATCACGAGCGGCATTTTTGCCTTCGCAGCTGAATGCGTGACCATAGTTTCGCGGGCAAACTGGACCATTGGATAGAGTCCGGCCGGCTTGCACTCTGAATCTTCTCGAATCGGCAAATTTCGTTCCGCGTATACAGCGTCCGAACTCAAATAAATAAAGTGCGCGCAAGGAGATTTCTCAATGCATAGTCCCACTTGCTCCGCCATCACTATGTTTTTTCTGAAAACACTCAAATCATCGCCCCTATCTCGCGTGATACACGAGGCAAAAATGAGGGTATCGCTGGGACTTAAAAAATCCGTCAGTCGTTTGGAGGCGTCGGGTGCCGCTAGATCTAGATCCTTAGAGCTGAGTCCCAGAACCTCGATCTCTTTGCCTGTGAACTCCGCGACCAAATGACGTCCAACAAAGCCAGTTGCTCCCAATATCACGACCCGAGTTACTCGATGTGGCGCAGACGAATGGCTAAACATTTACAGCTCCTTTTCAAAGATTAATCGTTACCCGCGGCGCCGAGCGTTATATAGCGCGCGCCCGCATGGACCACCTCTGCAGCGTTCCACGCCGCTGCGGGGTCTAAAATAAGCGGGGGAAGCGCACCTTTTGAGAGCAATGGAACAATGCTCGCTGGCTTTATACGCTTGAACTCATCCCACGCAGTCATAATCACCAACGCATCAGCCCCTCGGCAGGCTTCCATAGCGGACGCAGCCTCGGTCACGCCTATAATAGGCGCTTCAAGTCGCGCTTCTGGATCGTAGAGCTGAACCTCTATTCCGCGTAATGCGGAAATCAACTCCAGCGACGGAGCATTCTTTACAAATTTGGTATTTGGTTTGTAGGCGAGGCCCCAAACTGCGATTCGCGAGGGATTAATCCGTGAGAGCACGTGTTGGTGAAGAGTGCGCAATACCCAAGTCTTGCGATGAAAGCTATGATTCAAAATCATGCGCGGAAGTGAATCATCTACGCCGTGTTTTGCGCCCAAAGTTATATAGGTAGCAAGATCACGCTCTAGGTTCCCTCCGGCAATTCCTAAGCCGGGCGTGAGATATGCGCTCGGTCCAATTCGCGCGTCAAGTCTAAGCGTGGGAACGATTTCGGACCAATCTGCACCAATCTTCTCGCATAATTCAGCAAGAGTATTCGCAGTCGTAACAGAAGCCGCGAGAAAAAAATTAATGGAGATCTTAGCCAGCTCCGCGCTTTCAAGCCTCATCTTAAATATCGGACACCCAAATGATTCAAGGTAGGCTTTCATTAGAAGCGGAAGTTCAGCCTTCGGATTCATGCAACCTACCATATACCGCTCGGGACGCAGACTTCGCTCAACGGCTTTTCCGAAAATTAACGTCTCAACTTGATAAAAAAGTGCGATACGTTTTTTTTTCATTATGTCGTACAGTAGCTTCGAGAGTTCGCGAGTATATCCAGGACTTACTTGGCTAAGCACAATTAACGTGGAATTTTCACGCATATTGGCAGTCACAGTTTTGGCCAATTGTGTAAGTGGACGCGTGTCGCTACAGTTATTTGCGTCCGTGCTTACATCGCATGACAAATATACGAGCTCGCATTGTGCTAAATCCGGGGCAGAACAGGTGTATTCTAAGTTGTGTTTATTGTTGCTAATCAATTCCTGGAGGCCAACCTCGTGAATTGGAAGGGTTCCTGTATCAAGGTTTTGGCAAAGTGTGGAATCCAAATCGAACCCGAGGGTCTCAAAGCCCTTTGATGCGGCAGCAGCGCTTGAAACTATTCCCAGATGAGAAAGACCCGCAAATCCGATCATTGTGATTCCTTTGACGTAGAAAAAAGCTCGTTGAGCGCGTCGTTGATTAGAATGTCTCGATCAAGATAGCAAACGGACTCTTCACACATTTTCTTAAAGTGCTCGTATTCGATCGACCATGTCGGATCGGGTTGTTCTAAAACAAACTGCTCCTCCGTGGGCTTGCCGCTCGGCAGAATCCGCGTGCGTACAGTCAACCTGCTTGGTCCCCATTTGCACAAGCCATCGATATGCGCTGAGCCCCTTTCGGCCAATACATCCAATTTAAAGGAATTTCGCCAGGAAAGAAGCGTCCCTTCTATTATCATTAGCAATGCATCGCCGGCGCTCCCAAATATTACCTGATCTGGCGCCTTATTTTCAAAACAATTGGTGCTCCACAATCTAAAGGGCTGCTGCTTTCCAAAGAAAAATAGCGCCATATCCAGCATATGCGACCCAAGATCTGAAATTACGCCCATATCTTTGTCGCGCCAAACGGAATTTCTCACGTCGCGAGCGGTTCCATTTCCGTAGAAAAAGGATACCCGATAAATTTGTCCGAGTACTCCCTCTGTAATTAATTTCTTGAGACGAGCAATATGTGGTTCGAACCGATGATTATAGGCTGTATAACAAGCCGCCTTCTTTTCTCGAGCGAGTGTCGCCAAATAACGGATCCGGTCCGAGTCTTTAAAGATTAGAGGTTTCTCCACCAGAACATGTTTACCGTTTGACAACAAGTATTCCAACAGCTCAAATTTTACATCATCAGGCGTGCACACAAATGCGCTATCGAAAGCTGAGAGCGGAGCTTGCCGTATATTTCTGTAGTCAGCTTCGGAATTGACCGGATCAACTGTGGCGAAAACATCAGCCCCAGCGATGGCCCTTCGCTTCCGACCTTGGGTACCTAGGCCAATCACAAGTGCTTTCATTCGAAAGTTACCTGTTTTTCTACGCGATCTATCATTTTGTTGATATCCGCAGGGGTTATGGGAACATTTCCGTCGCGCTCGCAAGCCACGGACGCGGCCATTGAGCCCAGAATTGATGCAATTACTGGCGATCGGGTCGAAACCAGCGCTAATGTTGAGTACGCGAGTAATGCGTCGCCAGCCCCAACTGGATCGACCAGGTGATGCACAAAACTATCCAAGGCAAAAAAGGCGCGCATGTCGTCAGCGCTGTCCTTTCGATATGTCAGGCTTCCGCGACTTCCACACTTCAATATAAGCACCTTACAGCTCGCTTTCCGGTACAGTTCATACGCTAGCGGGCGAATGACAGAATCCTGATCGCCAAGTGCGAAGCGGGCTTCGCGTTCGTTCGGCGTAAGGAGATCGAAATGCTGAAATTCCAGAATGTTACCCCAGCGACTTGCAACTTGACTGTCCGCGACGCGTAGAACGTCTTTGGGGATCGCATCTGCTAGGATTGGAATTGTGTGTCGATTGAAGATGCCATGGCGAAAATCGCTAAATACAACCGCATGAACATTTGTCTGGGACGCGATTTGTTCCTTTACCTTTTCAACAAGTCGCTCTGAAATTGGTCGATTGTCGATCTTATCGACTTTGAGCATTCTATAGCCGTCGGCAATGAATAAATTTTTCTGTGTCGTCGGCCGAGTCTTGTCAACTAAGACATGCGTGTTAATGCCCGCGTCTGTGACGTCCTTCCTAACGAATTCCATGAGCGCGTCGTCGCCCATAACTGTAGTAAAATCGACCTGTGCACCCGTTGCGCGCATATGCTTAGCAACGATAGCAGCGCCTCCGGAATAATCGGTCTGATGCTGAAATTTAACGCTGAAGGTGGGTGTCTTTGCGTTGGCGCCAATCAATGACGCATATGTGTATGAGTCCACGATTGTGTCGCCGACGACGTGAATTCTCGCCTCCGTGAACTTGTTAAGAGCGGTGCGAAGGTCAGAAAAGTGAATCCCTTCTGCCTCCATCAAGGTATGCAATTTCTCAGCTGCGATCTTGGGCGGTTCGTCTTCGATTATTGCCGACGAGGAAAGAACTACGTCACCGGGCGTGAAAATAATTTCTCCGCCGTACGATTCCATTGCTTGAATCTCGGCGCGCGTGCGCGGATGAATGCCATCGGTTGAGTATTCATAGCCCTTGGCAAAATAGTCTGGCCGAATAATACCGATGTTTTCAATTGGGGTTGCATTGTTGTCTATAACTACGTAATCCACGACTTCGAGCGCCGCAAGATTCATCGCCCGCAAGTGCTGAGGTACGAATGGTCTGTAATTCGCTTTGTTTATGTGTAAGTCCGAAGTAATGCTTACTAATAGTTGATCAGCTTTGCTTCGTGCGTAGATTAGATGTCTAATATGCCCTGGATGAACTATGTCAAATGTTCCATGGCACATTATTATTTTTTTTTGTCGCGGACGAGCTCCGAGGATCTGGACTAACTCTTCACGCGTCTTAATCTTACGGCGGTAGTCGTGCGACGCGCTCATTTGGGCTTTTCCTCCGATAGCATTTTAAACCAGGTCGCCGTCGCCTTTTCGATTGTTTCGGGGGTCCAAAGCGGCGCGTCGCGCCAATAATCGATGCTGCCGAGTAAAATCGCAACACCCGCCTCGAACGATACCTCAGGATTCCAGCCCAGTTCTCGTTGTATTTTCGAGATATCCGCGAACGTACAATCGGGCTCTCCAGGGCGCTTAGGGATGTGCAGCTTTTCACCGCCAAGAAGTTCAATGAGATGATTTACCGACTGGGGTTTTCCGCCGCCGAGATTATAAATTTCCTGCACTCTATCGGATCGAGCTCCGAGATAAAAGGCACGTACGACGTCAGTGACGAAGAGAAAATCACGCATTTGCGTTCCATCACCTACTACAGTAAATGGTTTGCCCGCGATTTTCTGTTTGAGAAACACGCCAAATACCGCGCCATAGGCCCCGCTAGTTCGCGAACGCGGCCCATACGCATTAAAAATGCGAATGGAAACTACCGGAAGTTTGTAAACCTGCCCCCAATGTAGAACCGCCTGTTCGCCTTGGTACTTGCTCAATGCATAAGGATATTGCGGTCGAATTGGAGCATTAACGGTGGTGGGCAATTCCGTGGCAAGCCCGTAACACGATGACGATGCGGCGTAAACAAGCTTTTTAACCCGTGCTTCTCGCGCAGCCTCAAGCACATGAACCGTTCCCATCACATTGCAGGACATATAGTCCGACGGTTCATCAATCGATGGAACAATATCTCCTTTACCGGCGAAATGAATGACATAGTCGACATCCTTGAACAAAGGGTCGCTTGCTTTCAATTCTCGGCAGTCCTTCACCTCGAGTTTCAGCTTTGGATTGTTCTTGTGATGCGCAAGGTTTGCCTCTCGTCCGCCGGACAAGTTGTCCAATCCGCGTACTTCGAACCCTTCATTTATCAGCAGATCAACCATGTGGCTGCCGATGAAACCAGCGGCGCCCGTAACTACTGCTTTCATGCTCATTTCATCTCCGTCTTCTTCACACGTTTGACATTGAAGTACTTGTCATCATCAAGGCTATCAGGCAACAGTCCCCACTGAAATGCCTTGCATAGATCGCTCACTGCGTCTTCTACCGTACGGCGTGGCTTGTACCCAAGTTTTTCAGCAATTTTTTTCGATGTGACGTGATACGAACGCAAGTCGTTCGATGGCGTTGTTACGATATCAATTTCGCCTAAAAAGGGCATTTCGCGTTCGACAATTTGTTTAACCATGCGGGCTAGATCGGCAACCGTATGATTTTCGTATCCGGCGTTAAATGTCTCACCCGCAATTATTTTCTTTGGAAATTGAAGCAGCTTGACATATAGTTCTGCGATATCATCTACGTGAATATTGGGCCGTTTTTGCGAACCTCCGAATACAGTGATCTGCCGCTTATGTATAGCTAAATTCGTGAGAATATTGACCGTCAGGTCAAGGCGCGTCCTTGGCGAGTACCCACACACCGTCGCGGGTCGAATTGTAACAGTAGTGAAGTCAGCAGATTGATGTTTGAACAGTTGCGGCTCGCACATGCCTTTGTATTTATTGTAATCAGTCAGAGGAACCAACGGATGCTCTTCGGTCACTTCTGACGCTTCACTCACGCCGTAAACTGAACTGGTTGACGCGTAAATGAAACGTTGTACGCCGGAGTCTTTACTGGCCACGACCATCGGCTCAAAACAATCGTAGTTGATTGATCGGCTCAGCGTCGGATTGAGTTCAAAACTGGGATCGTTTGAAATACATGCCAGATGTATTACGCTGTCATGTCCCGCCACCGCATTTCGAAATGCAGCGGTGTCGCGGATGTCGCCACGGATTACACTCAATTTTGGATTCTTTGGCAATCCGGCTGAACCGAAAAACATGATATCAAAAACGGTGACTTCATGTCCCGCAAGGAGTAGCTTGGGAACCAGAATACAGCCTACGTAGCCCGCACCGCCAGTAACGAGTACCTTCATTGAACGCTCTCCCCTTGATGCAATTGTTTGTTCGTCGGAACGGCGACACATTGGTGTTGACTACGACCTAAAATCCACTGTACTGCACCGGTAAGCGACGATGTTTGGAAATCCTGCTGCTCCGGTGTCCTTTCGCGGTATCCGCGATCAATCCAGATTGTAGTACACCCTGCGTTTCGTCCCGCTTCAATGTCACGCCAGCGATCGCCGACCATATAGCACGCACTTAAGTCTAGTCCGTACTTTCGAGCGGCATCAAACAGAGACCCTGGTTTTGGCTTGCGGCAAGCGCACGCATCTTCGTCTCGATGGTAACAGGTAAAAATCTCATCAACGCCTAGGTTCGCGACCAATGATTTATTGAGTGCCTCCACATTTTCTCTCGCATGAATTCCCTTCGCGACATTGGGTTGGTTTGTCACCACGAAAATGAAATAGCCTAGCCCGCGTAAGCTGTTCAGCAGAGCGCGTGCCTCTGGGTAGATCTCGAATTCGCTAAGCGTTGCCGGTGCCTGAGGAAGTCCATCTATCAAAAGACTTTTGTTTAGCACGCCGTCCCGATCAAAGAAGATTGCACGCGCCAGAGTATTCATCAGCACTGTCCTCAAGACACGACATACCCGATTGACAGGTATATCCCGTTACTGCTTAACGATCGAGCGCAATTTATGCGCAAATAGCTCTTCGCTTGGGTAGTACATTTCCTCAAGCTTGTGACTCACAGGAGTATGGCTGTTCGGAAACGCGATCCGAATTGGATTACTTTTCATGTCGCGAGCCATCTCCGACGAGGCTTGCGCAATGATTTCTGCGCTTATGCCAGCGAATTCCCACGCGGGATCAGCAACCACCAGCCGACGGGTCTTGCGTAAAGATTGGAGAATTAGACCGGTGTCAAGCGGGCTAATAGTTCGCGGGTCAAGCACCTCAATGTCAATGCTTTCGCCCGCCAAGCGCTCTGCCACTCGGAGCGCAAGCGGAACCATGCCTCCGATAGCAACAAGTGTGACGTCCGTGCCTTTCCGTCGTACCACGCCCTTGCCAAATCGCACTCTATAAGGTATTTCTGGAACTTCACACTTCATTGAAAACAATGAACGATGTTCAATAATCAAGACTGGGTTTTCCCCAAGAATGCTTTCCAGGAGTAGTCCCTTTACGTCATACGCAGTGGCCGGCATTGCCACACGAAAACCCGGTAAGTGCGCAAACCAGGCATGTAAGCTCTTGGAATGTTGAGGACCTTGCCCCCATCCTTTACCGACTACCGCACGAATCACGACCGGCATTGACGCTTTACCATTGGACTTGAAACGCCAAAGGGACATCCAGTTGACGATTGCATCAAGTGAATAAATCATGAAATCCAAGCGTGCGTGTACGAGAATTGGGCGAAGTCCCGTTACGGCCGCACCAATAGCGGCAGACGTCATCAGCGCTTCCGAATCTGGATAGTCTTGTACGCGCTGGCTGCCGAATTTATCAACCAGTCCATTAGTAGTTCCGAATATCCCGCCTTTATAATTAACTAACTGACCAAGAACAACGACATCCTGGCAAAGATCCATGGATTGGGAAATGCCCTCATTGATCGCTTGTGCGTATGTAATTTGCCTCACCGCTCATCTCCGGCCTAGTTTAATTTAGAATCTATTAGTATGGTCCAGGGACCGCTTCGGGTTGATTTTCATTAAAACCTAACTGCTCAGTATCGACCAATAATTGATCCGCGAGAGGAGACTCTAAACAAGTGTTGAGCGCCAGCCAATTCGGATCGGGCGGAAACGGGCTCTCTTTTGCAAACTTAAAAGCCTCTTTAATATCAGAATCAATGCTCTCAATATAGCGGCTCTTTGTCTCCGTGGTCAAGATCCGTTCGCTCATAAGTACTTCTTCCATAAGCGCAATTGGGCAATTCTCCTTCCAGTATTCCAATTCTCCCGGCATACGATATCCAACGTGATTATCGTCCTCCGGACCAACGTGGCTGCTCCAGCGATACGTATACGCCTCAAGAAAGTAAGGACCACTGCCTTGCCGCATACGTTCCGTGGCACTCTTTAGAGCCCGGTAAACCGCTACAACGTCGTTACCAAAGACCTTGCCGCTTTCGACTCCAAATGTCGACACTTTTTCAGCGAGATTATCCTTAAGTTGTCGATGACTTTGCGGCGAATATGTAGAATAGTTATTATTTTCACAGATGAAGAGTATTGGAAGTTTTTTTAGGGCTGAGTAGTTGATTGCCTCCCAGAATACGCCTTCTTCAGTAGCTCCATCGCCAATCCCCGTCACCGCGACATTCTTTGACTTTCGCATTTGCAATCCGAATGCGGTTCCAACTGCAATTGACATGGCACCGCCAAGAATGGCGCCGCCGAAAAAATTAACATCGGCGTATGAAAGGTCCATCGACCCGGCTTTACCGCAATTCGCCCCGGTCGCTTTTCCGTATAATTCAGCGAGAAAGGCATCTAAGGGACCGCGTTTGGCGAGGTAATATCCGTGCGTGCGGTGATGGCTGAATAGGTAGTCGTCCACGTCGAGCAATTCACGCACCGCGGATGGCACCGCCTCCTGGCCAATGCAAAAATGTACCGGGCAGCGCATCTCGTCAGCGGGATGGTATTCATCGATAACGGCCTGTTCCACACGTCGCAAACGCACCATGAATTCGTATAGCCGCAACAAAACATCCCGTTCTGCACCGGAAGTAGAAAGACCGGTGTATTTGCCGCTATTCAAGAGCTGCTGATGAGTTAAGTTGACCACAATGGCCTCCTATCGATCGTAGAATTCGCGCGTGCAGCGGATCATGTAATCCACCTCGTCGTTTGTCAAGAACTGATGAGCGGGGAGTGTGATTAATTCGCGTGCCTGGGCTTCGCATTTCGGAAAATCGCCAGGTTTGTATCCCCAGACCTTGGCGGGCTTCTGCAGGTGCAAGGGTATTGGGTAGTGAATCTTTGGATCGACGCCCAAATTCTGAAGGTGCGCAATTAGCGCGTCGCGCTTTTGAGCCCGTAGTATATAAATCTGATACGAGTGGACGGACTTCTTGTCCCGCGTGGGAATCTTGATCTCCGGTACGTCCCTCAAGCCCGCATCAATGCGAGCCGCGATTTCATTTCGTCTGGCAACGGCCTTCGGAACTTCAGGCAACTGTCGCAGGGCCACAACAGCTTGAAGACTTTGCAGGCGATTATTAATTCCCCACAGTTCGATCTGATCACGGTTAATCATGCCGTGATTGCGGTACAGCTTAAGCCAGGCAATCAGTTTTTCGTTGTTAGTTACAATCGCTCCGCCATCGCCCCAGACATTTAGAGGCTTCAATGGATGCCAGCTGAATGCGCCTGCGTCGCCGAAAGACCCCATGAATTTTCCATTGATCGACGCGCCAAGACTGGGGCAAGCGTCTTCTACAACCACTAGGTTGCGCCGCTTCGCGATCTCCATAATATCCAGCATTGACGCAGGCTGTCCGGCCCAGTGCACGGGGAGAATTGCCTTCGTCTTCGAAGTGACGGCGCCTTCGATCAGGGTTTCGTCAATCGCATAATCATCTCGCACGTCTACGAAGACGGGACGTGCGCCAACGGCAACGATGGCTCCCACCGTTGCAAAAAATGAATTCGGCTGCGTAATGACTTCGTCGCCAGGACCCACTCCTAAGCCCTTTAATGCAAGTATTAACGCGTCCGTGCCGGTATTCGTACCTAATGCAAACTTAGTGCCGACGAACCGTGCCAGTTGTTCCTCGAATTTTACTACCGGCGGGCCAATTGTGAATTCGCCGGTCCTTACCAATTCGCGGAGATCACTCCAAATCTGCTCGGATTCGCAAAATTGGCGATCAAGATAATTGTATGGGACTTTATAGTTTTGCTTATTTTCATCTCTCATGCTCATCCTCTTTCGTGGTACTCTCGGTTGAGTTGACGAACCGTCAGCAGTAGAAACTCCGAACCCCGCTAATGACCGTATCGATTTGCGGTTGCGTTAACTCCGGAAATAGCGGCAGGCTACAAATGCGTGCGCTTAGGCGCTCCGTGACGGGTAAAGTTGTCCTCAGTTGTTCGGCGGCTTTCTGGCGAAAGATTGGTATCGCGTAATGCACTTTTGCGTCTACGCCGCGGTTTCTAAGATGTGTCAGTAAGGCATCCCGACGCTCCGCTTGAATAACGTACGTTTGGAATACGGCCCTGGTATTGGGGCCATCGTAGGGCACTTTTACTACATCCTTTAACCCCGCATTATACTCTGCAGCAATTGCACGTCGTTTCTCGGTCCACACTTCAAGGTGCCGAAGTTTCACGAGAAGCGCCGCTGCTTGAAGCGTATCCAAACGGCTGTTAAAACCCCAAAATTCGCACTCTTCGCGATTCTTAAGACCATGATTGCGCAACATCTTCAGGGTTTCATAGAACTTTTCATTATTTGTTGAAATCATTCCACCATCGCCGTAAGCATGAAGATTCTTGAGCGGGTGGAGACTAAAGCAACCGGCAAAACCGAGTCCGCCTACGCGCCTTCCGCCGTAACGAGCGCCGACTGCCTGGGCGGCGTCCTCGATAATCGGAATCCTTTGATCGTCAGCGATCGCGGACAATGCATCAATGTCCGCAGGCAACCCAGTAAGATGAACAGGAAGTATCGCTCTCGTTTTCGCTGTCAGGGCGCGCTTTACTTCCGCGGGATCAATATTATAGTCATCACGAACATCAACTAGCACCGGCGTAGCGCCAGTTAGCGCGATCGCTGCTGCACTCGCAATAAACGAATTGCCGGCGGTGATTACCTCGTCACCCGGACCGACACCCAGGGCACGCAAACTAAGGAAGATCGCGTCAAATCCGCTATTGACACCAACTGCGAAACGAGTGCCGCAATACTGCGCAAATGCGCTTTCAAACTCTTCAACCTCTTTACCGAGTACATAACCTCCGTGATCTAACACTTTCTCAATGGCTGCGAGTACCTCAGTTCTAATACTCCTCGACTGCGCGGCAAGATCGACGTAAGGTACCTTTATGGTCATCACGATGCGCCTCAAGCTTCGAAAATTTTTAGCGTACTGTTCAACTAGCCTAGCGTCAGAGTGCGTTAAGTCAACGTATCAAACTTTTCCGACGGCGAGAGTTACAAACATTTTGTCTTGCGTTCGGTTCACACCGGGCCGCTTCCGAACTACTCGACCAGGAACCAATAAAAATCACCAGAATACTCACATTGGGAAAACAGCTTTTTCCAATCATCGACATGCATGCACGTCTTAGCTGTCAGCACCCATTTCATTAAATTTTCGCGCTCCTGCTCGTTTCGCCAGGCATCCACTACTATGAATGCGTGCGACTTCATAACACGAGTGATTTCGCGCAGAGCAATCTTACAGTCGGTCAATTCCAAGTTGTGGATAGTGTTGATGGCAATGACAAGGTCAAATGATTTGTCCGGAAACGGTAAGGATCGCACATCGCCCAATTGCATATAGTGTTTCACACTAGGCATCGCGTTTTCAAGTGCGTATTCAGACACATCCACACCAGCTAATCTAAGTTCTGGCATAAGCTCCTTGAGATCGTGCATCATGAAACCTTTGGCGCATCCAACATCAAGCACGCTCGCATCTGGAAGAAGTTTATAATGATCGCAGATACGCTTGACCGTCGATTGCCAAAAACGCGGATGATATGAGTACCCGCCGTAGCCTGTTAAACGGCTGCCGTCGAAATAGTCCTTCCCAAATTGGCGTGCGATTATCCTGTGCTCATCGGTGACTTGCGAAGCCCGTTCATCCAAGGGTCGCTTCGAGCGGGGATATGAGTCCAGTAGGTTGATTTCCACGCGAGCTCCTAGTTAATTGGGCGATTCAATTGGTGCAGGCGAAAGGCGAGTATTGCAAGATCCCAGACGGTTACAAGGTAGTCTGGGACCAAATTGATGTGCTCTGTTTGCCGAAAAAGAAATTCGATTGCACGGCCTTCATGGCACTGAATGCTCTGTTTACCATCGTACAATGCCAAAAAAAGACTCAGGCGGTAAGGCTTCAATTCCGGTACTCGATCGTCAATGATACTGATAAGCGGGTAAATCTGGTCGAGCCGATAGTCCGTTTCTTCGAAAAATTCGCGCCGGGCGCAATCCTCGGGCGGCTCGTCTGCTTCGCAGTGCCCGCCTGGAAAAACCCACTTTCCAGAATGCGATAGCCCAGGTTTCTCATCACGCAGTTGTAGTAGCGCGGAACTGCCATCAGATTTTAATAACACAACACTTGCGACCTGCCTGATCCGTCCACCGTGATTCATGGTTTTTACCTTCCGAACCGCCTCTTTACTGTTGGGGCTCGATAACCTTCCAACGCTGCATGTCCAATTGGTGTTTTGACGACTTCTCGCCGAAAGGAAAAAACCGATAGTCAATACTTAGACGTGGATGTTGGGATATATTTGCCTGCGATTCATGTATGATCCATTGATTCAGGAGCAACACATCGCCAGCTTTCATTTTACAGTGAACGCGATGGAATTTCTCAGTCGCTACGCCACGCAGCCAGACCGTTTTTTTGGTGTAATTATCCAGAATCTCTGACACTTTCTGACTGTCTTCGAACACTGCAACTCCGCCACACTGGTCGTCAATATCTACAAGCGGAACCCACATTGTGACGAATGTCGTCATGTGCTTATTATAGCTAATGTCTTGATGCGCGGGCACGCCGGCGTGCTTATTGAAAGGTAGTATGAAACGAGCAGCCGGGGGCATGTGCATGGACAGCACCGGCGTATCTAGAACCGCTTCTAAAACTGCACGCACGCTTGCCTGCATTGACACTTTCCAAAGGCGTTCGGAAAGGCGCGTCTTAAGCGGATAGTGTCCGCAAAGAATGAGCTTTTGCTCTCCGGTTAGTTGAGAATCTTGTGCACCTAAATCCAGAGCCTTATCGATCTTCTTCGCCAGTTCAATGTAATCTTCGAAACTCAAACCAAATCCATTTAGCGCGGATTGCATTTCATCTGAAAGAAAGTTCCTAATATCGACTACTAGATCGGGGTGTAAAAGGTCTCGTATAATCTGGTATCCATTATGTTGGAAGAAACTCAAGTCAACCATGGCAGAATTACTCTCAGAGTCCGCTGTTTAAGGTTTGACGACATATCCTGCTGGAACATTGGTCCAAGGCAGTGTCTTTATTCTGATTTCCGGTTTGTCAGAAAAGTATTCATCGACGGCCTTGGTTTCGCCTGGCCAGTCCGGGATTGCATACTCATCGAAAAGCATGACGCCACCACGAGATAAGCGCGGCCAGAAGGCTTCCAGGCACGCCTTGGTTGGCGTATACAAATCGCAATCCAAGTGGACCAACGAAAGTCGAATTCCAGGATTGTCCACAACAAACTTCGGCGCGGTGTCCTCGATGTCGCCCTTCACTAACTTAATACGCGGCTTATACGGAATGAAACGGTCTTCGTCGAAAATTGCGATCGCCGCTTCCAGCTCCTCCAAATATTTCTCAGGTGAAAATCCGCCCACCTGTTTTTGCACTTCTTGCACCACGGCTCCATCCTCTGGAGCGAGCGATCTGAATCCCCTCCAGTTATCGAAACCATAAACGATTTTAGTGCGATCGCCGATGCAGTAGGATTCCAACAAATTTGCCCAAGTCATTAATCCCAGGCCTCGGAACACTCCGACTTCAGCGATGTCGCCAGGAACATCTAGTGTCATTTTGAAGAATTCTGTATGAGCGAGAAACCGCTTAAGCCATTGCCGCCGCACTAGTACCGTAAAGTGCTGGGCCGCTGACAGTGGGTCGATATCAAATCGCTCACAATGCGCTTGAAGCTTTTCTTCAATCGGAACGTCTTTCCCCGTTTTCTTTGACCCGTCAAATTCTCGCATGATTCCCCTCTTTATTTTGCCGCCTATAACAGATCGGTGCACAAGTCTGTCATCGCCTTCTACTCCGGTGTTACCCAAAATACATCTGGACGTTTAGTAGTCATTTTCTCCGCCACCCGGTTACATATAGGTGGGGGAAGTGCTATCAAAACATGGCTTGCCGAAGGGGTTGCTTCTGGACTAAATACTGGACGTCCCATAAGGTCGCGGCCAGCGCGCTGCAGGTCCTCGTCGACAAAAAATTTGGGTGAACCACTCAGCGCCCCAAAAAGCCATACTCCGGCAATAGATGTCCCAAAGACACCAAAACCGTCCTCCTGTTCCAATTTTCTACCCAACGCAATCGTTTCTTCCAGTAAGCGCAAATGTGCCTCAACACACGAGGAATCATCAGCAATTGATGGCGACGGGGCGTCAACAGGTAACGACGGCCGGGCAACAAGTGTAAGTTCTTTAGGTATCCACCCCTCGCCTAAGTGCTCAACTTGAAATCCGGTAGCTTCAATTAGTCTTCGCAACGACCCGGCAGTGAAGTGTGTACTGTGGTCGGCCACTAGCAAATCGAACGGATTTCTAATGCAGTCGGGCACTTCAATTATAAGCCGGCCGTTTTCCGTAAGCATTTCACGAACAATAGACAACATCACTTTCGGATCCGGGATGTGCTCTAGCACGTGCACCATCGTAATGAGATCAAAGGATCGCGAAATCTCAGGGAGCGGACATGTGTAAAATGATTCAACGTTTGGAATAGATTCGACGACGCTGCGATTTATTTCGTTCAATTCACTTCCTGACAACGTCCACTGGTTGCGCACGCGTCCGAATTCGCGTATGAATGCGCCATTTCCGCATCCGACATCTAGAAGTCTACCGCGAGGAGAAAGGTTCAATACCTCTGTAAGGCGCGATGCAAGAATGCATGAGCGTGTCCGGCCCCCGTCCGCAGTGAAGACAGGCTGCTCCGCACCGTTACTTTGATGGTATATTCGGTAATTGGCGTAAATTTGACTGATTTCTGAACGCCAAACGGCGTCGATCGATTTCTGGATAGAACCACATTTACTGCATATCGCAAGAGCGCCGCCTGCCGGCCACGGAGCGCAGTCCGACGTCACCCGCGCAAGACGCCCATAGTTTGGAAAAGAAATTGGTGCGGCCGCCGCGCAAATATGGCATCGGAGAATCTCATTGGAAGACTCCATTCTGACACCCTATTCGTGAATGGATTTCGAAGAAAGAATAGCTGAATTAGGCGTTCCGACAATCGGTTTTCTTGATTCACGATCGTTCAAGACGCAGCACCAATACAAGCGAAAAATCGTTTTTATTACATTAATTACGTTTCGTGGATGGAACGCTTTGCTGGATCCGCCACCAGTTGTTCTCTCGGTGCTTAGATAACCCACCTCGACATACGTACAGCCTCGTCGAAGCAGCTTGATGGTGGCTTCTGCAAAGCAAGCAAAACTATTAGTAGTGATATCGACACTCTGGATAAGGGTGCGACGGTGTACCGATCCGCCATTGTAATAGCGAATACGTAACCCGAAAAGAGTGTTCAACAACATTGTATAGCAGCGGGATACAAATCGACGAAATAGGGAGCGGTTACGTGGGTCTTCTAGATACGGGATCACAATGTCTGCCATGCCAACCTTACTTAACACTTTGCTAATTGTTGCAGACGGTGCACCATTATCTCCCGGCAACCACATCACGTAATCCATCGATGATTCTTGAAGACCGCGTTTGAAGGCACCACCAAGGTTAAGGTTTATTACGTTATGCACTACGCGCACTTTCGAATCTGTTTTGGCTAAACGATCCATTATTGCGCCGGTTTGATCCGTGCTTCCATCGTTCACCAAAATCAATTCATAGTCGCTCGTATTTCCCCTCGCACCCGCGTGAATTTCGCGGACAGTGGCTTCGATATTCATCTCTTCATTCAGCGCAGTTACGACGAACGACATTCGTGGCAACATTTGCAACCTCTTGTCAAGATCCCGATCACATCAAGATTTCGCTAACAATGTGCCAATCTAAGTGATCCTAGCTCCCGAACGGATTACGTCAATTAACAATTTCGATCGTGTGAACCGCGATCCTCGGTTAAGAATCTCTGCCCGACGTCCGTTATAATGCCTCGGCTAATATTTTCATAATATCCGGGCTTGGTATTCGTAGGGGTGTAGCTGTTCTTGATACGTGCGTCTACGCTAATTCGCGTATGTTCGGATTTATTCTGTCCTTTATGAATAGCGCATCCGAAAAACATCGCAAAAGATCCAAAATCCGGTGATAGGAGGACTGTTTTTTCTAAGTCCATCGTGTCCAAAGCATCATCAGTTTTTGGCGCATAAACGAAGCCGAGTTGATTTGCGGTGGATCCCTTTAACACGGCCTTCCGAAATTCATTCGAGTCCTGATGGTCTCTCAGGTGTCGCGAGGGTGTTATATGAGACCCAGGTAAAATCCTTACACCCGCAGAACTCCCCAGAGGAAAAAGCGGAAACCAGAGATTAATCTCATAGACCGTATTTCCATAAAACGTATCCCGATGCCAATCTACTGCATCCCCTTCAACCTCCGGTCGAGTTATCCGAAGGTGGGGTGCCCGCTGAACATCAAAATCTGGGCCAAATATCGAGTAATAGAGCTCCTTATTATCATGAATCAGATTCGGTATGCAGCGACGCGCGATCAGAGCACCCAGTGTATTCTTGACTTGCAGGAGATGCTCCTCTGTTGAAGTACTTAATTCATGCCACTTTACAGGATCGCACGGAAACTGAGATCTGACCAAGTCTTGCGCATCAATCAAGAACTTCGTGCTCACAAATTCCTGAATTAGAAATCCGTTTTTAAGAAGCGATTCAAGATTCATTGAGTGTTTCCTGCATGAATTGCGAAAGCCTCGGAGATATCCCCTCTTCCAAAGCTTGTCAATAGCTGTTCGTGACAGAGCTCAAGGCGCAGATTCCAATCAGACGAATCGGCACTTTTTTCACGTTTGCAACGGACACATGGGCTCCGGGCGACTGCATGTGCTTAACACTCGCAAATGTTGATCCGTGCGAGAGGATTCTATTATGCTTTCCATGACGTCTAGAACATGAAATCCTAGATCCCCATTGGCACGATGGGGCTTATTAACACGTAGTGCATCAACTAGATCTGAAACGCCTAGTCCTCGGCAGTTTCCAGTGTGATCAAAAGCAATTGGAACGTCGACCCAGCTTTGAGTATTCGCCGTCCATATCCGTACAGGACCGCCAAACGTGTTCGGATTCGGCACACTCAGTGTGCCCGTGGTTCCATATATCTCAATGCGCGGAAGCTCCGCTGCGCGCACATCAAAACTTGTCACCAGCGTAGCAATTGGGCCGGAAGCAAAATCTAAGGATGCACTTATGTGCGTAGGGACCACTACATTTATAAATGAACCCTGTTTGGGTTGACTATGAATACGGCGGGTTGAAAAAGTAATTCGACCTAAGCCACTTACACGTCTAATGGGCCCCAATAAGGAAATGAGGGCGGTCAAGTAGTATGGTCCCATGTCGAAGAGCGGTCCGCCGCCTTCTTGGAAAAAAAAATCTGGATCGGGATGCCGGTATTCAGGACCAGGGCTTGTAAAAAAGGCCGTGGCAGCAACTGCCTCGCCTATTGCGCCTTCATCGATTAGCTTTCGGCAGGTCTGAATCCCTCCCCCAAGAAAAGTGTCTGGTGCAACGCCTACACGTAAACCCTTGGCAGATGCCAAATCAAGTATACGTCTCGCTTCGCGCGTCTTAACACTCAGGGGTTTTTCGCAATATACGTGCTTCCCCGCATTCAGCGCCGCTAACGAGATCTCTGTATGTGCCACAGGGGGGGTGAGATTTACAACAATATCGATATCGGTCCTGGACAATAGATCTGGCACACTGCAAGCCGTCGAAATATTAAATTCGTTTGCGCGAGCGCGAGCGTGTTCCACGTTGCGACTGGCACAGGCGACAACATCAAGATTGGAGTAGCGTTGTGGGCTTTGCATATACACGCCGCAGACACGACCACAGCCTACGATGCCTAAGCGTGCCCGCTTCTGTTCTGCCATTTTTAGTTCTCTCCATTAAACCGAGCGCGCACAGGCTCTCGCGCGAGCATTGAAAGGAACAATTCGCAAGAGTCGTGCGAATAAACAAGTGGTACGCAGTCACTCCAAACGATGTCCGGGGTACGTTGATGGAAGCCCGAACTCTTGGAGTGGTGCAAATGGGCGGACTCAAAATCATTAGAGTTCCACTCCCAGCGCATGTGCTCATGTCGTGTCGCACCCAAAAGAGATGCTGGTATTGTAGCGCCGGAGGTAGGGCGGAGACAAGTGCGGAGTGGCGTCTAAGTGTATAGCCCTAGAACGCATATTAGGCAGAAGACAAGCGTATTGACGGGGTGCATTACATGAAATCTGCTTTGCGTCTGAAAATCACCGCATCGGAGAAAGCTTCAACGACGGCGTGGATCAAAGCATCGGATGCCAAGTTCTCTTCGAAAAACACCCACAAATGTCGTCTTCAACCCCAGTTTCTTGGCGACCCGACAATCAGGCATCGTGCCGAGCATGGCGCGCTGTTTTGGAGTCCAATGAAAAGTTTGCTGTCGTTGCCAAAATGTTGGAATTCCGACCTGAATGCGCGCTTTTGACACGCCGCAGTGCAGGTGATGCCTAACTCAGCCGCGACACGACTATCCGGCGCAGTCCCTAACTTCGCAAGCATAGCCTTTGTCCACTGGATGCGAAAACGTGGTACAGGTGTAAGTCTAAGCTTTCGTCGCTGAAAGGTATACGCACTACGGCTTATGCCATATTTCTGAACAAAGTCTTTTGCATGCAGGTTACGCATATCAACTCGCATCTCGTGAGTCCACTTTACGGCGCACGATTGTGTAAAGGAAGGAATACCTAGCGTCCTGCGCTTTGCAGCCACCGTTTCCTTTCCAATTCCAAAGCGTAGGGATATTTTCTTGTCTGGAATCCTCCCAAGGAGCGCGAGAATCTGTCTTGACCACCGAATCTTGGGAACAACAAATTGGTCATACGCGGCGGGAATGCCGAGAATGTGTCGTCTGTAGGTAACCGCACTCACGCGAATGCCCAGTACCTTAGCCACGTTGGCATCCGAGTCTTCGCCTAGAAGAGCGAGCGCGTCTGTGGTCCAGACAAACGGTTTCGTCGGCTTGATAAATGGTTTGATGCCTAGTGCAATGCGGCGACCACGGATCAACCCAACATGAAGGCCCGCTTGCCGAGCTAAACGAGCGTCAGGCACACGCCCAAGGAGTTTCAGGATTTTTGGAGGCAACACATATCGTTTTCGCGAAGCTTGCGGCTTGCCCAATTTTCTTCGCCAGACATTTATAAAAGTCGCCTTGAATCCATATTCTTTGGCCAAATGCAGATCGGGGCGCTTACCAAGCTGCCGTTTGATCGCTGCAGGCAACGGGCGGGCTTTTATCATGGACTACCGTCCTAGCGAACAAGGGACGAAGCACTGGTTGAATTTGGGGGCGCAAAACACTTGATTCCATGCCTCCTTCTGAACTCTCCCACCGTTTGCTTTTTTAGCCCAAACTTCTTCGCCACGCAAGCGTCCGGCATGGTGCCGAGCAATGCTCTTTGTGTTGGATTCCATTCAAACCTCAACTCGCGTTGAACAGGCGTGAGTATTCCCAATGCAACGCGTTTCTTGCGCACAGCATTGAAGCTAAGCCCTAGCCTGGATGCAACTTGATCGTCGGGCGCCGTTCCGAGGCTTGCGAGCATTGTCTTTGTCCAATTTAGTTGCAAACGCGCCGTTGGTTGGATTCCTAATTTCCTGCGCTGAACAGTGTATGCATCAATGCTGATCTCATACTTCTGTGCAAACGCTTTCGGGCGCAATTTGCCAATGTCACGCAACATTTGTGGGGTCCACTGAACCGATGATGATCGACGGAATGACGGAACACCCAGCGATCTTCGTTTCATTGCAACAGTTTCTGTTGATATCCCGTAGCGCCTGCTAAGTTTTTCATCGGAAATCGTGCCGAGTAGCGCAAGGAGGTCGTTCGTCCAATTAATTTTGTAACGCGCAGGGTGAAAGTACGCCGGATCGATTCCGAGCGTTCGCCGCTTATAGCGGACAGCGCTAACGCGAATGCCGAGCGTTATGGCGACATTTAGATCTGTGTCTTCTCCAAGAAGGGCGATCGATTCCGGCGTCCATTTGATGGATGGGTAGGGCTTGATGTACGGCTTAATTCCTCGTTCGGTACGCCGCCTCCGAATTACACGAATGCTAACGCCCGCTTTTTTTGCTAAACGTTCGTCTGACATACGTCCAAGTAACTTTAGTAGTTTTGAGGGCACCTCACGGCGTTTTCGAGGGACATTTGGAATTCCAAGTCTTTTACGCCACGAAGAAAATAAAAATGTGCTAAATCCGAATTCTCGCGCCAGTTGGCGATCGGAGTGTTTTCCAAGAAGCCGTTTCGCCGCCGAGGGCAGCTTTAATGCTTTCCTCATCGGAACTACTCCACATTTCGCCAATTCATCGGCGAAGACCAAATGCTCCCCAAGTTGAAGACTGTACTCGCGCGTCAGTTGCCCTTACGGCGGCAAGGCCCGGTCAGGCGACGTGGTCCCAGACTTCGACTGCGTCGCAGTATAGCGCTGATGATAAGCGTGGTTGAAGAGCGTGTTGTCCACCAGCAGCAGCGTGTTGATCGCCACCGGCGCCGACTTGACGGTCGTGTTAGTCAGTCCGATGTTCGCCAGGATCGCCTGGAAATTGCCTTTCAAGCGGACGCTGAAGCGACTGTTGCGAGTGCCGAGGCTCTTCAGGGAGCTGAGTGAGGCGGAGACGGTCGAACCCGCATTGCCGTTGGATGTCAACGATGCGTGCGCCTGGTTGTCCAGCGTGAAGCGCAGGAAAACACCGCCGACATAGATCGTCACCTGGCGGCCCTTGGTTGGCGTCAACCCTGCGCGCGGAAGTGTGCCGCTGAGCGAGATGGTGTCCAGTCCGCTGCCGGGCTTGTTCAGCGCCAGATGGATTCTCAGCCCGCCCGGCGAATACGGCACGACCACCGCGGCCTGGCCGGTCGGCGTGGAACTTGGATCGAACGGTGAAGTGCCCAACAGCACTTCGAATTGATCTGGGAATCCGTCTCCATCGGTGTCCGCAAATTGATCGGTGGGCGGCGTGAATACACTGACTGTCAGGCTGCCGGTGGCGACGCTGCCGAATGAATCGGTAATCACAACCGTCACGAAATAGTAGCCGGCTGCCGCGTATAGGTGCGTGGGACTCGCCAGAGTAGAGGTGGAGCCGTCGCCGAAATTCCACAGATATGTAAATGTGCTGGCGTTGGGATCGGTGGCAAACACAGAGAACTGCGTGGTCTGCCCCAGCGAAAGACCGTTTGGTGTTGCCATCGGGCCAGAAACTATTGTTGGAGCGCTGGGGGTGGTAACCTGAACGTAAGCAGTCGAATTGATCGTTTGCGCGCCATTCGAAATACTTACATTGATCGCATACGTGCCCGGGAGTGAGAACGTCATATTGACGTAATTGAACACGATTTCGCCGGGATATGTGGTGGCGGTTACGGGGGAGGTGGCGGGCGCGATCAAGTTCGTACCGGGGTTGGTTCCGGGACTGCTGACAGGCGGTCCGACTGCGGGCGTGAATGTGACCACGCCGCCAACCGGGCCGCTAAACAGCGACCAGGTGAAATTGACGCCCAACGACGGCAGGTTCGGATCGTAGACGGTTACGAGACCGTAGGTGGACGGACTAGCGGAGCCCAGCGTGACCGTGGGGGGATTGGTCACGGCGGCGAACGGCCCCGGCGGCGTAACGGCAGGAGAGGATGAGCAAAGAATTGGATTGAGATCGATAAGCACCTGATCGACCTGCGTCTTCTGCGTGGCCGACCAAGGTAGCGGCGCGGTTGGCGGCGGGGTGAATCCACCGAAATACGGCGGCGTAGGCAAGATGTAGGGCGACTTTGCGTATTCGTAGGCACCCATGTCGTAAGCGGTGCCGATCGGCCGGTTGATGCCCAAAATGTCAGTCGCTGCCGTGCCTGGAACGGTCGTGCCGGTATCGATACACGGGCTGGTTTGAAACAGAAAATTGATGGCGGCAACCGTGTTGACGGCAGGCAGTGAAAGCGTCACGAGGTTGTTACTGATCGCGACGATCGTTGTGTTCACCGGAAATGCCGTGTAGCCCGCGTCCAGCGCATTGTTGGATAGCACCTGGCCGGCAGCGAGGCCGGTGGTGCTGGTGACGTTGAGCAGCCGCGATCCGGTCGTGGTGCTGCCGGTGACGCAGACGTAAGTCGGCGGAAGCAGATCGAAGCCGTCGTCGGAGGTGCGATAAATTCCGTCCATGCCGGCCTGGCTGCTGGGATTCGCGAACTTTGGGTCGGCGTCGATATTGGTGAACGTAACGCCCTGGTATCCAAAATCCTGGATGTCGGTGAACTGCACCAGTTGCGTCGGGCTGTCCAGCGGCGGGAGCGCGCTGGGATTGTTCTGCCAGAGAATTGAATTGGTCACCGTAACGCCGCCACCGCCGCCTTGGACAGAAATGGCCGGTCCGGTTCCCGTACTGATGGTGTTCCCTGAGAAGGTGCAGTTGGTAATGCCGGTGTTGCCGCCGTTGTTGCAGAGTCCGGCTCCCGACGCCGCGGAATTATAACAGACTACGCAGTTGGTGACTGTGGCGCCCGCGACATTGAACATTCCGCCGCCGGTCATCGAAGCTTTGTTGGAATCCAGGAAGCAATCCGTCAGGTTCATATTTCCGGCCTGATTGGCGATGCCTCCGCCGCTGCCCGTCACAGCGGAGTTGCCGACAAAGTCGCATTCCGTGAATGTCGACACGCAGGTGATGGAAGCGCCGCCGCCGTTAATCGCCGTGTTTCCCTGCAGTCGGCAACTGGTCGCGGTCAACGACGCCGAACCTATCGCGCAGTTGATGCCGCCGCCGCTGGCCGAGGCTGAGTTGTTCATGAACTGGCAGAACGACAGCACGGCCACCGCCGCGTTGTTCAGTCCGCCGCCCACACCTATAACACTGGCGATCGAGGTGTTGCTGGTGAACGTGCAAGCGCTTAACGTTGCATTGCCGCCGCCGACATCCATCCCGCCACCGGATGTTGTGCCAGAGTTGTTCTGGAAGGGATCGTTGATAAATGTGGAAACTGTGAAAGTTTCAACGCCGCCGCCGGACGCAGCCGTATTGTTCTGGAACGAATCAGCTGTCGACGTCGAATTGAGCGCGCCGGCTTCCAAGCACAGTCCGCCGCCCGCGGCCAGCGCGGCATTCTTGGTGAAGGTCGAGAGCATCATTACCAGCGTGACTGCGGTATCGATCCCGCCGCCGTTCACCGAGGCGCTGTTGCTGGTGAACGTGCAATTGTTGACGGTCAATGCTCCGAGTTGGGCGTAGATACCACCGCCATTTCCTGCGGTCGCGTTGTTGGAACCGAAGGTACAGGTATTAAATACCGCCGAGCGCAGTGAACCGACGCCGCCGCCCACGGGTGCTGAATTGCCTTGGAACGTGCAATTGTCAAACGATTGTGTGGTAGGATCGTTCTGAATCTCAACGCCTCCGCCCTCAGTGATCGCGTTGTTATTGGCGAAAATGCAATTGGCTATTGTTGGGTTGGCGTTGGTCTCGACCAACAGTCCGCCGCCCACCTGGTCCAGAGCGACGGCTGGGCTGTTGGCGACACCGGATTGAACGGTGAAACCGTCGAGCACAGCGGTGGGATTGACGCCCGCAACCGCCTGGACTACGTGATATGAGTTCCCACCTGGGGAACCGATTCCGCCGGACAGAACGGTCGGATTACCGGCAATATTGCGGAAATTCAGATTGAACGTGGCCGGCTCATTGCCTGCAAAGCCGCCATAGATCCCAATTCCACTTACTAAAATGAAGGAGGCATGCGGGTCTCCAACAGAAGTCGGCAGATAAGTTCCCTTCGCGACCCAGATCTGCGTGACCGCGGGCGCCACCGCTGGAACGGTCAGCGAGAGTGCGGTTTGTAGCGATTTAAACGCCGTCCCCCAACTGGTCCCGTTCTGCACGCCGCCGGGAGCGCTCGCGTTGACGTAGACGATGGTGGGACTCGCTGCCCGAGCTTCGCTCGACGCCAGCAATGAAATAGCCAGAACAACGATGCAAAGGGCTTGGCGCACTCGCGACCTCCTGATTTATGTGGGCAGCGTTGAGTATAACATGGTTAAGTGTTTTCCTTCCAGAGAAGGTTTGCTCAAAAAGATTCTTTGCCACCATAAAACCTGTGGCTGCACGAGGTTCACTAATTCCACGCCTTGCAATATAGATTTTCACAGACCCTCCCGAGTAAGTCGACGAGCAAAATACGCGTATGCTGCCTGTTCTTGTGAAAAAGCCGCTGTTGTTCTTGGAAGTCAAGTTTGTCTGCTTCCTTAGCGTTCTGATTTCCCACAAGCGTTACACAAAGTCATTGTCTGGCAATGCCTGATTGTGTTCGCATTATTGTCAACGAAGGACGCGATACGACTAGTTTTTTGGCGGCATCACCACATTTCAAGTTTTTCACCATTTGAATCATCTTTTAGAGCAGCACATTGGAAGGATTGGAAGGTAGTTCAAGATGTCCCTCGTCCAGAAAATGTGGTTTACCGTAGTGAATGATCTTCGCTGCATTTCGGTTCAGTGTACACTGGATCGAATTATTGTTAATCGCAAAAAGATTAGATTTGCGCGGAGCAGTGCATTCTCATGTTCGTGCGCTGTGCGTAGAAACCCTGGCGCGCAAGCTTGACCGATTGAGAACGGACGAATAATTTGAGGTATGCGTTGTATGGCCGCGGTGTTCCACGAAATTGTAGGAGAAGGCAAACAACAACTTTAGGAGCGGCAATGCCAGACAAGACAGTTCTGTCGGTCGTGGTTCCTGTTTACAACGAAGAGGAATCCCTACCCAATTTTCTGACCGAGATGCACAAGGTGCTTCCCGCGGTTACGGAAAACTACGAGATCATCTTCGCAGCCGATCCGTGCAAAGACCGCACGATTGAAATCATCCGCGAAGCCAGCGACAAGGATTCACGCGTCAAGCTGCTGATGTTTTCGCGGCGTTTTGGACAACCCGCGGCCACGATGGCGGGTTTGTATTATTCTAGCGGCGACACGGTGGTGGTCATCGACTGCGACATGCAGGATCCGCCGAACCTGATTCCGGAAATGGTGAAAATCTGGCGAGAAGGTTACAAAGTCGTCATCCCCCAACGGCGTTCACGCGACGGCGAACATCCGCTGAAGAAGTTGATTGCGTACGTCGGCTATAAATTCATCAACAAGATCTCGACCGTCCCGATCCCACGCAACACTGGCGATTTCCGGCTGATGGATCGCCGCGTCGTCAACGAACTGTGCAAGCTGAACGAAAGCCACGGCTTTCTACGCGGTTTGGTCGGCGTGGTGGGATTCAAAACGTATATTCTGCCGTTCGACCGGCTCGCGCGGATCGGCGGAGAGGGTAAATACAATCGCATCACTGGCAGTCTACGGATCGGTTTCAACGGCATCGTCGCGTTCTCGGATTACCTGCTTAACATGCTGGTCGTCATGGGTTTCGCGATGTTCGCGCTGTCGATTCTGGCGGCGATCGTGGTCATTTTCATCAAGGCAAGGGGGTATTACGATTTCGCGCCCGGATTGACCACGGCGGTGTTATTGGTCCTAATGCTGAACGGTCTACAATTCGTGGGCATGGGCATCCTGGGCGCGTACATCGGACGCATTTACGACGAGTCCAAGCGGCGCCCGAAATTCATTGTAGAAAATTCGATCGGAATCGACCTAGCGGAACGTGAGTTTGTCCGGACGCGGGGACCTATTCAGCCTGGCAACGCGATACCGGGACATGGCATTTAGAGTAATAATGCGAATGCAATAAGTTGAGAAGCTTATGTATGCACGAAATAAGAAACATCGGTGGTCGGATTCGAAAGTGGTCGCCAAATCCATATTGGCATCGCAATAAGATTAGCTAGAAAAATGCAATAGTTCGGAAAGCCGTAGCGATCGGCTGAAAGCAGGATAACCACATGCATACCTAAGTATCCTAGTGGAATCAATCCAAAAGCAAGCATTCGAAAATCCCGCCGTCGAAAGCCGACTATCGATCCAATGATTGTAAAAATGGCTCCTAGACCAACAAGCACGTCGTACGCGGGGTCCAATTTCTGAAGCCAACGTGCAACAATTGACGTGTCCGATTTTTGTGAGAACTCTTCGCGCAACGCAGGATCCAATTGCGGCGGTTCTGTCAGAAGTACTGCATCCGATCGCGTCGTCTTCATACAAAAATTACGAAACGCCTTGTTCTCGGCGGAACTTGCGGGCCATCCTAGAAAAAGCAACGATGTTCGAATGCCGCCCTTAAGATATCGAATAGGGTATTTACAGAAAACTGATGCCAGTGAAATTCCGTTGTTGGCTCGATTGCGTTCTAAGGCGATCTCTTGCATTGATCCGCGCAGTCCATCCATGGGTAACCGTCCATCAATTAGTCCGGCGCGGATACATTCCCGATATTTATCCCCAGCAGATCCGATCAGCTCGTCATCCGGCGGAATAACAACCTGCGCAAAAACGCCTAAACACAATATATCCTCTTGCCGCGCTCGCGACTCGTAGGAAAGCCGCTTCCAAGGCATGGCTAGAACGAACGGAATTAACAAAATCATCGTAGCCTGTACAATTGCTGATTTGCGACGTGATTTCTCGAAGTGGGATCGAGCTTTAACGATTCTGAGACCTTCTAGGAATCCGATTACCACACTTAGATAGAGTAGGTTCGGGCGAAAATAATAGGCAAATGTAATTCCGAGAATGAGCGCCGAAGTACGTGCATAACGAGACCGAGGATGCCAAAAAAACAGGCTGATAAGTATAGCAAGGCAACAGAAGTTTCCAGCATCCGACAATAGACAATGCTGATAGGTAATAAGTATGGGATAGAACGTCAGCAGAATAATCACGAGCGCTCCGGCTATAGGAGAACCGACCCGACGTATTGTGTGTCCCAAGCATATCACACCCAGAAATCCGAGTAGTGTATTTAACCCAATTACCGCTAACGCGTGTTTACCCAGCAATGAAAACGCCATCTTAAGCAAGACTGGAAAAAGTGGTGTGCGAAGAAAATCCCAATCATTGGGAAACCGCGTTGTACCGATTACATCTGCAAGATCAACATACAAAAATCCATCCCACGTTACTACAATTGGTAGCGCTAAGCAGTGGATGACTTGAAACAATATTGATAAAAGGAACGCGTGCCGATAAATTTCTTCACCTGCTGCGATTACCTTTCCTACAGCAAGTCTGTCATTTCGTTGATTGGTTGCTTCGGCAGAACACGCGCAGTTATACACAGTTCGAGAGTTCCATTCAGCTTCTGGACGGCAACGAATGAAGATCCTGCCTGGATTCAGCCACGTTCGTCCTCTCATAAGCGTGTCTTATGCACAATAAAGTTTCCTATGACTAAAGTGTCCAGGCCACTCCGAAAAAAAGTTGCGATTGCGTGTTCGGGAGAATTTACAATTGGTTCGTCCTCAAGATTAAAGCTAGTGTTCAGCACAAGGGGCAGGCCGGTTCGTCCGTTGAATTCGGAAATCGCCTCGTGGTAGACTGCATTTTCGGATTTTACTACTGATTGAGGTCTACAGGAACCGTCCACGTGAACTACCGCTGGAATGCGCTGCTTCCAATTATCTCGAGCTTGAAACGCCAAAATCATGAAGGGCGAGTCCACTCTCGCATCGACGATTTCTGAATAGCGTTCATGGAGAATGGATGGCGCAAACGGTCGCCAATTTTCTCTTCGTTTAACTTTCAAATTTACTCGATCTTTATTAATCGCATGAGCGGGGTTGGCCAGAATGCTCCGATTCCCGAGTGCGCGTGGTCCAATTTCTGCGCGACCCTGGAAAAATCCAACCAGTTTATCCTGTGATAGCGCCTCCGCCGTAGCAACCGCGGGATTGCATTCAAGATATTTGGCGCCGGCGAAATCCAGCGCTCCACGAATGGAATCTTGTGTAAATCCGCTTCCCCAGGAGGCATGGTGAAATTCGAGCTTTGGCCAAATTCCCGTCGATTCGCGGTGCGCGAGTATAGCGGCCCCGAGCGCGGTCCCAGAATCGTGCGATGCGGGCTGGATAAATATGTTATCGACGAATTCTTGTTGGGCCAACGCGCCATTTCCAGAACAGTTTAGTGCTACGCCGCCGGCCAACGCAAAGTGTCGAATTCCGCTCGCGCGAGTCAATTCGCGCCCAATTGCAATCAGTGAGCGCTCGTAATAAAATTGTAGCGTAGCGGCCAGGTTCTGATGAATGTCAGTTAGGGGGCCTCTACGCGGTCCAATGTATTTCTCTTCAAGAAATGCGCGATAGCGTGGAACGTCAGGCAGCCCTAGATCTGTATCGCAAAAATCTGGCAACAGGTCCGGATTTACCACTCCGTAGGATGCAAGTCCCATTGTTTTACCTTCGCCGGAATGAGGCCTGAATCCAACATAATAGGTCACCAGCTCGTAAAGCATCCCCCAGCTATTTTCAGGTGAAATATGCTTAAAAACAGTGACGTCCTCGCCATCGCGTTGCCACCCTAACAATCCCGCATGAGCCCCGCCCCACCCATCTAGTGAAATTATATTGGTAGCGGCAAATCCGGAAGGAATCGAAGTGCTCACCGCATGCGACAAATGATGATCATAATACTTTCGCTTCCCCAATGACATTATCTTTAAATCATTTGCAATGAAACTGATATTAGTATTAAATTCAAAGGCGCTGGATGACGAAACGCCGTGCGGGTATGCGTCTAGGCAAACCTTTTTCAAGGATTCTCGCTCTGGAAAAGCGAACCCGATTGCCGTTATGTCCACCTGACTAGGCGCAATATTGGCTGCGGAAAGACAATACTCTATTGCGCGACTCGGCCAAATATGGGGAGCATGCTTCAGTCGTATGAAGCGCTCCTCCTCTGCAAACGCCGTTAGGACGCCGTCAACGAAAATGCATGCTGCGTTGTTTAATGAAATTGGGTGCGTAACACCAATAATTATCATGCTAACCTCAACCCTTGACGTGCCACGCGTGATCTGGGACCAGAATTCCCAAGCCATTATTTTCGCCATTTATCTGAAGAACAGCCACCGTAGACTTGTAATCAGCTCGCGCCATGCCCTGTTCATCGAACAGCCCAACATCTATACTGAATGCGCCGTTACAAAACTGCAACGAGGGCAAGTGTAGCTCAAGCTCATGCTGCCCCTTTCCGTCTCCGATAGGAGCTTTGTCTAACATAGTGTTTAGGCCAACAATCATTTGCTTTGCCGCATCAAAAATCGCTACCCCTAGCACGCATCCGGGAACGTTTTTTGCAAGAACGTATTGTATCCGTATTTTTAAGAAATCGCCCCGAGCAAACGCGTGTTTCCGCGCTCCATTCTTGTCTGAAAGTATGACAGCCAGAACACTTCCTATTTCCGAATCTGTTTCGCCTTGCGGTTTCGTAGTTGCTACACCAACCAGTTGCGCCGGTTCTGCTAACTTTTCTTTCCCGCGGGACCGCTGAAAATCTAGATACTCCGCCACGATATCTGCAACGTTTTCGCCACAGCGCCAGACCTCCCCAGTGTTTAACCATAGTACACGGTCACAGAGGTTTTGAACCGCCGTTGTGTCGTGCGTCACCAATAAAATTGTCGTTCCTCTATCTTTCAATTCACGGATTTTTGCAAAGCACTTCCACTGAAAATGAGCATCGCCCACCGCTAGAACTTCATCCGCCAGAAGAATCTCTGGTTCAAGCACAGCCTGACAGGCGAAACCCAGCCGCACAATCATACCACTAGAGTAAGTTTTGACCGGGCGCTCGAAAAAGGACTCAAGTTCCGAAAATTCAAGAATCTTCGGGAGTGCCAGTTCGGTGGCTTTTGGATCCAAGCCTAACAATACGCACTGTAACTGGGCATTGTCTCTGCCACTAAACTCAGGATTGAATCCGGAGCCCAATTCGATGAGTGCACTTACCCTTCCTCGCCGCGCGCATCCGCCAGTGCTTGGTGCGAGGATGCCTGCGATGATCTGCAGGAGCGTACTTTTTCCAGAACCGTTGCTTCCAATTACACCGAATGCACTTCCGCGCGGCACTTCAAAGCTTACGCTTTTCAACGCCCAAAAATCCCTATAGTAGGTTTTCCAACGCCCTAGAAACATTTGCTTCAATCGATCTTCCGGTTTAGGAAAGATTCGGTATATTTTGCTGATGTTGCTTATCGACAGCGCTGGTGGCGTTACCAGGTCGACTTTTGCCTTTCGATCCTGATGCAAGGACTGGGATACCTTTGGTTTAAGTTCAGATGACATCTGCGAACGCCTTTTTTGTGCACATAAAAAAGGCGTACCCGAGTTGACAACAAACTAATCCGAAAGCAATTGCAAATCCAAGCTCCACCCAATTTGGCTGTTTCCCCCACAACATTACACATCTGAACGCCTCTACAGAAGTAGCAAGCGGATTGTAGAGCATTACAGATCGCAATGACCGAGGTATCGAGGTCACCGGATAGAATATTGGAGTCGTAAAAGAAAGAACTTGCACTATCAATCCAACACTCTGGCCGATGTCGCGAAGAAATACTCCAATCGATGCAAGCAGCCACCCGAACCCAAGTGCCAGTAGAAGGATTGGCAGCAACGTTATGGGAAATAGAACGATCGTCCAACTTGGAACGCCTTGCAGCACGACTTCTGCTATGAGTACTGTAATAAAGCTGGTCGCAAATGTAACCAACGCCGAGCAAAGTATGATAACCACTAGCACTTCTAATGGAAACACTACGCGTTTTACATAGTTTGGACAGCTCAATACTAATGTCGGCGCCCGCATCAGTATCTCTGTAAATACATTGAAGGCCGTGAGCCCAACAAAGAGCGTTAAGGCAAATGAAAAGTAGCTTTGTTGACCGTCATTTGGCCATTGCGCCTTTAGTACGACACAAAATACGTATGTGTATACTACCAGCAGTAGAAGTGGATTCAGAAACGACCATGCGAATCCCAGTTGCGTCCCACGGTATCGCGCTAACACCTCCCGCCAAACAAGTTGACTAATCAGATGCCGATGCCTTGCAATGTTACGAAACGCCTTAAAAGGCATCAGATGATCGCTGATACGTACCGGACGAGTATCGATATAGGAGTTTTCATTACTTTGGTCCATACTCTTAGTCTTTCCGGTGGCCTGTGTTGTAGTGCGTCCGTGAACTAAATTAGTTTACCGCGAAAGAAGCACCTGTCTTACGTATTCCCTATACAGCGCCTTCGCGAGCTGCACCCCCACCATTTCAAATTTATCACCGAAGATTATTACTTCATTTGACGTAACAACGGCCCCAATGCACCCATTAAATAGATTTTTGACGGACTCTATGCTTCTTTGTAAAGTCGCTGAGGTTGTTGACGCGGAAACCCAAGCATCCTTGATCCCGCTCAAATTGGCTTCTATCTGTAGGCATGAGATGAGCAAAAGCCAGATGTCGACATTTTTCTCAATAACGTCCGCACCTCCCAAAAAACAAGCACATTCTCGTGGGGGTAAAGCTTTGGGTACTCCAGAAAAGACTACAGCTGTGCAGACTTTTCCTAGTTTATCCAGTGCCATCGACTCTTCTGGTGATTTTTCTGCTACTAGCATCCGTAGCGAATGACTCTCTGATACTTCAATGCAGTCACTCGATTTCATTTTTTCACGCCAACGTTCTATCATTCTATCAAACAAAGGACTTGCTGATTTCAGAGTCGGCGTATCATTCAGGACATCGAGCATCTCATCAATGATATCGCTAACGTCTCTATGTCTAATTTGTCCTTTGCCCACATCCACACCTCCGCGTCGATAGCGTAAACGGAAAGTGCTGTCCTGGCAAGTATTGAAGTGATAGGTTCGCTTGCGCTGGTGCGTAACAGTTATGCAGCCTGGCGGCTGGGCGTCTGCTCCAAGCGCGCCTCGGTGACTGGCACGAAGAGCGCTACGGCCAACATTCCGCTGCGTTGGGCATTGGCGGAAGTTCGTTTGAATCGTCCATCAACTCCAACCTTCGATTCAGGCAACGGCGCGAAGGCCAGTGGCGCCGATCGGGGCCGAAGTAACGTCGACTGGCATTGATTGCAATCTGCCGTCGAGAAAAAAAACATTCCGTCTTTTGATTCCGATCTGACTGCGGCCTCGTAGGTTCCGGCGAGTGAGCAATGCATCATGGTGCACGTCAATATTCAAAGTGCGTATGCTTGGCGCCTGCTTGTTCTGTAGTAGCATCAATGCGCGATTTTGACGAGCCGCGCGGCGGTTCAGAGCGTTCGTTTTGGCAAAGAATAGGAGCGACAGCAGCCTGTGCATTCACATACTCAGACTTGGTTGTCCATTGAGGACTTGGGCAGTCGTATACTGCCTTATCTCCCTACCTATGACTTTTCGTCGCCCCATATTGATGAGGCTCATGGCGCGATCGCCAACGCCACGCTTAACGAGGACTCGCTCATCCAAATGCCAAATGGCGGATGGTTCGCGAGCGCCATTCAAGGCTGGCTCCGGCGCGAAGACGCACTGAAACTCTACGAATTGGCCTACTTTGCGAGCGGCGACATACTCGAACTGGGCTCCTATCATGGCCTGAGCACCTCGATCATTGCGCGCGCCGCACTCAACTCGTGCAAGCCTAAACACATCGAATCGGTAGATCTCGACCCGGCTTGTACGAAGGCCACGAAAAATAACCTCAAGCGTCTGGGCCTGCTAAAGCTCGTGAATGTCCGCACCGCGGACGCCGTAGTTGCCATCGAAGAATATGCGGCGAAGCAGGCGCAATTCGGCTTCGTCTTCATCGACCACTCTCACGCCTATCAACCCGTCTACGACGCGTGCAAAGCACTCGGCCGTGTTACGTCGCCGGGCGGCTTCTGGCTGTTTCACGATTTCAACGACCATCGGAATCGCGATACCACCAATAAGGACTACGGAGTCTATCAAGCTGTAGTGGACAGTTTGGATATGAATCAATTTGAGTTTTACGGCATTTATGGGTGTACTGGCCTTTTCAGACGGGTTCTAAAGTAGGCCGCGTAAGCCTAAGCCGCCCGCTTGCCCGCGTCCAAGACTGCTGCGTATCCATAAAACGACGCGACCCTAGCGGGATTTGCTTGAGGCGTGCTTCCAACACCCCATCAACGCACTTTCATAGGAACACAGAACTATGACAGCAAACCCGTCTTTTATACGAGAATGCCGGGCATTAGGATCCCTAGTCATGCGACGTAAAATCCCATGCAACCTCGTTCGCCTCCTTGGCCTCTTTCCTGACGCAAAAATCGCCGCGCGGTTCGGATGGCCTATAATGCAGGTATACAGGTTACGACGGTATCTTGAGATCAAGCCAGCTAAGGCAAAACCCCGGCCCTTCAACTGGACTCCGGAGCGAATACAACTATTGGGGCAGGACACTGATGACTCGCTCGCGGGCCGGTTCGCCGTGTGCACGTCGGTTATTTTTCGCAAACGTCATCTTCTTGGCATTCCCGCGTACGGCCCCGCCCGTCCAAAATTCCATTGGAACAAGAGCACTGTTTCTCTTCTAGGCAAATATACCGACGAAGTTGTCTCTAAAATGATCGGACTTCACAAGAATCACGTTGCCGTAAAACGCCCCTCACTCAACATTTCAGCAAAGAGTCATAACGTTCGGATTATTGACTGGAATAACTCTATGTTGAGCGATCTGAAAATCCTAATGCCCCGAAAATTTAGGTCAAAATACGGGATAAACAATAGCGATATCTATTCAAAGCGGCGCCAAATGGGATTAAAAAAGCTAAACGGCGGCAAGCCCGCTATTGTCTGGACATCGAAGATGATCAGAATATTGAAAAGGCTTCGACCAATAGAAGCCGCCAATACATTAGGGATTTCCATTTCCGCGGTTACCAGAATGCGAATGCAGTTAGGACTTCGCGACCCAAAAAGGATTGTATGGACGCCAAATCTAATACGACAAGTAAAAAAACTCCGTTGGTCGGAGGCCGTAAGCCAATTGCGACTCCCGGCTTCATCGGTCTCATGGATACGCAGAAAGCAGGGACTTACAGGTCCAATCGTTATTCGGTGGACGCCCGAGATGATCCGGATCGTGAAGACGCTTAGCTGCGCTGATGCCGTCAAAAAACTCGGCATCTCTAGACCTTCGGTCACGAAGATGAAAAAACAGCTCGGGATTGTCCGATTGTAATTAGCTCGAACTCTGCGATCGTATTTACTTCCTACAGTCGCTGCGAACATACGTCGCAACAAACGCATGGCAGAAAGATTTCTGCAGCCAATCGTCACACGAAAGCAGTCGATTTCGGCGGCACGTACATTTGAACCTGCTTCATATTAAAGGAATACAACTTAAATTCAGCCCGTACTTCCCCCGGATCGAATCTGAGCCTATTAACCTTTAGTGCATCTAGAACTAGATATACTTCATTCCGTCCTATCAAAAGTTGCTTGCGTACGCTACGGGACTCCGTATACCCTGAAGCATCTGCTGTAGCATAAAACACCTGTAAGAATGTTTCGCACGGGCTTTCGATGTCGATCTTTAAAATCGGCATATCCGCTTCGTCGATATTGATTTCGCAATTGGGATCATTTCCTTGCGATAAAAGAATCATTTCATTGGGTAAAGTGGTCAATTTGATCTGATGAGTTGGCTGTAGACGTGAGATGAGGGAAATTTCCGCCCCCTCAGTTAAAGCATACTTCTCACGCAGAAGGCCTATATCCGCGATTGTTCGCATTGCTGGACGAGACATATGATGCAACGGTATACGTAAGGGCGTAACGGGGGGCACCAGCATCGGCAAAAGTAGCTCACAATAGGATCTTGCGTTCTCTTCAGTAGACCTGTGAACGAATGATTTAAGTTTTTCTCGAATTTGGTCGACCTTCAAACGGTCACGGGCCAACATGTCTATTAGATCGCTGAATCCAGTAACTTCGTAAGGGGTCACAACCCATCCATATCCAGAGGATAAAACGCGCTCTCCCAATGCGCCCATTTGAGGTACAATCGCAGGAATTCTTGCACACCAACTCTCTGACAATGTGAACGAGTATGTTTCTGGGCACACCGACGTGAACAATGACACGTCTGCGCCGCTGGCAGCAAGCATTTCGATTATAGTGCCGCGTGAATACCGACCATAAAATACGCACTTCCGTTTTAACCGTTCAATCCGTTGCCGATATCCATGTGCATCGGCATCTCCAAAAAAATACCATTCAATAGGCTCTTTAACGTTCGATATTATATCTAGAAGTAGTTCACTGCCTTTAATTGGTTCGGCGAAAGCTCCGATTATTGCTACTTTAAGAGCTGTACTACACTGCTTTAACGCAATGGGTTTCGATGCGTGGTCGAGGCCATGCGGAATTACTTGTAATTTTGACTTTGAAATTGATGTATAATTTTTCATAATCGTCGTTTGAGCACTTTCAGAGGGAAATATTATTTTCTCGGCTCCTTCAAAAATACGACCTATAATTGCCTGATGTTCTGATAAAAGAGATGAAAACTCTGTTGGTGGGTCCATCCTTCGAAGTTCGAAATATTTCCTCAAACACGATTCCGGGTTCCCCTGTCCAGAAATATGCACTTCGCATAGTTTCATGTTTTCGTTAAGAAGATTTAGGCTCGGACAGACGGGATAAAAGTCATGTGCAATAAATACATAAGGCAAGCCGAGTTTGTGAAGCTGCATAACAGATTCCAACGGAAAGCAAAGGAGGTGGTCAATTGTTACTGCCCTAACGCCAAATAGCCGCGCGATCCAAACAATCAAATCCTCAAATTCAGCATGGTGAAAAGATGCTATGTTCACGGGCTGCCCTAATTCGTATCTATACAGCAATGGGTTGCGGACATCTCCATTGAGAACCTCCGCAACCGTGACACACTGGGGAGTGGTTGGATATACTAACAAAACTCGGTTAAGATTCATATGCGCAACACGGTCTAAAACATGCGACTCGGTGCCGCCAGGACATTCTCTGTATGGGTCGGCGTGTAAAAGCGTCATTAATGCCGGTTCGTTTCGAAACTTCCAGCGCTTAAGATGCATGGCGATTATGTGACGTGTTTCCTGAAGTGGATCCTTTGAAATGAATAGAGCCACATTTCGGTTATAGTTCGGAAATTTTTTCGAAAGTTTTAAGTTGTTTTCTTTTGAAAGCTTATGTCCGTCCAATCCAAATGACGCCTTCCCTGCATGAAATATAAATTGATCGTCACAAATCCGAACAGTGTACCCGATGTTTTTCGCTTGCTCGCAATAGTCATTTTCTTCGCCATATCCACGACCATAGGTCACTTCGTCCAGGAATCCGATCTTATCGATAACCTCACGCCTAATATACATGCAAAATCCCACAGCTGTTGGCATTTCACAACGATTTTGGATGCTGGCGCTCGATACAAGTTCATGAAATTCATCCGGGTCGAAACCGTCAGGGAGCGCATTATCGCTATTTGCAGTCGGAATCGAGAAAATCGTGGCATTATTCGAAAACGGCGTAACAATTCCGCAATTGTCATCTTCCAAAGCAGTATCTTGAATGCGTCTTAAAAAACCTTCTGTAACTTGGACATCGCTATTTAACAGAAGAATATCGGATTGGGGTGGGGCTGCCTTCATGCCATTATTGGCAGTGACAACAAATCCGAAGTTCTTGACATTTTGTTGCAGTATTACATGAGGATTTCGGGCGGCGAGATCTCGCAGGTATATGGCGATTCTAGGATCGGTGCTTGCATCGTCGACCGCAATGACGGTCCAATCGCCTTGGGCGTGTTTCTCTATGCTCGCACAAGTTCGGACTACGTCATCATAGGCATTGTAAATCGGTATTACTATCGTTACAGGACGACGAAGTTCTGACGCTTCAGGAAGCTTACGAATAATGCAAATGTGTTCGACCGCGCCTTGGTCATTGTGGATAAGCAACTCTCTTACCTCGGAGCGCATTTCACGGCAGACATCCGCTAGAAGAAGTTTGAAAAGGACTTGGTCGAATACATGAAAATGTATGTTGTACTGCAGCTTCTCTAGTTCCGCCGCGCGGGTCTCTGCCTGTGCTCCTGGACTTCGGCCATTGACGTGAATCGCCCACTCTAAATAGTGAAAATGATCATTGGCCTCGCGATCTAGCCCCTGATCGTCCAAAAGAATGTGTTCATATCTGGTTATTGGCCGGGTATGGTCCAATTTGTTCGTGCGATCGGGAATGGCTATGTACGCGATTCCACCAGGTTTAAGTATACGTAGCCAGTTTCGAAGCGCTTTAATCGGATTTCGCATATGTTCAAGCACATGGTTCGCAATGCAAAAATCGAAACTTGAATCATCGATCGTCGTTAGTGTTTGGCCATTGTCAATAATCTCCGGTTCAACCAACATAGCGGCCGGAAGCTCCGGATAGTGCTTAATTGCGTCCGCCTTACTGAGAACGTCGACGTACTTAACAATCGCTTTGTCCGAAACCTTGAGAGGATTTTGCAGCGCGCCAATCTCAATACCTGTTCCGTGAAGGTATCGGGTCGACAAAGTCTCCCGCACAAAAACTTGATTTCGATTACCGCCATGAGGACTTGCAGAATTTCGAAGCTCCAGAGTGTCAATGTTGAATTTTGACCCCTTCGGCGCAATACCGAGCCTAAACTTCGAAAAGCTCGACGTAGATTGCCAGAGTGCTTGAGTTTCTTTCGG
>Ga0206927_1015_pt1 | contig 51694 bp, 42 predicted proteins | sample Alteio_BWOrgHeat_60_FD_153249 | JGI IMG/M metagenome (GOLD analysis project Ga0206927, IMG submission 153249) | Enriched cells from forest soil in Barre Woods Harvard Forest LTER site, Petersham, Massachusetts, United States -... | ecosystem: Environmental > Terrestrial > Soil > Temperate forest >... | reverse complement strand
CCCCTCTCACCGTATGAATCAAAGATTTCTTGAAATCCTTGTCAATTTTGTTACGGAGGCGGCTGACTTGGACATCAATAACGTTGGTCTGCGGGTCAAAATGGAAATCCCAAACGTTTTCCAAGAGCATCGTGCGGGTTATCACTTGGCCAGCATGGCGCATCATATATTCCAGCAGTCGGAACTCCCGGTTTTGCAGAGGAATCTCCTTGCCTCCCCTAGTCACCGCACGGGTGAGTAAATTCATCTCCAGGTCGTCAATTTTTAGGACGGTTTGCTCCGGCGTAGAGTTGCCGCGCCGGGTTAAAGCCTCCAGCCGCGCCAGCAACTCGGAAAATGCAAAGGGTTTCACCAGGTAATCGTCGCACCCGGCCTTTAAGCCCTTCACCCGCTCATCCACCTGGCCGAGCGCAGAGAGAACCAGCACCGGCGTATTGTTGCCCGACGAGCGCAATGACTGGATTATGGAAAGGCCGGTTATCTTCGGCAGCATCCGATCGACGATCAGAATATCGTATTTATTTTCGGTGGAGTAGAACAGCCCCTCGCGGCCGTCCTCAGCGTGATCAACGACATGCCCGGATTCCTGCAACCCCTGGGCTATATATTTCGCCGTTTCCTTATCGTCTTCAATTAGCAGGACGCGCATATCAGAGTTGCAAGTTACAAGTTGCAGAGTTGCAGGTAAGAATCCTTATACCTGCAACTTGCAACTTCTACAACTTGCAACTACTGACTATTGCTCGGAAACCGGGCGGGTGTCCTGAGTTTCGTTATTTCGGTTATTACCGCCGATTATGTTGCTTTTGGCGCCGCCGGTATTAACGGTTCTGTGCATGTGCTTCTTCGGAGCAGCAGCCGGAGCAGCAGATTGCTTCTTGGCAGCCGATTTCTTATGAGTGACTTTCTTGGTTTGGGTTTTCTTGGTTACTGTCGTGCTGCTCATATCATCAGCCGCATAAGCTGCGATGCTGCCAACGGTTATGGCGCTGACCGCCGCAAGAAGGGAAAGGATTTTAAAGTGCTTCATATTAAGTCTCCTGATGGTTAAAATTATGGTTTATCACCGTTTTGCATAATGCACGGTTTCGTATTACCTTTGCATTACTAAAATATTAAAACTTTGTAATCTCTTAATTTTCTTATAGGGTGTGGGATAAAATCTTCATATTGATATTCCATAGCCAATTCTTTAAAAGCGGTGGTGATGAAAGCGGAACGGGTTTTAGGCACATTGCTGGCAAAATTATGGGAGAAGTATAATTCCCGGGTGCCTTACGCCGCGCAATATGAGAAAATGGTGAGCCAAAAGGGTGGTACTGTGCATAATGACCACATTGCTTTCCGCACCTTCAATTGCATAACCGGCACGCAGCCACCCGGAGTTATTGCCATTTCCCGGATATTTGAGGCACTCGGCTATCAGCGAAAAGATCGTTACGATTTCACCGAAAAAAAGCTTACTGCCTGGCATTTTGAGCATAAAACAAATTCCGACAGCCCAAAGATTTTCATCAGCCAACTTGAAGTTGATAAATTGCCGATTGAGGCACAGAAGATAATAAAAGACGCGGTAAAAAGCGCCAATGATCCGCTCACTTCCACCGATCTTGAATTGTTATCGGCATTGCAGTGCGGCGAAGAATTAGACGAACGTACCATACATGCACTCATCGAAAGCCTGGTCGATTTTTTTGGTCGGCATTGGGACATTCCGGCTCGGAAAGCAATTGAGGATATGAACAAACATTCGCAATACGCCGCCTGGACTTTATTACACGGCAATTCGGTCAATCATTTCACCGCCTGGATAAATAAGCAGAATGTGAAAGAATGGCCGGATATAGAAGCCACAGTGGAAGCGCTCAAGCGCGCTGGAATCCCAATGAAAAAGGAATATGAGGGCGAGAAAGGCTCCAAGCTCCGCCAATCCTCAACCGAAGCGGTGATGGAAAAATGCGACGTACGCGAGACGGATGGCTCCATCGGCAAAATCGACTGGAGCTACGCATATTACGAACTCGCCGAGCGCGGGTTGGCGGATGGAAAAGAATTCACTGGATTCCTGGGTGAACAGGCAACGAATTTATTCGAGATGACAAAGACTTAGGAAATGAAACACATCCTTATACTCGGCCTTGGCGGAGTCGGCTCTTTGGTGGCGGCAATGCTGGACGGAATCGGCATGAAAGTCACCGGCATTGACCGCGCGAAAACTGCCAACACTCCGGCGAAAATAAAATTTATTCCTGGCGATGTAAAAGATAAGGATTTCTTGGCAGAAACAATGAAAGGCCAGAATGCGGTGATTTCCTGCCTGCCGTATTTCCTGACGCTTGATGCCGCAAAAGCGGCACATAAGGCCGGAATTCATTATTTCGACCCGACGGAAGATATAAAAACCACCGAAGCCATCCGCAAAATGGCTAAAACCGCTAAGAAAGTCATGATCCCGCAATGCGGCCTGGCGCCGGGGTTCATAGGTATCTTGGGCGCACATATCGCTAAAAAATTCGACCAAGGGACGCTCCGCCACATAAAACTCCGTGTTGGCGCACTGCCGCAGAATCCAATCGGCCAATTAGGGTATGCCGGAAACTGGTCGTTAGATGGGTTAATCCACGAATATATCGAAGATTGCGATGTGATCGAGGGTGGAAAGCGGCAGAAAGTTCCCGCACTGAAAAATGCCGAAATACTGCGCATCCAGGGCATCGAATACGAAGCCTTCACCACATCAGGTGGGCTTGGCACTATGACGGAAACTTACGCAGGCAAGGTGGAAACGCTGGATTATAAAAGCATCCGTTATCCCGGCCATCTGGCCGGAATGCGCCTGCTGCTTGAGGAACTCCGGTTCCGCGACGAGCCGGACGAATTGGTAAAACGCATAGCCAACGCTCTACCGCCGGACGACCAGGATCGCGTGCTCATCCATGCCTCGGTGCAGGGGAAAATCGGCGGAAAATTACAGACGAAAGAACTCGTCACTGATTACCAACCGATAAAATTTGCTGGCAAAATCCGCACCGCGATCGCCTGGACAACCGCTGCCGCAATTGTTTCCGTGGTGGAACTGGTTACGGCGAAAAAATTGCCGCAAAAAGGATTTGTGAGGCAGGAAGATATTCCGCTTGAGCATTTTCTGAAAACGAAAATGGGCAAACTTTACGCCGCAAACCATCCGTTATTATCATTGGGATAGAAATTATGGACGCCAGCAAAATATTGAAGGAAATAGGAGTTGATATAAGCCCGTATAGCGGTGCGGATTTGGCCGTTCATTCGCCGATAGACGGCCAGGAAATCGCCGTCCTGGCGCTGGAAAAAAACATCGAGGAAAAAATCGCTGCAAGCGTTGTTGCATTCAAAAAATGGCGCGACGTCCCGGCGCCCAAGCGGGGTGAGGTAGTCAGGATTTTTGCCGATTTTTTGCGAAAATACAAAGAATCGCTGGCGCAACTCGTCACCATTGAATGCGGGAAAATAATCGCCGAAGGACGCGGCGAAGTACAGGAAATGATCGATATTTGCGATTTCGCGGTTGGCCTTTCGAGGCAACTTTATGGCCTCACCATCGCATCCGAACGTAAGAACCACACGATGCAGGAAAACTGGCTACCACTCGGACCAGTCGCCGTCATCAGCGCGTTTAATTTTCCAGTCGCGGTGTGGGCGTGGAACTTCGCTCTGGCTATTGTTTGTGGTGACTCGGTCATCTGGAAACCATCGGAAAAAACGCCGCTATCGGCCATCACCTGCCAGAGTATTTTTGAAAAGGCCGTTGCAGAATATAAAAAATTTGGGCATGAAGCGCCGGAGAATTTAAGCAGCATAGTAATCGGAAAACACGATGTAGGCGAGCGGCTGGTTGGTGATGATAGAATCGCATTGGTGAGTGCTACCGGCAGCACACGGATGGGGAAAATAGTCGGCCCGAAATGCGCAGAAAGATTTGGAAAATCATTGCTGGAGCTCGGCGGCAACAACGCGATAATCGTGAGCGAAAATGCCGATTTACAGCTTGCACTTTCATCTATTTTGTTCGGCGCGGTAGGCACTTGCGGCCAGCGTTGCACTTCAACTAGGCGGCTCATCGTACATGAATCGATTTACGAAAATTTTTTCGTTAGCTTGAAAAGCGCCTATAAGTCCTTACCGGCAAAAATCGGAAATCCATTTGAGCCGGATAGTTTGATTGGCCCGTTGATAGATGCGCAAGCGTTCGAAAACATGAATAAATCGCTTGAGGAGGCGAAAAAAGATGCGCTGGAAATCATCGGCGGTGAGCGGATTCTGGCTGGGAAATTTCCCGGCGGATATTATGTCGCCCCAGCTTTGGTAAAAAGCCCAACACAAACCACGATTGTCAAAAAAGAAACCTTCGCGCCGATACTTTATGCGATGCCATATAAAACTTTGGAGCAGGCACTGAAAATCCATAATGACGTGCCGCAGGGCTTATCTTCCGCAATTTTTACCACCGATTTGCGCGAGGCAGAATATTTCAAAAGATACAGCGATTGCGGTATTGCCAATGTTAATATCGGCACGTCAGGTGCAGAAATCGGCGGCGCATTCGGCGGCGAAAAAGAAACCGGCGGCGGCCGCGAGTCCGGATCCGATTCCTGGAAAAATTACATGCGAAGACAAACTTCGACCAGTTATTTCGGCACTGCGAAACCGGAACTGGCACAAGGCATAATCTTTAATGCCAGTTGAAAAAATAAAGGACATTTTAGGCGCCGGCAATTATCTGGATAATCCGGAGGAAATCGCACCATATGCCGCATCCTGGCGCGGCGGTTACAAGGGGAAATCTCCATTGGTCGCGCTACCAACATCGGCAAATCAAATTCAGGAAATAATAAAAATCTGTGCTTCCGAAAAAATTCCGGTGATTCCGCAGGCCGGAAATACCGGGTTGGTAGCGGGATGCGTGCCGATTTCGGGAAAAGAAATAATCATCAATCTTTCGCACATGAATAATATAAGAAATATCGACAAAGCCGGATTTTCCATCACCGCTGAAGCTGGCGTCATACTGCAAAAGCTCCAGGAAACCGCTGAGGAAAACGCGATGATTTTTCCGCTCTCGATGGGGTCAGAAGGCAGCGCGGAAATCGGCGGGATAATCTCTACCAATGCTGGTGGTACAGCAGTTCTGCGCTACGGTAACATGCGCAATCTGGTGCTGGGATTGGAGGTTGTTTTGCCGGACGGCCGGTTATTACAAAAACTTGCCGCAGTGAAAAAAGACAATACTGGATACGATTTGAAACAGATTTTCATCGGCGCGGAAGGAACGCTCGGAATCATCACTGCCGCCACTCTAAAATGTTTTCCACAACCGCAGGAAAAAACCACGGTTTTTGCAAGTTGTGATGATTTAAACCATGCGATAGAATTTCTAAATTTTATAAAATCTGATGCGTTAACAGCATTTGAATTCATATCGGCAACAGCGCTGGAGCTGGCACTGCATGAGATAAAAAACCTTCGAAATCCACTCAAGGAAACGGCGAAATATTACCTACTGGCGGAATTTTCCTTGGCGGAAATTGAGAGCTTGCTTGCCAGAGCGTTGGAACAGCATTTAGTAAAAGATATGGCAGTCGCCAGCTCAATCCACCAAGCACGAGAATTTTGGCAACTGCGCGAAAATATTTCCGAGAGTGCCCGAAAAATTGGGCGCAGCATTCATTTCGATATTTCTGTGCCCATAGAGAAAATCCCGGATTTTCTCGATTGTACCACGAAAAAAGCATTGGAGAAATTTCCCGCACTGGTGAGTTTTCCCTTCGGGCATTTGGGTGACGGCAACATCCATTATAATTTTTACCTGCCGAAAGATGTGCCAGACGATGATTTTGCACGCGTAAAATCTGCTTTAAAAAAAATCGTTTATGATGCGGTGACGGATTTGCAGGGCAGCATTAGCGCCGAGCACGGCATCGGCATAGAGCGCCGCGAGGATTTTTTAATTTATAAACCGAAGCTAGAAATAGAATTGATGCGGAAAATAAAACTAGCAATCGACCCGGATAATATTATGAACCCAGGGAAGATTTTTTGATATTCGGTTACTTCCCAGAATACAATTGATCAAACACCCCACCATCGGCGAAATGCTTCTCCTCTGCCGATTTCCAGCCACCAAGATCGGCGATAGTGAATAGTTTCAGCTTCGGGAATTTGTCTTTATATGCCGCCGCGATTTTCACATCGGTTGGCCGGTAGAAATTCTTAGCTGCCAATCCTTGAGCCTCCGACGAGTATAAATATCTCAAATATTCCTCAGCCACCGCGCGCGTGCTTTTTTTATCGACGTTCTTATCGACTACCGCCACCGGCGGCTCAGCTAGAATGCTGACCGAGGGAACAACAATCTCGAATTTATCTTTGCCCAGATCACTCACCGCCAGCAACGCCTCATTTTCCCAGGCAAGCAATACATCACCGATGCCACGCTCAGTGAAAGTTATCGTCGCACCACGCGCTCCGGTATCCAAAATCGGCACGTTTTTATATAATTTGCCAACGAATTCCCTGGCCTTTTCCTCACCATCGTATTTTTTTAAGGCATACCCCCAGGCGGCAAGATAATTCCAGCGCGCCCCGCCACTAGTTTTCGGATTCGGGGTGATCACAGAAACGCCGCTTTTCACCAAATCATCCCAATCGTGGATATTTTTCGGGTTACCCTTGCGCACCAGAAAAACGATGGTGGAAGTGTATGGCGAACTGTCGGCAGGCAGCCTTTTTTGCCAATCTTTGGTAATCAGCCCAGATTTTGCGGCGATGGCATCAATGTCGTATGCCAGGGCCAACGTCACCACATCGGCTGGGAGTCCGTCGATCACCGAACGCGCCTGTTTTCCCGAACCGCCATGTGATTGCCTGATGGTTACCTCTTCGCCGGTTTTTTCCCGCCAATGCTTCACGAAAGCCTTGTTGTATTCCTCATAGAATTCACGGGTCGGATCGTAGGAGGCGTTCAGAATTTCTTGGCTTTCGGCCGCTTTTACCGGATGGAAGAAAAGCAATAGAGTCAAGGTCAGCAGGATTTTATATTTTAATTTCACCTCGCCTCCGATTAAAACTTATATTGCGTACGTGTCAGGAAAGTGCGTTCCGTTTGCCGGTTTCCTCCGTTCGCAGCGCCACCATCAAAATAAGTAGTTGCATAATCTATATTCAATTTAAGGTTATAGTTCAAATACCAATTGAGGCCGCCCACCCACTCTCTTGCTTCGTGTGCCGAAGTTGCTGGGTTGGCGAATGTCGGAAATGCATTGCCACCGATTTTCAGTTCACCGAAGCGACCGACCAGCTCGAACGCACCCCAAGTGCCTTTTTTGAGATCGAAATTCTCATTCGGCACTACGCTGTGGTAATCAACATTTTCGCCAGTTAGCACATAGGAAGTTTCGGCCTGCCAGGCTTTGTTACCAATATTGGCATGAGACGTTCCGCTAGCGACATCAGTAGTCGAATCGACATATTCGACGAGAACGCCGAACGGCCCGTAATAATAATAACCCTGGGGCGAGAGCCGCCAGTTGGTGCCGTCAGCAGTTACACCGCTATTGTATCCGAAGAATTGCACCTGAGATATGGTGAGATACCCAGGAAGCTCGGTATTTTTTGCAGTGCCGTCATGCTGTCCGGTAGAACCGGCAACACCGAAACCTAGCCCCTCCAACGGTTTTATCCCACTATTTTTAAACGGGTTGGAAAAAAGCCTTGCCACTACATCTTTACCACCATCGGTATCGCCATCGATATTGCCGAGATCCGGCGCACCGTTCAATATGCCGATGCGGTAATCGAGCTGCGGGATTATACTACCGAACAGGCTGACGCCAATATCACGGCTGGGAACCAGGTTGGTAGGTAGGCCGCGTTCCACGAATTCCTGCTCATTATCGATAACCAAGCGTTCAAGTCCGATCGGCGATTTATCTTTCCCAGCGCGGACATTGAGTTGGTCGGCGAAATGGTAATCTGCGTAGAGATCGTAAACTTTCGGCGTGCTACCGGCGAATTCAGGCATGAACCGGAACGACGCATCGCCAGCTGTGCCAAGAAATACCGGTCGCGCTGCACGAATCAGGAATTCGTCCTGGTCGTTTCCGGCCTTATCATTGATCGGAAACCGGCCATCCATCTGGCCATAGCCACGGATGGTGAAGCTGTTTTGGCCATCCGGGCTGGTAACGGTTATACCGCGCTTATTATTGTAATCGAGCTTGGTGCCACTCAAGGCTTGGGTTCCCGGTTCACCCGCCGCCGTGCCGCCCGGTGAATTAGCCTGCACTGCCTGGCCTGCGGCTATCTGCGGCTGAATTACTGAAGAGGAGGCGACCGGTTGCGCTTTAGGCTGCGTTTTAGGTTCAGCTTTTTGCGCCACGGCATTCTGCTTCTGCTCTTTTAATTCTTTTTTCAACGCCTGGATTTCCTGTTCCAGTTTTTGTATCCTGGATTCGACATCTTGATCGGTGGCATAGGCATTAGCCGTGCCGAAAAAAGCCAGCGCAATACTTAGTATCCCAGTGTATAAAACTTTGCCGATCATTGTATCAATCTCCTATTTCACCTTTTAAAAATGTTTAATATGATATAATTACATTAATATTATGGGGATATAAAGAGTAACTTTATGTGAGTCAAGCTATTTTGCAAAATTATTCATAACCATTTGATTATTATTGATAATAATTTTATAACAATCGTATGCCAAAAGGTTTAATTCTCGCCATCCGAAAAAAATACGAAGAAAATATCAAAAAAGGCGCACCATGGATTCCTGTTACAGAAATCATCGGTAATTCAGCCCTGGAAACCGCGGTGTCCGGTGAATTGGGCAAAATCCTTTCCTTATCTGGCAAATTCCTGGCGACCGGATATTACAACCAAAAATCCTACATCGCCTGCCGAATATTATCGCGTGATCCGAATGAAAAAATCGACGCCAGTTTCTTCTGCCGCCGGATTGCGGCAGCTTTGGAAAAGCGCGAGAAATTATTTCCCGGGGGATATTATCGGCTTATACATTCCGAGGCCGATGGGCTGCCTGGATTGATTCTCGACCGCTTCGGCGGTACGCTAATATGCCAGATCAGTACAGCGGGAATGGAGCGCTTGAAACCCCAACTCCTGGCAACACTTGGAAAAACTCTCGCTCCGGAAACCATAATATTCCGCAATGACGTCCCGGCGCGGCTGAAGGAGGGGCTCAAGAATTACGTCTCGGTGGCAAAGGGAGAGGCTCAAGGATTTACAAAAATCCATGAAAACGGCTGCGTATATTTCGCTGATTTGCTCCGCGGCCAGAAAACCGGCTGGTTCTATGATCAGCGCGAGAACCGGAAATTTATCGCTGATCTAGCGGAAGGAAAATCTGTTCTGGATTGCTATTGCTATAATGGAGGGTTCGGGATATTGGCAGCGAACCACGGTGCAAAATCCGTAACTTTTATTGATAGTTCCGCACGCGCGCTTGAACTAGCGGCATTAGCCGCAAAGGAAAATTCATTGCTGGAAAGCTGCGAATTCATCCGGGCAAAAGCGTTTGACGCATTAGAAAAACTACAAAAAGCAGGCAGAAAATTCGACATTGTTCTGCTTGATCCTCCGGCTTTCGTAAAAACTAGGGCGGATAAAAAATCCGGAATGATGGGCTATGAAAGGCTGATGAAACTTGGAATCTCCCTTATCGCACCGAGCGGGATTCTTGCGCTGACTTCATGCTCACATCATGCGCCGCGCGGGGAACTTAAGAAATTGCTAGAAAATTGCTTGAAAAAATCCGAACGGGAATTTCAATTATTAAAATCGGCTGGCGCCGCTCCGGATCATCCGAAACACCCTCTCCTTCCGGAAAGCGATTATCTAAAATTCTTTGCCTTTCGGGTGGAGTAAATTGAATTATTTTGATGTTTCGACAGAACTTAAAACCTTGCCCTGGCAATAATCGTAAACAATCACCTTGGTCACCCGCTGATCAGGGAAAGCAGCGGTAACAGCAAGCACTCCGTCCTGAACCTGAGCAGACCTGATTTCGCCATTCTCGATCTTCATATTCACGCCGATGCATTTGCCTGGCCATACCATATGCTCGTGATGGGCAAGGTAAAACCATGCCACTGCCAGTAGCAATACCAGCGTGACGATCTTGCACACTGGCTTCATTTTGCCGCAACTATTTTCGTCCATATAAATCTCCTTTTACTGAAGAATCTCAAGCTTGTTTAACATAAAAATCGGGAAATGCAATTCGCGGATGCGAAATCATAGCGGGCAAAGCTAAAAATTTATTAGCTCAAGCTCTTTTTTGGTAACTATCGGGTATGACAGAAAAATAAAAGGAGCCTTGTGATAGGCTCCTTTTATTTATTTTTAATAAGGGGAATTTTGGATTAAAATTAGAAATCCATATCGCCCATGCCGCCGCCCATGCCACCCATACCGCCGCCACCGCCAGAGCTGGACTTCGGTTCTGGCTTATCGGCGATCAGCGCTTCGGTGGTGATGAGCAACCCGGCAACCGATGCCGCGTACTGCAGCGCGTAACGCACCACTTTCGTCGGATCGATGATGCCGGCCTTTATCATATCGACATACTGGTTGGTTTGCGCATCATAGCCGAAATTGGCATCTTTACTTTCGGAAATTTTCCCAGCGACAACGGCGCCATCGACACCCGCGTTTTCCGCAATTTGGCGGAGTGGGAAGGCAAGCGCCTTCTTGACGATGTTGATTCCAGCCTGCTGGTCTTCATTAATGGCTTTCAGCTTGTCCAGGTCTTTTGCCGCATGCAGTAGCGTAACACCACCGCCGGGAACAATGCCTTCATCGACCGCAGCTTTGGTCGCATGCTTGGCATCTTCAACGCGATCCTTGCGCTCTTTAACTTCCACTTCCGAGCCGCCGCCGACTTTTAGCACGGCCACGCCACCCGCTAGTTTTGCCAGGCGCTCTTGCAGCTTTTCTTTATCGTAATCGGAATCAGTTTCCTCGATTTGCGCTTTGATTTGGCTTATACGCGCATCGATATCCTTCTTCTTGCCGGCGCCGTCGATGATGGTAGTATTTTCCTTGTCGATAGTCACCCGTTTGGCTTTGCCTAGCATTTCAAGCCCAACGTTTTCCAGCTTGATCCCGAGATCTTCGCTGATCGCCTGGCCGCCGGTGAGGATGGCTATATCCTCCAGCATTGATTTCCTGCGATCGCCGAATCCTGGAGCTTTCACTGCAGCGACTTTTAAGCCCCCACGCAGTTTATTGACAACCAGAGTTGCCAGTGCCTCGCCTTCCACATCTTCCGCAATGATGAGCAGCGGACGGCCTGATTGCACCACCGCCTCAAGCAGCGGCAGCATTTGTTGCAGGCCGGAAAGCTTCTTATCAAACAGCAGGATATATGGACTATCCAGTTCTGTGGTCATTTTTTCCGGGTTAGTGACGAAATAGGGCGAGAGATAGCCGCGGTCGAACATCATGCCTTCAACCACATCCAACTCGAATTCCAGGCCCTTGGATTCATCGATGGTGATTACGCCTTCCTTACCAACTCTCTGCATCGCTTCAGCTATTTTTTCGCCGATTTCCTTATCGCCGTTGGCGGAAATTGTAGCTACCTGGGCGATCTCAGCTTGAGTGCTGATTGATTTGCTCTTTCTCTTAACCGAAGCGACAACAGTTTCAACCGCAAGGTCAATTCCACGCTTCAGATCCATCGGGTTTAGCCCCGCTGCAACTGCTTTCGCACCTTCGACGACGATCGCCTGCGCGAGTACCGTCGCGGTGGTGGTGCCGTCCCCGGCGAGATCGGCGGTTTTGCTTGCCACTTCCTTCAGCATTTGCGCACCCATATTCTGGAATTTATTGCCGAGGGTTATATCCTTCGCAACAGTCACTCCATCCTTGGTTATGCGCGGCGCGCCGAATGATTTATCCAGCACGACGTTACGGCCCTTTGGCCCTAGCGTCACTCTCACCGCATTGGCTAATATATTTACGCCCTGGAGGATTTGTTCTCTCGCTTCCGCGCCGAATCTTACTTCTTTTGACATTTTAGTTCTCCTTTTGATTGGTGATTAGTGATTGGAAAAAATCCCAATTACCTAAAATTATGCCGCCTTCTTCTTTCCAGCAGCCTTGTGACCCTCGACGATAGCCATAATGTCGGATTCCTTGAGGATCAGCAGTTCTTCGTCATCTATCTTAATCTCAGTGCCGCCCCATTTGCCGAACAGGACGATATCCCCCGCTTTAACATCGAGTGGGTGGATTTTGCCGTTTTCATCGCGTGCACCGCCGCCAACAGCGACGATTTCGCCTTTGGTTGGCTTTTCTTTCGCGGTATCCGGGATGATTATCCCGCCTTTGGTTACTTCCTCTTCTTCGACGCGGCGTACCAGAACGCGGTCATGCAATGGCTTTATTTTCATATTCTTCCTCTTTTACAAATGGTTAGGCTTTTGCCCGTAAATTCCTCAAGGGATAGCAATATAGGCGGGTTTTATAAGGATTCAAGGGGGAAATGAAAAAAGTGAGGTTTTAGTTGTTTAACCCCAAATAAGCAGCAGGTACGGTCCAGTTGCCACGAACAGTTAGAAGAGTTAAGCCCGGCGATTACCGTGGTCACAACCTATCAGGACGTGTTGCATGCGGAGGTGTGGGATTATTTATTTCGTGCAATGACAAATTGCGGAGCGCCCTTAACACTCTATCGATTTCGCCAGTGTGCGTTAACCGCGCATCGGTAGTCCCCAGCAAATGACCATCTTTGTTAGTTAAGCCTTTTATTCTAAGCGGTTTATCATTTTCATCCACCACAACTACTGAATATATCTCATCCTGGCTTCTCCTTATATCGACTTCGCAGCCTGGAAATTTTATTCTTTGAGAGAGAATCGGGCCTTCCCCCTTGATTGCCATTGATACTATGCCAAAGTTCAAATCTTCTGCAACATCATCATCGGAAGGGTCGCTTGAGTCATGCTGCACAGGAACAGTTGTACCGAGGTCATTAAGATTTCTTTCTGTCATCACCTTTTCAATATCGGCTTTCGTATATATTTTATTTTTTGCGCTCATTTTAATCTCCCATAGCTTAAGTCACCCTGCCCTTTTAGCATCTTGTGGCCATTTTTCTCGGGTACCAGCTTGCCGTCAATGTATATTTCCCCCACTTCTATACCAGAATCTAGTTGTTTACCCACCATTCTTCACTCCCTCGCCCCACTCCTCGATCAGTTGGCGCTGCAAGGACTGCAATTTACGGATGGTGAAATCGGCCTTTATGGTCAGAAACAGGAACACGATCTGTGGCACGATCTGTACTACAAGCCAGCCAAAACCGGCGAATCCATAAACCATCAGCCATATATAGGGGTCGTTAAACGCCCCTTGAGCCACGAAATTCGGGTCGGATGAGCGGGCGAGGGAGAACAGTAGCGGCATTATCCCCGCCAGGTTGAATGCAGTGATGGTTTTCGAGGCCAGCCGCCTTTTCCTTTTTTCTACTAGATTGGCGATGATGCAGGGCATGAAGCCACTCACTAACACTACCATCACGTAAATGAAGCCGAGGAAAATCAGCAGCGATGATAGGACAGTGAGAATAGTTATGACGATGACCAGGTTGGTCAAAAACCTGGAGGCGGAGGATTTTGCGGGTTTGTTATCGCTCATTGAAAGAGTGCCGAGTGCTAAGAGTATAGTGCCGAGCGCATGGTGCGGAGTGTGGCTTAACTCTGCACTTAGCACTCATTACTTTACACTCTAACATCACCCTGCCATCAATGCTAGCAGAAGAATCGCCACGATATTGGCGATTTTTATCATAGGATTGACCGCCGGGCCTGCCGTATCCTTATATGGATCGCCGACCGTATCGCCGGTCACCGCTGCTTTATGCGCTTCCGAACCTTTGCCGCCGTAATTACCTTCCTCAATATATTTCTTGGCGTTATCCCATGCGCCGCCGCCCGCTGTCATCGAAATAGCCACGAATAGTCCGGTTACGATAATGCCAAGCAGCATGGCTCCGAGCGCCGCGAATCCTTCCGCCTGCCCGCCGATATATCGGATGACGAAGAAAATCAGGATCGGCATTCCCACAGGGAGTAATGACGGGATTATCATTTCCCGGATCGCCGCTTTGGTCAGCATATCGACGGCACGGCCGTAGTCCGGCTTCGCGGTCCCAGCCATTATTCCCGGAATTTCCTTGAACTGCCTACGCACTTCAACCACGACACTACCCGCCGCACGACCGACAGCCTTCATCCCCATCGCGCCAAATAAATACGGCAACAACCCACCCATAAACAAGCCGACCACAACATAAGGATCAGAGAGCAGGAATTCCACATGGACGTTGCTGAAATAATGCTTCAGCTCCTGGGTATAAGCCGCAAAAAGCACCAGCGCCGCCAAGGCCGCCGAGCCGATGGCATAACCTTTCGTCACCGCCTTGGTGGTATTGCCGACAGCATCCAGCGCATCGGTGATGACACGAACTTCCTTAGGGAGCCCAGACATTTCCGCGATTCCTCCAGCGTTATCCGTCACCGGGCCGTAGGCATCAAGCGCAACCACCATTCCGGCCAGCGCCAGCATGGTCGTAGCCGAAATCGCAATCCCGAATAATCCACATTCGAGATAGGCAGATAAAATACCAGCACAAATGACGACCGCTGGAAGCGCAGTGGCTTCCATCGAAACTGCAAGGCCCTGGATGACGTTCGTGCCGTGCCCAGTAGTTGAAGCTTGGGCAATAGACCTAACTGGCCTAAAACCAGTTGCGGTATAATATTCGGTGATCCAGACTAAAAGCCCGGTCACGGCCAGCCCCGAGAGCGAGCAAAGGAACATGTTCCAGCCGGTGAAGTTTAATGCTCCGATGCTATATGCGGTTTTTAAGCCAACGATTTTATCGGTGACGAAATAAATCGCGACACCTGAAAGCAGAGCGGCAGAGATTAATCCTTTATAAAGTGCCGCCATGATATTTTTGGCTTTGCCGAGTCGAACGAAAAATGTTCCCGCAATAGAAGTCAGGATACAGGCTGCGCCGATCACCAGCGGATAAATCATCATCGCTTTTTGCGCTGCCCCGGTGAAATAAATTGCAGCCAGCAGCATGGTGGCAACGATTGTTACCACGTATGTTTCAAACAAATCAGCAGCCATACCAGCGCAATCGCCAACGTTATCGCCAACGTTATCTGCTATCACCGCCGGATTTCTTGGATCATCCTCAGGGATTCCTGCTTCCACCTTACCAACCAGATCGGCACCGACGTCCGCGCCCTTGGTGAATATCCCGCCGCCAAGCCGCGCGAAAATCGAAATCAGCGATGCGCCGAAGGAAAGCGCCACCAACGCTTCCAGAATTTTCCGGGTATCCAAATTGATTCCCAGCAAATAATTATAATATAGCGAAATGCCGAGCAGCCCCAATCCAACGACCAGCATCCCCGTCACTGCGCCGGATTTGAAGGCAATCCCAAGTGCCTTTTCCATGCTGGATTTCGCTGCTTCTGCAGTGCGCACGTTCGCACGTACCGAAATATTCATGCCGATATAACCGGCAAGTCCTGAACATATAGAGCCGATAGCGAACCCAATGCCTACATACATCCCAAGCCGCCATGCCAGCAACCCGCAAATGACGACACCGACCACGGAGATCGTCATATATTGACGGTTCAAATATGCCCTGGCTCCTTCCTGGATCGCTGCGGCGATTTGCTTCATTTTATCAGAACCAGCTGGGGCAGCCAGAATCGACCGTCCGGCGAAAATCCCGTAAACGATTGAGGCGATGCCGCAAAGAATGATGAACGTCATGACGGACATGAAAGACTCCTATGGGTTTGTTTTATAATGGAGAATGACTTACAAGACGAGCGGGGAGAAATCAACAGATTATTGTTGGGATGATGCTTGTGTCCCAAGTTTTTCCGCCCGCGCCGCCCGCATCCGCTGGAAATCCTCACCGGCATGATATGATGAACGAGTGAGCGGGGAGCTGGATACCATCAAAAACCCCTTGCTGCGCGCCATATTCGCATATGAATCGAATTCCTCCGGGGTCACATACCTGTCAACGTTTATATGCTGCTTCGTCGGCTGGAGATACTGGCCGATAGTGATGAAATCGACATCCGCCGCGCGCAAATCATCCATCACCTGATATACTTCCTCCTTGGTTTCGCCAAGCCCCACCATCAGCCCGGATTTGGTGAAAATCGTAGGATCAACTTGCTTCACTTTATGTAATAAACTCAGCGAATGGAAATACCGCGCGCCGGGTCGGACGCTCGGATAAAGCCTCGGCACTGTCTCGATATTGTGATTATAAACATCGGGTTTCGCGGCGATTACTTTTTCCGCCGCACCTTCTTTTTTTAAGAAATCCGGGGTCAGGATTTCAATGGTGGTTTTTGGGGCGGAGTGCCTAATTTTCTCAATGGACTCAACAAAATGTGAAGCCCCACCATCATCCAGATCGTCACGATCAACAGAGGTGATAACTATATGTTCTAATCCCAATTTACCCACCGCTGCTGCCAGATTTTCCGGTTCATGCGGATCGAGTTTATCCGGCCGCCCGGTTGCAACATTGCAAAATGAACAGGCGCGGGTGCAGACGGAACCCAGAATCATCACCGTTGCATGTTTTTTGCTCCAGCATTCGCCGATGTTCGGGCAGGAAGCCTCCTCACAAACCGTGTTTAATTTATGCTCACGGATCAAATCACGTGTGCTTTGAAACTCCTTAGAAACCGGCGCTTTAACTCGAATCCAATCGGCCTTCGGCGGCGAATCGGGATATACGCGGCCAACCTTCTCAGGGTGGCGGGGCCGATTCGATGATTCTGGTGTTTGATGATTAGTGTATGTTTCCATTTACCTGAATTATTTTTTTACTATTTTGTTCCATAGATCAATTTTGTTATTTCAATTCTCTAACATCGGTTAAATGTCCTGTAACTGCTGCTGCCGCTGCCATTACCGGGCTCATCAGGTGAGTGCGGCCTCCCCTACCCTGGCGGCCTTCGAAATTGCGATTGGATGTGGAAGCGCATCGCTCACCCGGCGCTAGTTTATCGGCATTCATCGCCAGGCACATTGAGCAGCCCGGCTCGCGCCAATCGAATCCGGCGGCGGTAAAAATTTTATCTAAGCCCTCTTTTTCCGCCTGTTCTTTCACAAGACCTGAGCCCGGAACGATCATGGCGCTCACACTTCCCGCAACTTTTTTTCCTTTCACCAATTTCGCAACTTCCCGCAAATCCTCGATCCGGCCATTGGTGCAGGAGCCGATGAAAACCCTATCAACCATGATATCTTGCAATTTTGTTCCAGGTTTGAGGCCCATATATTCCAGCGACCGCTCGGCTTTCTTGCGCGTCGATTCGTCCTGCATCTCAGCCGGGTTCGGGATGATACCATCAATTGGCAATACATCTTCCGGGCTGGTACCCCATGTAACTTGGGGAATTATATCCTTGGTATGCAATGTGATTTCTGCATCATATTTCGCGCCCAGGTCAGATGGCAATGTTTTCCAGTATGCAACCGCCTTATCGAAATCCTTCCCCTTTGGGGCGAGCGGACGGCCTTTTATATAGGCAAAAGTTTTTTCATCCGGAGCAATCAACCCGGCGCGCGCGCCCGCCTCAATCGACATATTGCAAACCGTCATCCTGGCTTCCATTGATAAATCACGGATGGCTTTCCCAGCATATTCGATGACGTATCCAGTGCCACCCGCAGTGCCAATTTTGCCGATGATGGCGAGGATTAAATCCTTTGCCGTCACACCGAACGGCAAATCGCCATCCACTGAAATCCGCATGTTTTTCGCGCGTTTCTGGATGAGGGTTTGGGTGGCTAAAACGTGCTCAACTTCGCTAGTGCCGATGCCGAATGCCAGCGCGCCGAATGCGCCGTGGGTTGAGGTGTGTGAATCGCCGCAGACTATCGTCATCCCCGGCTGAGTAAAGCCTTGCTCGGGCCCGACGATGTGGACGATGCCCTGGCGGATATCATCCAGCGGAAAATATTTCACCCCGAATTCCTTGCAATTTTTTGCCAGGGTTTCGACTTGAATGCGCGAAGTTTCGTCTTTGATTCCAAGCGCCCGGTCTTTGGTGGGAACATTATGATCGGCCACTGCCAGCGTTGCATCCGGCCGTCTAACTTTCCGCCCGGCAACGCGCAAGCCCTCGAACGCCTGCGGGCTCGTCACTTCATGGATTAAATGATGGTCGATATAAAGCAGGCAAGTGCCGCCCGGTTGCTCATCCACCAAGTGCGTTTCCCAGATTTTGTCGAATAGGGTTTTTGGCATTTAGGTTCTAGGTTCTCGGTATTAGGTTATAAGGAAAAAACTTCTAGCCCCTAGCCCCTAGAACCCAGTACCTTTCTTTTAAGCTTTCGCTTTTTTCTTCTTCGGCTCTGCCTTAACGGTAGCGGTTTCCGGCTCTGCTGCGGCCAACACGTCAATTTTTTCCTTAATCCGCGCTGCTTTGCCGGAGAGATCGCGCATGTAATAGAGTTTGGCGCGGCGGACGGTGCCGGAGCGCACCAGTTCAACGCTCTCGATCCGCGGGGAATATAGCGGGAACACCCGCTCAACGCCTTCGCCATGGCTGATTTTCCTGACGGTAAAGGAGGAGTTCAGGGCGCGGTTTTTCCTGGCTATGCAGACGCCTTCAAAGGCCTGAATCCTCTCGGATTCGCCGTCAACGATTTTCACGTTAACGCGCACTGTGTCGCCCGGCTCGAATTCGTCGATCTTTTTATTCGCCGTGAGCCTGACGATTTCAGCCTGCTCGAATTTTTGCATTGTGTTCATAATTGCCTCACTTCTTATACTTTCCCCACAAATCGGGGCGCCTAGCTTTAGTCAATTCTTCCGCTTTTTGCAACCGCCATTTCGCGACTTCGGCGTGATTACCGGAAACCAGCACGTCCGGAACGCTCATCCCCTCCCAATTTGCCGGCCGCGTATAGTGCGGATATTCGAGCAAATAGGAGTGGAAAGACCCGCCGCCGAAACTTTCTTCAAGCAAAGCAGAGTTTTTTACTATTACACCATTCAGCAACCGTAAGCAAGCGTCAATAACGGCCATCGCCGCGATTTCCCCGCCGGAAAGTATGAAATCACCGATAGAAATTTCCTCGATTTGGTATTTTTTTATGACTCGCTCATCAATCCCCTCAAACCGACCGCAAATGATGGTTATATTGTTTTCCTTCGATAATTCAACAGCCTTTGCTTGATTGAACACCATCCCGCGCGGGGACATATATAATAATTTGGTTCCAGGATTTTTAGCTGTCACATCCTCAATTGCCGCGCCCAGAATATCCGGGCGCATCACCATTCCATTGCCGCCGCCAAAGGGTTTATCATCCACGGTCTGGTGTTTGTCTTGCGCGTAATCACGGATGTCGATGGAATTTAAAGTCCAGATGCCAGATTTCATGGCCTTTCCGGCGAGAGAGAGTGCCAGCGGTCCTGGGAATGCCTTCGGAAACAGGCTTAAAACATTAACTTTCCACATGGCTAACCTATAGTCTGGCAAAATCGCCGAGAGACGACCGGACTTTGTGGATTTCGTAAAAAATCTCCCGGCCTCGTGGCAGCTTAAAAATCCGGGTTAATTAGGTTTTGCAGCTTCAGCCACTTGCCTTTCGCGGTCTTTTTTGCCCTTGGCCTGTATGTCCCGATCGACGAACTCGATGATGGCGAGCGGCGCGTTATCGCCTGGACGGAAACCAGCCTTCATGATGCGGGTGTACCCGCCTAGACGGGTTTTGTAGCGATCGGCCAGGGTTTTGAAAAGTTTTTCGGTAAGCGCTGTGTCTTTTATCAGCGAAAGCACCTGACGCCTGGCGTGCAAGCCGCCTTTTTTGCCCAAAGTCACCAGGCGTTCAACATACGGCCTGAGATCCTTAGCTTTCGGCAGGGTGGTAGTTATCTGCTCATTTTCGATGAGTGAAATGGCCAGGTTGGCAAACAGAGCGCCCCGGTGGCTCGAAGTGCGGTTTAATTTTCTGCCTTTTATTGCGTGACGCATGGCTTATTTCCTCTTTAATACGGATCTTCGTATTTCTTGGCCAATTCTTCGATATTTTCCGGCGGCCATTCCGGTATTTCCATGCCGAACCGTAGGTTCATGCTGTTCAGCACTTCCTTAATTTCGTTCAATGATTTGCGGCCGAAATTCGGGGTACGGAGCATTTCCGCCTCGGTTTTCCGGACTAGATCGCCGATATACACAATGTTGTCGTTCTTCAGGCAATTAGCCGAGCGCACCGAAAGCTCCAGCTCGTCTACTTTTTTCAGCAGATTGCGGTCGAATTTCAGTTCTTCAGCCTTAGCTTCCTTGCGTTCCTCTACCTCGACGAAATTGATGAAGAGTTGCAACTGATCCTGGATGATGCGCGCGGCAAAGGCCAAGGCATTTTCCGGCGTGACAGTACCATCGGTTTCGATGCTGAGTATCAGTTTATCATAGTCAGTGACCTGGCCGACGCGGCTGTGCTCGACCCGGTAAGTAACTTTCTTAACCGGCGAATAAAGCGCATCTACCGGGATTAGCCCAATCGGGGCCTCTTCCGGGCGGTTTTGTGAAGCTGGAACATAACCCTTGCCGGTTTCTACCGTCATTTCCATATTAATTTTGGCACCCTTGTCCAGCGTGCAAATGACTTGATCTTTGTCGATTATCTCAACATCAGCATCAGTGGTAATCTGGCCAGCAGTGACCTGGCCGGGCCCGGTGGCTTTAAGCGTAATTCTTTTCTTTTCCGGCGAATGCATTCTGATATTGAGTGCCTTGATGTTCAGGACAATATCCGTCACATCTTCCCGCACACCTTGAACCGAGGAGAATTCATGCAGCACACCTTCAATCTTGATTGAAGTCACCGCCGCACCTTGCAAAGAGGAAAGCAACACGCGACGCAGCGCGTTGCCGAGGGTAATGCCGAAACCCCGCTCCAGCGGCTCGACCACGATCTGCGCCTTACGCTCACCTTTATCGTTCTGAATATCCAGCTTCGACGGTTTGATCAAATCCTGCCAGTTTTTGTATATCACTTTTCCCTCTTTAAATAGATGACTCGATTAAACTCTGCGCCGTTTTGGCGGACGGCAACCGTTATGCGGAATTTTGGTCACGTCCCTGATGGTGGTGACAGTCAATCCCGTAGCCTGGATGGCGCGGAGCGCTGATTCCCGGCCGGCTCCCGGCCCCTTAACTTCGATTTCCACGATTTTCACACCGTGCTCCTGCGCCGCCCTTCCCGCATGTTCAGCCGCGACCTGGGCTGCATAGGGAGTTGACTTGCGCGAGCCCTTGAAACCCTGCATCCCCGCCGAAGACCAAGAGAGCGTGTTGCCCTGCGCGTCAGAAATATTGACGATGGTGTTGTTGAAAGTGGCGTTTATATGCACGACAGCGGAAGTGATATTTTTCCGTATCTTTTTCTTGACGCCCTTGGCTTTGGCGGTTTTTCCGCCTGTAGCCTGAGCTTCCGCCGGGGCTGCCGCCTTAGTTTCTTTTTTTGCTGGTTCTTGCGCCATTTTTAATCCTTTTAAACTCTATTTCGCTACTTGTTTTTTGCCGGCGATCGGTTTTGATTTGCCTTTGCGGGTGCGCGCATTGGTGTGCGTACGCTGGCCGCGGACGGGCAGCCTTTTGCGATGACGCAATCCACGGTAAGTTCCGAGATCCATTTGGCGTTTGATGTTCATCGCCACTTCGCGGCGCAAATCGCCTTCTACTTGATAATCCTTATCGATCAACTCACGGATTTTGCTCACTTCACTTTCTGTCAATTGATGCACACGCTTAACTGCCGCCAGGCCGACTTGCTTGCAAATTTTCTGCGCCGTAACCGGGCCGATGCCGTAAATATAGGTGAGCGCGATGACTACGCGCTTTGCTGTCGGTAAGTTTACTCCGGCGATACGTGCCATAAAACCTTGGAATTCCCTGCGTGGTTGCCTTAAAAAAGAGGCGTGAGTATAGATAGAAACCTTGAGAAGTCAACAGGGAAATTGCGGGTATTTATATGGGTTTGGAATTTGAGGAGTGCGAGAGTGTTATCAGATGAAAAAAGCCTAGTTTCAGCCCGTTCTAATCGTATAGAAGGTATATTTTATAGGTATCTCATAGTTTGATATGATATAACGCTATGAACTAAACAGGTTTTTATGGCTTTCTCAAATGATACGTTAATAGGGCCTAGAATAGCCGATATAAACCTGATGGCGATCGCCGCCGGGCGGATAATCATGCGCAATTACGGAAGTGAAATGGAAATCACTACCAAGAACGACAAATCCCCGGTGACGCAAGCCGACATCGAGGCCAATAATTTCATCGTCGGTAATCTATCCAGGATCACGCCTGGGATTCCGGTAATTTCCGAAGAGCAGACGGCGAATCATAGCCAGCCACTAACAACGGAATGTTTCTGGCTGGTGGATCCGCTAGACGGTACTAAGAGCTTCATCCGAAAAACCGGGGATTTCACGGTGAATATAGGGTTAGTAAAAAACCGCCGTCCGGTATTCGGGGTGATAGCCGTCCCGGCGCGTGGTGAGATTTATTTTACCGATGCAGCCAATCGCGCCTGGAAAGTAGGTAATGGCGAGAAAAAAGAAATCCACGTCAGCACGCCTGAAAAGGATGCAGGATTCAGTTTCGTCGTCAGCCATTCGCATCATGACCCGGAAACCGAGGTTTATTTGAAAAATTACCAAGTGCGGGAGCGGAAATCGGCGTCGAGCGCCTATAAATTCTGCCTGATCGCCGAGGGGTTGGCTGATATTTATCCCAGGTTCGGCCAAACGATGGAATGGGATACCGCCGCCGGCCACGCCCTGGTTTTAGCGGCTGGTGGAACCGTTACCGGTATTGACGGCACGGAATTTTTATACGCCAAACCTGGATTCATAAACCCCGGATTCGTGGTGAAAACGGCTGGAGTATTATAGTTGATTGCAGGCAGCAGAAAACACCGGGACTTTCAAAAGCCCCGGTGCCCGCAAAACAAGCAGAATTCTAGAGGAATTAATCCGCCAGTTTCAGATTTACTGCGGAAGTCCTGTCGTTTTTTGTTTCCAAGTCGTATGAAACGCGCTGGCCTTCTTTCAGTCCGTTCAATCCCGCTTTTTCCACTGCGGTGACATGCACGAACACGTCTTTGCCGCCGTCGTCTGGTTGTACGAAGCCGTAGCCTTTAGTAGGGTTGAACCATTTTACAATGCCGGTTGCCACAAGTTAGTCTCCTTGATTTAAAGTTAAGCACGAGCCAAAGCAGCGACCGCGACACGGCAGCCGATTTAAACTCAAGCGAGTCAATACATTGGTTGCGCGGGAAAATCAAGTAATTTATCAGGGCAGCGGTTTAAGTGCGTGTTCTGCCAGCTTGCTAGGTGGCCGCAAATATAATATATAGCCGATTAACCCAATATATATATCTGCATTTCTTCCTCCTGCAAATGCTATACATATTGGTTTAATCGGTTATAAGCCGCTTTCCGTACGCCGTCGTAGCTCAGTGGTAGAGCATCGCATTCGTAATGCGAGGGTCGGGGGTTCAAATCCCTTCGACGGCACCGGTGTTGTAAATGAGCTACCCGTTTTCCTTGAGAAGGCTGGAGATTTTTTCTTTTAATTCATCTGGGTGGAAGGGCTTGGAAACACCTAGGATCGAACGGCAACGTTACGATGGTTCCCGGTTCGCCGAGGCAAGTACTTGCTCCAGGGTTTTAATATCCACGGGCTTGACTATATAGTGATCGAAATTCTCGGTTCCGCTAAAAAGTTTCTGACACTCCTCCGGCGCCCAACCAGTCTGGGCGATGAAAACGGTCTGCTGCAACCCAGGTTCTTCGCGCATGACCCGGCAGACTTCGCAACCATCCATGCCGGGCAGGCCAATATCTATCATCACGATATTCGGCAGGAAATTCTTGGCAACTTCAATGGCTTCTGGCCCGTTATAGGAGAGACGTACGTCATAGCCCAGCAATTCCAGCATCCACCCCATCGTTTTAACGAAGGCATGGTTATTGTCTACCACCAATACACGGAGTTTTGCTGAAATTTCCGGTGGGCTTTTTCTCTCTGTATTGTTCATGGATTGCATAAGGCTTATGCTGGCAAATGCGCAAGTGCGCGGTATAAATTATTGTAGTCGATCGGCTTGGTGAGGTGCATGTCAAACCCCGCCGCGCTTGCCTGCTGTTGATCTTCGTCTCGGCCATAACCGGTGAGGGCGATAACATAAGCCGAAGATAATTCCTTATCCTGTCTGATGGCACGCACCACCTGATAGCCGTCCATCCCGGGGAGTCCAATATCGCATAGAATTACCTGTGGGCGGAAATCCTTGGCGACTTTGAGGCCCCCAGCACCAGTAAATGCCGTTTGCACATCATATCCATTTAAACTTAGGAGCAGCTTTGTGCTCTCAGCCGTATCAAGGTTATCCTCAATTAGTAGAATACGTTGTTTAGCTCCCTGCAAATTCTGCTCCTCGGCGCCCGCTTCCACGACAAGATCAGCCATTGATTCAAGCGGCAGCTTTATGTGAAATTTTGCGCCTCTGCCAATACCAGCGCTTTCAGCGCTCATTTCTCCTTTATGTAATTTTACTAAGCCTCTCGCCAATGAAAGACCAAGACCAAGGCCGCCGCGGCTTCTATCTAAGCCCTGATCGCCCTGGCGAAACACCTCAAAAACATGAGGCAATATCTTAGGATCAATTCCTATCCCCGTATCCTGAACGCTAATTATACCAGTTTTTCCATCACCATTTTGCTCCAGTCGCACTGTGATAAGACCGCCAGGATCGCTGAATTTATGGGCGTTGTGCAATAAATTGCCGATCGCCTGCACCAGCCGGGTAGGATCGCCATTCACCCAGAGCGGCATTGACGGCATTTCTATCTTTAGCTTAATCCCGCTGGCATCAAAGATGCTCCGGTAATCCTCCGCCGTCTGGCAAACAATTTTGCTTAAGTTACAGCGTTCCTTACGCAAGAGAATCTGGCCTCTGGCTAAACGAGTGGCGTCGAGCAAATCGTCTATCAACCGACTCATGTGAGTCACTTGACGATCGACTATATCCCTGAGTTGGTTAAATCGCTCATCTTTATTACCCATCAAGTATAGTACTTGCGCGGCATTGCGTATAGGACCTAATGGATTACGCAACTCATGGGCAAGCATCCCCAAGAATTCATCCTTGCGCCTATCCGCCTCTTCCGCTGCCTCGCGTTTTGCTCGCTCCTCCGCCTGAAGCGCAGCCTGTTTTCTCATCTGGAATAATTCAATAAAAACTTTCACCTTAGCCTTCAACACTTCTGGTACGACCGGAGTCGGCAGATAATCCACAGCGCCGGTCGCGTAGCCTTGCGCTACATCCATTTCATCGGTGAAACCGGTAAGAAAAATAATTGGCGTGCGTGCGGATCTTTTGCGCTTGCGAATCAATGCAGCGGTCTCAAAGCCATCCATCACCGGCATGTTGACATCAAGCAGGATTACCGCAAAATCATTGGTAAGCAACAGTTTCAGAGCTTCCTCGCCAGAGCGGGCGGTAATTATATTTTGCCCCAATTCCTCCAAAACTACCTGATAGGATAAAAGCTTTTCCGGCAAATCATCGACGACCAGGATATTCACACGCTCCAGCTGGGGTTCGTGCGATTCTCCGTGCCCCACCTCCTCGGAAAAATGTTTTTTAACTGCGGGTTTAATCATATCTAACGATGCAACCATGCCCTCAATATAACCATCATCTGTTCTATATCCACCGGCTTGGATAGATAATCCCACGCTCCGGCCTCAATGCATTTTTCGCGGTCTCCCTTCATCGCTTTGGCGGTTACAGCGACTATTGGAAGATTTTTTAGGTGCGAGAGTTTGCGGATTTCCCGGATGGTTTCCATTCCGTCCATTTCCGGCATCATTATATCCATCAACACAATACTGACTCCAGGATCTTCGCTCAGGATTTTAATTGCATCACGGCCATTATCGGCGGAAACGATTTCCATCTTATGCTCTTCCAATACGCTGGTGAGGGCAAAGATATTACGCGCGTCATCGTCCACTATCAGCACCTTCTTGCCTGCCAACAACCTATCCGAATAATGCAGATCTATAATCTCTTCGCGCCAGCTATTCGGCAGCTTTGCTACATTGCTGTGCAGGGAGAGAGCAACCAAATCGAGCAACCGTTTTTTTGAGTGCGCCCTGCGCACCGTACATACCTCGGACAGGCGCTTTGCGGCATTTTTATCGTCCATCCCTTTTTCGCTATAGATTATCGCTGGCAATCGACTCATCAATGCTAACTCACCATTTTCTTTGAAGTTTATTAGATCAACCGCAACTTCCGATACTTCAGGACTTAAGATCAGGCAGTCTATACGTTGTTTTGTTAATGCGGTTTTTACGGCACGTTTATCCTTGGCAGTTATTACATTGATATTCTCCGCAGCAATTTGCCCGGCTATATTATCGCGCTCTTTTGCATCGCCTGAGAATACAAGCACATTCTTTCTTTCCTGTGCGGAAAAATCCGAGATTTTGTCAAGCAGTTGGTCCAATACATCACGGCTTTGCACTGGCTTGGCGACAAAAGCCAGAGCCCCGGAACCCATTGCGTGTTCGCGCGATTCATCGGTTGATACTATGCATACCGGAATATGGCGGGTAGCCATGTCGTTCTTTAAACGCTCCAAAACCCGCCAGCCCTGCATATCTGGCAGATGTATATCAAGCAGGATAGCATCCGGCATATAATCATGGGTCAGGGCGAGAGCGGCGGCGCCAAGCGATGTAATCAGGCCTTTATAGCCCTTTTCGTGTGCCGCATCTAAGATAAACTTGGCAAATGACAGATCGTTTTCAATGATTAGCAGCGTACGGTCGCCCGGCTGAATTAAATCCCGGTCATCACCGGCTTCGTTGACCAAGCGGCCAAGATCAGGCTCAGGAGCTGTTGTTGCAACCGGACTATATGCTTCTGCTGCGTTATGCACTATGGATAGATACTTCGCTTGTGATTTTTGTAGCGCCAATGGTGTCTCTATGATCCCAGGCAATTTCCGCGTACGCGGCGGAGAATAAGTTAATGGTAGGTAAAGTGTAAACGTACTACCTTGACCGGGGGTCGAGGCCAGGCGAATTTCGCCGCCAAGAAGCCGCGATAGTTCACGGCTGATGGCAAGCCCCAACCCCGTGCCGCCATATTTGCGACTGGTTGAACCATCGGCCTGCTGGAACGCCTCGAATATAATCATCTGCTTGTCGGAAGCGATGCCGATTCCGGTATCGGTTACGGAGAAGGCCAGCACGTCGGAAGCGCGATTAAGATCGTCATTATCAAGACTCCAGCCATTATGTTCCTGTTCCACAGTTAAAGTAACCTGGCCTTTGTGAGTAAATTTGAATGCATTGGATAATAAATTTTTTATAATCTGTTGTAGGCGCTTAGCATCAGTAGACATTGATTTTGGTAGGCTCTGATCGAACTGTATTACGAATTCAACATTCTTCGATTCGGCTATGTGTTTGAAGGTGCGCGTCACATAGCTACGCAAGTCATCAAGTCTCAGTTCGCTTAGCTCAACCGCCACGGTGCCAGATTCAATCTTAGACAAGTCGAGAATATCGTTTATGAGCATCAGAAGGTCATTTCCTGAGCTATGTATGGTTTTGGCATGCTCGGTTTGCTTTGACGTCAAATTGCCTTCCGCATTTTTGGTGAGTTGATCGGAGAGGAGAAGCAAGCTGTTCAGCGGTGTGCGGAGTTCATGCGACATATTAGCCAGGAATTCCGATTTATATTTCGAGGTCAAGGCAAGCTGTTTGGCTTTATCTTCCAATTCTTGCCGCGCCTGTTCCACTTCCTCATTCTTGCGTTCCACTTCCTGATTCTGTTCAGCGAGTAACCGCGCCTTTTCCTGCAATTCTTGGTTAGTTTGTTGCAGTTGTTCCTGACGAGTCTGCAATTGTTGGGCCAGGGATTGCGATTGCTTCAGCAAATCTTCGGTGCGCATGTTGGCCTCGATTGTGTTCAGCACGATGCCGATCGATTCAGTCAATTGATCGAGCAGCGCCTGGTGCGATGGATTAAAGCCTCCAAACGAAGCCAGCTCCAACACCCCTTTGACCTGTCCCTCGAAAATGAGCGGCAGCACCAACACTGACCTCGGAATCGATTCGCCAAGTCCGGAAGAAATCCGTATATAGTCCTGCGGTAGATCGTCCAATACTATCTTCTGCTTTTCGATGGCGCATTGCCCAACAATTCCCTGACCGAGACCTAGGCGCTTACCGAGTTGTTCTTTTCCTTCGGATGCAAAGCTGGCAAGCAGCGTTAATTGTGGATTTCCATCCTGGCCATCTAAAACATAGAACTCGGCCTGCTGAGCGGTGACGACCGGGCATAATTCCGAAAGCACCATGCTGCCAACGTTGGTCAAATCCCGCTGGCCCTGCAACATCCGGCTGAATTTAGCGAGGTTGGTTTTCAGCCAATCCTGCTCAGTGTTTTTCTGCGTGGTATCGCGCAGGTTCCGGATCATTTCATTGATGGTGTCTTTAAGTGCCGCCACTTCGCCTTGGGTTTCAACGATGATGGAACGAGTCAAGTCGCCTTTGGTTACGGCAGTTGCTACTTCAGCGATCGCGCGCACCTGGGTGGTGAGGTTTGCCGCGAGCTGATTCACGTTTTCTGTCAAATCTTTCCAGGTTCCGGAAGCCCCAGGCACTTTCGCCTGGCCGCCAAGCTGACCTTCAACACCCACTTCGCGCGCAACGGTGGTCACCTGGTCGGCGAAAGTTGCCAGCGTGTTGATCATGCTGTTGATGGTATTGGCAAGCTCGGCGATTTCGCCTTTAGCTTCCACCGTCAATTTTTGTTTCAATTCGCCATTGGCGACCGAAGTCACGACCTTGGCGATGCCGCGCACCTGGCTGGTTAGGTTATCCGCCATCATGTTTACTGAGTCAGTCAAATCTTTCCAGGTGCCGGATACGCCCCTTACTTGCGCCTGGCCACCTAATTTCCCTTCGGTGCCGACTTCGCGCGCCACCCGGGTTACTTCCGATGCGAAGGAATTAAGCTGATCCACCATCGTGTTGATGGTATCTTTCAGTTCCAAAATTTCGCCTTTCACGTCTACCGTAATTTTCTTCGAGAGATCGCCCGCTGCCACGGCTTTAGTCACGTCAGCGATATTACGCACCTGACCGGTCAAGTTCGATGCCATGAAATTCACGGAATCGGTCAAATCCTTCCAAGTGCCGGCAACACCTGTCACTTCCGCTTGCCCGCCAAGTTTACCTTCGGTACCTACTTCCCGCGCCACGCGGGTTACTTCTGCTGCGAATGAGTTCAACTGGTCAACCATGGTGTTAATGGTGTCTTTCAATTCCAATATTTCACCGGCGACGTCGACGGTGATTTTCTTGGACAAGTCGCCATTGGCGATGGCAGTTGATACTTCTGCGATATTCCGCACTTGGCCGGTCAAATTCCCGGCCATCATATTTACCGAATCGGTCAAGTCCTTCCAGGTTCCTGCCACACCCTCCACGTTTGCTTGGCCACCAAGCTTTCCCTCAGTTCCCACTTCCCGTGCCACGCGCGTTACTTCCGAAGCAAATGATGAAAGCTGGTCGACCATCGTATTAATGGTGTTTTTCAATTCAAGAATTTCGCCCTTAACATCCACAGTGATTTTCTTGGAAAGGTCGCCATTGGCAACGGCAGTAGTAACTTGCGCTATGTTCCGCACCTGGCCGGTCAGGTTACCCGCCATTGAGTTCACAGAGTCGGTCAAATCCTTCCAGGTCCCAGCCACGCCTTCCACGTTCGCCTGCCCACCCAGCTTCCCTTCAGTTCCGACTTCGCGGGCAACGCGAGTCACTTCCGAGCCGAAAGAACGCAATTGATCCACCATCGTGTTGACGGTGTTTTTAAGTTCCAATATTTCACCTTTCACATCCACGGTGATTTTCTTTGCAAGATCTCCAGCTGCCACTGCTTTGGTTACGTCTGCGATATTGCGCACCTGGCTGGTCAAATTCCCGGCCATCGAATTCACCGAATCGGTTAGGTTTTTCCAAGTACCGCCGACTCCCGGCACGTCCGCCTGGCCGCCAAGCTTACCTTCGGTGCCAACTTCACGCGCCACCCGAGTTACTTCTGATGCGAACGAGCCCAGCTGATCCACCATGGTATTGACGGTATTTTTTAGTTCGAGAATTTCACCTTTTACGTCCACCGTGATTTTTTTAGAAAGATCGCCATTTGCCACAGCAGTTGTTACATCGGCAATATTCCGCACCTGACCAGTCAGGTTACCGGCCATCATATTTACAGAATCGGTCAAATCCTTCCAGGTTCCTGCAACACCTTCCACGTTTGCTTGGCCGCCGAGTTTACCCTCAGTACCCACTTCCTGTGCTACGCGCGTTACTTCCGAACCGAACGAGCGTAATTGATCCACCATCGTATTGACGGTGTTTTTAAGTTCAAGGATTTCGCCTTTCACGTCCACGGTGATCTTTTTCGAGAGGTCACCGTTCGCCACGGCGGTGGTCACTTGGGCGATGTTACGCACCTGGCTGGTCAGGTTCCCGGCCATTGAGTTCACAGAGTCGGTCAAGTCTTTCCAAGTGCCCGATACATCTTCTACCTGCGCCTGGCCTCCAAGTTTTCCTTCGGTTCCTACTTCCCGCGCCACCCGGGTTACTTCCGCAGCGAACGAGTTCAGCTGGTCAACCATCGTGTTCACGGTGTTTTTGAGTTCGAGAATTTCGCCCTTAACGTCTACCGTCACTTTCTTAGAAAGATCGCCGTTGGCAACGGCAGTGGCAACTTCGGCGATATTACGCACTTGGCCGGTTAGGTTACCAGCCATCATATTCACTGAGTCGGTCAAATCTTTCCAGGTTCCAGCGACGCCTTTCACCTTGGCTTGTCCACCAAGCTTTCCTTCGGTTCCCACTTCGCGGGCCACACGGGTTACTTCCGCTGCGAAGGAACCGAGCTGATCGACCATCGTATTGATGGTTCGGGCAGTGCGTAGGAATTCGCCCTGAAGTGGCCGATCCTCGATTTCCAACGCCATGGTTTGTGATAAATCGCCCTGGGCGACGGCACCAATCACCCGCGCGGTTTCGATCGTCGGATGAACCAAGTCATCTATCAGGTCATTAACCGATTCAACGGAATTCTGCCAGAACCCACTAATATCTCCTAGTGACAGCCTTTGCCTTAGCTTACCTTTCTTTCCGACCGTCCGACTTAAATGCGCAAGCTCACCGGCCATGCGCTCGTTCAATTCCACGACCTCGTTGAAGGCATCCGCCACCTTACCTTCGACACCAGTCCATTCCGCTGGTAGACGTACTCCGGATTCGCCATTTCTGATGGCAGTGAGGGCATGAAGCAGGGTTATCATTTCCCCGCTGGCATTAATTGGCTCCTGGGCTTGGATGGCAACCGCCTTATTCAACATCGCCGACTCTCCGCTTGCTAAGTTACTCATAACACATGAAGCACCCTGCAAATGTAAAACATCCTGTGTAAAAAAGCCGTAATCATTCTTCATTAATTCATAAAAGAATTATAAATCTCGGCATATTCGTTCCGCGCACCCATAACCACCACAAGTGGTAAGGACGTTCTTATAGCCGAGGTTTAAGTTGTCTTACTGGCGTAAGCCAGCAGAAGTCAACGGTGAAGCCTGGTGCCCCCGGTCGGACTCGAACCGACATGTCCAGTGAAGGACACCGGATTTTGAGTCCGGCGCGTCTACCAATTCCACCACAGGGGCTAGAAAGCATTAGGGTGATAGTCGCTAAATCCGGTTATGTCAATTTGCTACCGCGCCGTGCTGACCACTCATGTCCTGTTATAGTCACTCCAATGAATTCCAGTACATTTACTCTTCTTGCGCTCTTATAAAATCCGCGATTTGACTATCTGCAGAATTTTTGAATTCTGGTTTTTGCATCTGCTATGGAAATAAATTTATCCGCAGTTGCAACAAGATGTGTAGCTTGAATCAATTGCCAACCTTCTGTTACCAACTTTTTGACATCTGAAGGCATTCTATCGAATGATGCTTTAGCCTCTTCGATGCGGAGCTTGACAATAATTCTTCTTTTCTCTAGTTCCTCATCGAATTCTGGATTCTTTGCCATCTCCAGCCTGACCCGGGCAAGTTCCCTAATAGCAGTACTAGTTGAAAATATTTGGCTTAAAGCATGGGATAAATCAATATCTCCCCCCAATTTTCCCGATATTTGAGCGTGTTTCTCTATAATTTCCAGAGAAACAGTCCTAAGTTCTGTTATGATTTTCTTAGCTGTCCCTTGATCCAGTTTTCTCATATTTCAGTTTATCTATATCATTGTTGTACAATTATTATTGTCATAGTATCACTGCGATAAACCCTTTTAAATTAAATATTCATTTAAAATGTAGCTGTTATTCTATCAAAAAATTAGAAATTTAATGAAAACCCATAAACCAAAAAAAGTCGTTCTCGCCTATTCGGGCGGACTTGATACTTCGATAATCCTGCGCTGGTTACAGGAAACTTACGGCTGCGAAGTCGTGACTTTCACCGCCGATTTGGGCCAGGGTGGAGAATTGGAGCCAGCACGCGCCAAGGCGAAAATGATGGGCGCATCGGAAATTTTCGTCGAAGATTTGCGCGAGGAATTCGTCCGCGATTATGTGTTCCCAATGTTCCGCGCCAACACCGTTTATGAAGGCTGCTATCTGCTCGGCACTTCAATCGCCCGACCATTGATTGCTAAACGGCAGATTGAGATCGCAATCAAAACCGGGGCGGACGCCGTGGCGCACGGCGCGACCGGTAAAGGCAACGATCAGGTGCGGTTTGAACTTGGCTATTATTGCTTGAAGCCGGATATAAAAGTCATCGCTCCCTGGCGCGAATGGGATTTGAACTCGCGCACTAAATTGATCGAATATGCGGAAAAGCACCAGATCCCGATTGCTAAGGATAAGCGCGGCGAAGCGCCATATTCTACCGATGCGAATTTGCTGCATATTTCCTACGAAGGCAAAGCACTGGAAGACCCATGGAAAGAGCCGGATGAGGATATGTTTACCCGCAGTATTTCCCCCGAGCAGGCACCGGATAAATCAACTTACATAGAGGTGGAATTCGAGCGCGGCGACCCGATTGCGGTTGATGGTAAGAAATTATCCCCGGCGGCACTGCTGACAAAACTGAATGAACTCGGCGGCGCGAACGGCATCGGGCGGCTGGATATCGTCGAAAACCGTTATGTCGGGATGAAATCGCGCGGAGTATACGAAACGCCAGGCGGAACGATTTTGCTGGAAGCACATCGCGGGATTGAATCAATCACACTGGATAGAATGTCAGCACATTTGAAAGATGAGTTGATGCCGCGCTACGCCGAATTGATTTACAACGGCTATTGGTGGAGCCCGGAGCGTGAAATGCTGCAAGCGGCAATTGATAAAACCCAGGCGAATGTTTCAGGAACTGTGCGGCTGAAATTATATAAAGGCTCGGTGAAAACCGTCGGCCGCAAATCGCCAAAATCTATCTATAGCCGGGAGCACGTCACCTTCGAGGCCGATTCGGTTTATAACCAGCGCGACGCGGAAGGGTTCATAAAATTGAATGCGCTACGGTTGAGATTAATGAGGAAGTAAGATTTCCCTTGCGCTAATCCAAAACCAGGATTATCACTCGACTTTCAGTGACAATTTGTAGAAATGTGTCCGCCGGTGGTAATAAAAATCGCCGGGGATTTTTTGTGTGCGCGGTTTTTAAGAAATGGAAATGCGGTTGACGTTAGAGGATGGCAAGAGTTTCACTGGAAAATCATTCGGCGCTTTAAAAGAAGTTTTAGGAGAAGTCGTTTTTAATACCGGGATGTCGGGCTATGTGGAAACCCTGACCGACCCATCATATAAAGGGCAAATCCTGGTTCTCACCTACCCATTGCAAGGCAATTACGGCGTGCCGAAACCGCCGTATGAATCAAAAAATATCCAGGTTCAAGGACTGATAGTCACGCATTATAGCGACAGTCCCAGCCATCACGCAGCAGCCAGATCGCTTGGCAAATGGCTCCAGGATGAAGGAATCCCGGCGATTTCCGGCGTCGATACAAGAAATTTAACGCGGCACCTGCGGCAGAACGGCGCGATAAAAGGCCATCTTTTATTTGCCGATGAGAAATTAAGGAAAGGCAACGCAACCGCGGTCGATATGAACCGCGTCACCGAGATCGTAGCACCAAAAAAAGTCGCCCACTATGAGGGCAGCGGGCCAAAAATTTTACTGATAGATACTGGAGCGAAGGAAAATATCGTCAATTCTTTGCGAAAGCGCGGAGCCGCCGTCATCCGCGCGCCGTGGAACATGAATTGGGAAAATCTGGTCGATGAAGCCGACGGCGTTTTCTTAACCAACGGCCCGGGCGACCCGATTGATGTAGGTGGTGATTTAATCGGCCGCATCCGGGGAATCCTGAACGCGGATATCCCGATTTTCGGTATATGTTTTGGGCATCAGTTGCTCTCACTGGCGGCGGGCGGCCGAACCCACAAAATGAAATATGGCCACCGCTCAGTGAACCAGCCGGTGCAGGATGTGCTAACCGGTAAATGCTATATCACCAGCCAGAATCATGGATATGTGGTGCAGGGCGAATCACTGCCGAAGGATTGGCAGGAATGGTTCATCAATTTGAACGATAAAACTAATGCCGGAATCCGGCATGTCTCGAAACCCATAATGTCGGTGCAGTTCCACCCGGAAGCTTCACCAGGCCCGAATGACACGGCGTTCCTGTTCGATGATTATATGAAGATGGTGATGCAGATGCGGAGGAAGCAAAGATGATTAGGAAGAGGGTTGTAAGTAAGAAAAAGAAACCGAAAACCAAACCTAAAAAAGTCCTCCTCCTCGGCTCCGGCGCATTGAAAATCGGCCAGGCCGGGGAGTTTGATTATTCGGGTTCCCAGGCTTTGAAAGCGCTCCGCGAAGAAGGCATAAAATCCGTTCTCATCAACCCGAATATCGCCACCATCCAAACCGATGAAGGCATGGCGGATGCGACTTATTTTCTTCCCGTAGAGCCTTATTTTGTCGAGCAGGTTATCAAAAAAGAAAAATGCGATGCGATTTTTCTCTCATTCGGTGGGCAATCAGCACTAAATTGCGGGCTGGCACTGGAAGAAAAGGGGGTTTTGAAAAAGCTTGGCTGCCGGGTTTTAGGAACTCCAGTAAAAACCATCCGCGATACCGAAGATAGGGCGTTGTTCGTCGAACGGCTGAAAGAAATCGGAGTTTTGACTGCGCGAAGCCGCGCCGTCACTTCAACTACCGCATCCTTGAAAGCGGCTAAAGAAATTGGTTACCCGGTGATGCTCCGAAGCGGATTCTCGCTGGGCGGGCAGGGTTCTGCTATCGCAAATAACGAGCAAGAAGCAAAAAAAATTGCCGATAACGCTTTCGCTTCTGTACCACAAATATTGGTTGAGGAGTCATTGAAGGGCTGGAAGGAAATCGAATATGAGGTGGTGCGCGATGCAAGCGATAACTGCATCACTGTCTGTAACATGGAGAATTTCGACCCGATGGGCGTGCATACCGGCGAATCCATTGTTGTTGCACCAAGCCAAACGCTGGACGATTTCGAATATCAAATGCTGCGCGACATCGCGATAAAAACGATTCGGCATTTAGGCATCATAGGCGAATGCAACATACAATATGCACTGAACCCGGATTCCCGCGAATATCGTGTGATCGAAGTGAATGCGCGACTTTCCCGCTCCTCAGCTCTAGCCTCAAAAGCGACTGGATATCCGCTGGCTTATGTAGCGGCGAAAATCGGCCTCGGATACGATTTGCCGGAGATTCCCAATTCTATCACCAAAGTCACCACTGCGTTTTTCGAGCCAGCCTTAGATTACATTGTCTGCAAAGTTCCGCGCTGGGATTTGGACAAATTCGATCAAGCGAGTACGATCATCGGCAGTGAGATGAAATCGGTCGGCGAAGTGATGGCAATTGGCCGCTCGTTCCCCGAAGCGTTGCAAAAAGCGCTGCGTATGTTGGAAATCGGGGCAGATGGGCTCGACCCTAATAAATATGAATTCGACAATCTCGAATGGGCAATTAAAAATCCAACGCCGCGCCGGGTTTTTGCCATAGCGCAGGCCTTAAATAAGGGAATGTCGGTGGATAAAATTGCCAAACTTTCCGGAATAGATAAGTTTTTTCTCTATGAATTGGAGCGGACGATAAAGTTAGGGAAAGGCACCAAAGGTGGAATCAAAAATCTTAATGCTGAAAAACTGCGCGAACTAAAACTCGCCGGATTTTCCGATAAACTTATTGCAAGCCTGCTCAAAACCAACGAAGAAAAAGTCCGCACTCAGCGCTGGAAACTTGGCATACAGCCAAAAATCTCACAGATAGATACTCTTGCCGCTGAATATCCGGCAGAAACCAATTTCCTATATTTTTCCTACGCCGCGACTGAAAACGATGCACCGCCGACATCAAATAAAAAGCTCCTGGTTTTAGGTTCCGGCTGCTACCGTATAGGTTCCTCAGTAGAATTTGACTGGTGCGCCGTCAGCGCAGTAAAAGAAGCAAAAAAATTGGGGTTTGAAACCATATTGCTGAACTGCAATCCGGAAACCGTTTCTACCGATTATGACGTTTGCGACCGATTAGTATTCGATGAAATTTCCCTGGAAACGGTTTTGGAATTATACGATATCGAAAAACCTGCTGGCGTTGTAGTTTCCATGGGCGGGCAGACGCCTAACAACCTGGCGTTGAAACTTGCCGCCAACGGAGTAAAAATCTTTGGCACCGACGCCAAATCGATCGACATCGCGGAAGACCGCTCAAAATTCTCACACCTGCTTGATGATTTAAAAATCGACCAGCCTTTATGGGCGAAATCAACCGACGTGAAAAACATCGGAAAAACCGTAAAAAAACTTGGCGGATATCCGGTATTGGTCAGACCTTCCTATGTGCTTTCCGGCGCCGCAATGCGGATTGCGAATTCTTCCGATGAACTAAACGATTTCCTATCCAAAGCCGCGGACATCAGCCGCGAACATCCGGTGGTGATTAGCAAGTTTGAGGAATTTGCGCGGGAGGTAGAATTCGACGCGGTGGCCAATAAAGGCGAGGTGGTTTTATGGGCGCTTTCTGAGCATATCGAAAATGCCGGAGTACATTCCGGCGATGCGACGCTGGTGCTTCCACCGCAGCGTTTGGCCATGGAAACCATGATCGGCGCGCGGGATATAGGCAAAGCGCTAGCCAAAGCGCTCAAAATCACCGGGCCATTCAACGTGCAATTGCTGGCAAAAAATAACGAAATAAAAGTCATCGAATGCAATTTGCGCGCCTCCAGAAGTTTTCCGTTTATCTCCAAAGCTTTGCGGGTGAATTTCATCTCCGAGGCGACGAAAATCATGCTCGGTGCTAACTCCAATGGCACTAAACAACCGAAAATGCTGGATCTGAATTACGTCGCAGTAAAGGCTTCGCAGTTTTCGTTTTCGCGGCTTAAAGGCGTCGATCCGCGGTTGCGCGTCGAAATGGCTTCGACCGGCGAAGTTGGCTGTTTCGGCCGCGATACCGATGAAGCGTTGCTCTCCGCGATGCTTGCGGTAGGTTTTAAAATCCCTAAAAAGGCTGTATACATTTCCATAGAACCGGATGCAAAAAATTTCAATTTCACGCATGAAGCGAAGCTTCTCGGCGAGATGGGCTTAAAACTCTTCACCTCGGAAAAAACGGCAGAAAGGCTGGCAGATGAGGGAATAAAAACTACCCCAGTTTCGGAAAAATTGAATAGAAATTATTCTTCGGCCGCAGCAGAAATGCTAAAAAGAGGGATGATTGATTTAGTCATCTGCATTCCCGGCACCGGCCGGGCAAGAACCTCGCAGGAAGGGTTCGTAATTCGCAGAACGGCAGCTGATTTGCATATCCCGCTCATCACAGACATTTGGCTAGCGCGTCGGCTCGTTCAGGCGATTGCAAAATATAAAATTTCCGACATCGGGATAAAATCATGGTCTGAGTATGTGGATATAAAGGAAGTAAAGAATTAAGCACTTGTCCCAAGCGGCAGAGCCTGCTGAGAAAACCGTCAATTTGGTTTTGCCAATTGTTCCGAACTGTCCAGAGAAAACGCCGGGATCTTGATGGAGAATTTTTTGCCGGAATCGTTTACCATATCATAACTTCCCTGCATTATGCCGGTCGGAGTCGAAAGCAGGGTGCCACTGGTATAGCTGAAGCTGCTGCTAGGTTTTAGCACCGGTTGCTCGCCGACGACACCTGAACCTTTGATTTCCTTCAATACGCCGTTGCCATCGGTTATCCGCCAATGGCGACTGATTAACTGCACCGTCTCATCGCCTTCGTTTTCCAGAGTTACGCTATAGGCCCAGGTATAATGCTCGCGGTACGGGTATGATTCCCTTTCAAGATATGTAGGCTTTACCGAAACTTTTATCGAATGCGTGGTTTCGCTGTAAGAATTATTTGTTAGCATCTCTTACTTTATATACCACCTCATTCCCCGCGCCCAGGTATTCTATGCTGCCAGGAATTGCGACATTTGCCATGGCTATGCCGCGCCCATTCGGATCAGTGATGCGGACGGGATCGAAATTCATATACTGCTTCCAGTTGAATCCCTTACCATGGTCTTTTATCGTCACTTTCAATTCTAGCGCCGTCCGCTCGAAACTCACATTAATCTTGCGGCCTTTGTATCTTGGGTCTTCGAGCCGTTTTTTCACCTCATCGTCGAATTTTCCTTCAGTGAGTAACTCGGTTTTCGCCATGTAACCAATCTCCAGGTTGCCATGCTCAATGGCGTTGCTGATGAGCGCGGAAAGCCCGATTATGGCGCGTCCCGGCTGCGGGAAGCAGTTGGCAAGGAAGGCAGCAAGCAGCCTGCCCTCCTCTGGATCGCAGATCTGGAATTTTGCGCTCTCTATAAGCGAAAGCACCCTGCGGTTCTGGTGTAGCCGTTTCAGTATGTCACTTTTCTGTAGATAATCGCGCGCTGCAGCGTTAACTATGGCAATCAGCATTTCGGCGGCGAACGGCTTGGTCAGGTAGTAATAAGCGCCAGCCTGAATACCCTCGGTCATTTCGTTCACGCCGACCGACGCGGTTTGCAATATCACCGGAATTTCCTTCAGTTGCGGATGTTTTTTGATTTTCTGTAAAAGCTGGATGCCGTCCATTTTCGGCATCATCTTATCGAGCAGGATGATATTTATGTCATCGGGATTTTTTTCTAGGTAATCCCATGCCTTCATACCATCCTCGACGCCGACCGACTCGTACCCAGCCTTTTTCAAGTGGCGCAGCAGGATTTCCAGGTTGAACTCCTCATCATCCACCGCCAGGACTTTCAGTTTTTGCTGAGCTTGCGCCGCAGTTTGCTCGCTTTTGTCAGGCTGCTGCATCTTTTTTATCCTCCTGCTCCTTTGGTATTACAAAAGTGAAAGTCGCTCCGCCTTCCTGGTTGTTTTCCGCCCATATCCTGCCGTGATGCTCCTTGATTATCTCCATGCAGATGGCCAGCCCCAAACCAGTTCCGCCTGCACCGGTCTTGGTTTTGCTGCTCTGGAAGAATTTGTCAAACACTTTGCCAAGCTCACCCGGCGGTATACCGATTCCCTCATCCTTAACCGAAACTGCCAGACCGGGCAATTTTTCCTTGGCAGCTGAGTCGTAGGCACTGGCTGAATCAATGGAAACAGTGATTTTTTTGCCCTCTGGCGAAAATTTTATCGCGTTTGAAAGCAGGTTATAGATTACCTGCACCATACGAAGCTGGTCAAAAGTGGCGATCGGCGGATCGGCTGGCGGATTCACGATTATCAGCAGGTTCTTGGCTCTTATCAGCGCTTGAAGCTCTCCGATCACTGAGTGCACGGTCTTTTCCAGGTTGCCTTTTTTCATGGCGAAATCCATTTTGCCAGATTCCAGCTTGGAAAGATCTAGTAAGTTGTTGACTAGCGAAAGCAACCTTGTGCCGCTGTCCCTTATCCGGCTGAAGTAATGTAAAAGCTCCTCTTCGTTGGTTTTGCTCACTATAGACTCGGCGCCGAAATTGGAGAAACTCAGGATGGCATGCATTGGCGTCCTAAGTTCGTGGCTCATATTGGCGAGGAACTCGGATTTGGCCTGGTTGGCGAACTCGGCGGCTTCCTTGGCCTCTTCCAGGTCCCTGGTTCTTTCCTGCACCCGCTTTTCCAGGTCGGACTTAGCGTAATGCAGCGCTTTATCGCGCTCCTGGATTTGCGTCAGCATGCGGTTGAAGGCATCAACCAACACACCCAGTTCGTCATCGCTCGCTTTGACGGCGCGGAACGAATAATTGCCGCTGCCGGAAATAGCTTTTGTCGTATCTACCAGATGCGATATTGGATCGGATATTACCTTCTGCAATTTCGAGGAGATGAAATAAGAAATCACCGTGACTATAAAAAACAGAAGAATTACGTAAAGCCCGTAACGTAGAAGATTGCCGTTGATTTCCGACAGGTTAGATTCGATGTAAACCGAACCGATTCTTTCATTGTTGACGATAATGTTCTGATACAGTTTCAGGCTGTTTTTGGAAAAGAAATGCCCGTATTCCGGGGCCTTCGGACAGGGATTTTCATCCCTGCGCACGCTGAAGAACGCGAATATCTCACCACTCGGCAGGTAAATGCAGGAAATTTCTATCGCACTTTTTTCGCTGAAGGCATTGAGTTTTTCCTTTGCCAGCTTTCTATCATCATATAAGATAGCGGCAGCACTACGATTGCCGATTATACCACTCTTCATTTGCAGATCATGCACCATATCCCTGCGCGCTTCGGCTACATAATAAATAACGGAAACGACGCTGACGAGGAGCAACGCGGTAAGCGTTGTCGCCATGATCATAGCCATCAGCTTTCGCTTTATCGGCAGGCCGTGAAAAACATCTGGGATTTTTTTCACCATTCCCTCGCAATTTAGTAGCAAAAAGTTAATTTTACGTTAACGGATTATGGTTTTATGCCTATTTTTTAGGCAGAAAAACCGGCGATTGTGGTATGCCGATGACAAGGAGCTTCAAACGCGACAATTCATAGCCACTGGTTTTGCCAATAAGCAGTGTAATAAATACATACACTATCTATGGATATCCTGAAAACAGAAACCTTTCCTATCCATTATGCCGAAAAATTGTTGCATTTTCTTCTTATTTCTGCACTCTGCCCTGTTCTTCTCTTATTTTCTGAGATCTAAAATGGGGCGATAGCTCAGCGGTTAGAGCAGGGCGCTCATAACGCCTTGGCCGGGGGTTCAAATCCCTCTCGCCCCACCACTTTTTTATCCTTATATATTAATATGTTAGGCCTTAACTGTGATACTACAATAATGTTACAACGCGTCGTAGCCATGGTGGGGGTAAATCAATTAGTATGTGCATTAGCGCCAGAAACTTGCAAAGACATAGTTAACAGCCACTAATCTTAATAACCAAGCCCAGCAGAAGGCGCATTTCCATTGTGACCCCGTTGCAATTTACCAGCCTTGTCTGAGTAATATTTTCGTTTCTCTATCACAGGCGTTAATAACTTTACATACTCACTCAGCCATTCACGGAAAGTAATATCACGATCGCCAGTATCTTTGCCAGGTACGCCATCATGAGCATTCAATACACTGACAAGCCCTGTGCCATTATGTATATTCAAATCACTGTCGATAAAGGGATATTTTTTTCTAACCCACGCAAGAGCCGGCTCGTCAGGGTGTAATACGTGATAAGCAAAACGCATATAGTTGGTCATAAGCCAACGTTCCATACGCTGCGCTAATCTATCTCCATCAGGTTCTGTTTTACGAATAGAATGGCACAAGGCACTAACCTTATTACCAAAGTTAGGAATCATATTGATAATATTTTCTTTGAATTCCGGATGTTTTTCATAAAGTCGCTGCATTATCAGACGGTGTCCAACTGATGCCAAAACTTCGTAGTTGTAGTTAAATATAATATTCTCCCGCCATATAGACTTGCCACCTTGCAGCTGGTCATCCCACGCCTGTAGCCCTTCTGGCGCATGTGTTTTGACATAATATAAAAATGAAGTATGTATATAATCATGGCATGCTATACCCATCGTATCATGCAGTAGCGGCAATATTGTTCCATTTGATCCATCGTGTTTTATGATGGTATCAAGCATGTCATTACCCAGCATAATCACAGGAACACGTAATTGTTTGCTACGTCCACCGCTTATGGGAGAATGCATTATATTGAAGCGGAACACGGAATTACCGGCCCTGGACCATGTGGTGCTAGGCTGGAATAATAATGCGGCTGCTTGAGTTCCAAGATTGTCCAGCCTTGCGCCAGCATCAGTTATATTTTTATCATCATTGAATAAATCACGGACAACATAAGGAGAGGTTAGATACGTATGGTTACGGAAAACAGAATGGTTTACCATGAAATCGATAAGTTTTTCTACATCAACTCTTATCTCATCGGCAAATGCCTGGATAATATCAACACCCAAACCATTACTGGTGAGCTTTCCATGTACACACCGTAAGCGCGAGATTTCTTCTCTTGCTGTGACCTCTATAGAAGGAACTGGAATGGCAGCAAGAGTGTTCGCAACTTCCTCGCGACTTCCAGCCAATAATTTTCCTTTTAGATATTCAGTCATTTCTTCTAAACTCTATCGGCGCAAAAACACACAATCAACGCTGGGTAACTTCATCGTCATGGCCAGGTGTTCCGTTCCTTCCGGGCCGGGTGCTGGTGCTGCCGACCCAGTTTGTTCCTTCGCCGCGTCCGAGTTCCATCACTGTACTTACATCAAGCACGCCATCTTCCCTGGCATTTGAGGCAGGCCTTGGTAATGTGAAGCCACGCCTCTCCATAAATTCCGCTACTACACCCATTATATAAGGATAATCCGCCGGATCCGGTACGTGCCCGACTCCTGGCAAAATTTTTATAATGTCTTCTTTTCTCATTCTCAGAGCTTTTGCTAATTTTTTTGCATGCCCTACATCAGTAAATTCATCTAATTCACCTTGCAATATAAGTATATCATCGCCACTAATTACACGCCTCCGTATGCGTCTCTGCATGGCTCTTTCGATCAAATCAAGATTATTAAATCGATGTTTGAGAAAAAGATCCATCGGCATCAGAGGAAAGGCATCTCCCGCCCTATGCGTCATCGAACTGAAAGGTGAATAGAAAACCTTTGCCTTGAACGGGTGCTCTAAGGATGCCTCAAGCGCCATGGAAGCTCCAAGCGAGAGTCCCAGCGGCACCACACTATCCAGGTCTATTCCATTCTTTTTGCAATATTTTACCGCCTCCCGCGCAGACCTTTTCAAAGAGCTCTCGGAAGGCGAACCGGTGCTTGAACCGTATCCGGGATATTCAACGGCAACCACACCAAGTCCGGCATCGGCGATTGCCTTAAGAAGTGGTGCTTCATCAGAAACCTTCCCGGCATAACCGTGAAAGACAAGTATGGTTGGCGCTCCCAACTCCGGGTGCTTACGCCAGAAAACCAGCTCTTCATCTTCTTTTACTTTTACTCTATCTTCAACAAAGCCAGCCAGACCGTACTCAGAAGGAAGACCCATCTTCCTCACTGCTATTCTGCCCGGCTCATCTTGCACCAGCTCACCCTTCTCCCTATCAAAATACCGAAAAAAAACCAATTCCTCTTGCCAGGGATAAACTATTGGCCACAATACAAGCTGAGCCCAGCGGTTAGTCAGCAGCAAACGTGTGAACCAGTGGAGTTTCCGGTCGCCTTCTTCATATTTTCCGATGGTATTTCCGTTCGCGCTCATAAATTCAATGAGCTAAATATAACTGAAAAAGGTTAATAAATCGTTAATGCCAGCAAGAAAATTAACTATCTGATTTATAGGAATTAAGTCCATCTACAATCCTTCTCACCGTCGCACCCGGGTCTTTCGCGCCGGTAATCGGGCGGCCGATTACTAGATAGTCCGCACCGAGCTTGAGCGCCTCCTCCGGCGTCATCACCCGTTTCTGGTCAATACTCGGTGCATCCTTCGGCCGGATTCCCGGTACCACCAGTGTAAAATCATCGCCGCATTGCCTTCTGATCAGCCGAATCTCATGCGGCGAACATACCACCCCGTCCAGCCCAGATTCTTTAGCCAAATCCGCCAGAAGCCGAGCCTGTTTCTTCACCGTGAATTCATAGCCGATGCTTTTCATATCATCATTATCCAGGCTGGTCAGCACGGTAACGCCGATGATGAACGGCCTTTCCCGCCCAGTAGATTCGGCAGTTTCTGATGCGGCATCAGCCGCAGCACGCATCATCTCTGGCCCCCCGGCACAATGTACCGTGAGCATGAAGGCGCCGAGCTTGACGGCGGCGGAGACGGCGGCGGAGACGGTGTTTGGAATGTCATGAAACTTGAGATCTAGGAAAACCGGGACGTTGTATTTTTCGATTTCCCTGAGGCCCTTGACGCCGTTGGCGGTGAAAAACTCCATCCCGAGCTTAACCGCACCGACGTGATTTCGCACGCTTGCAACCAGACTCGCTGCCGTGAATTGATCAGCTGCATCTATGGCACAAATCAGCTTTTCGCATTTTGTCATTACACCAGTTCTTTCATCTCTTGGAGGAAACGCTTGCTCACCTTATTCTCGCGGAAAAGAGATTGCAACTCTTTATCCTTTTCCAATGTTTCCGGAAATCTTTCGCCCAGCCGGGCAATTTTCCGGAGCAACATATCTTTCACCACCCATTGCCGGGGAATATCGATTTCCTGGGCCTTTTTCTCGCGCCAGCCAGCAAGTTTTTTTAAGTTCTTTATCTCCGTGCCCGACATCCCTCGGCTACCGATTTTTTCCCAAGCAAGTTTCGGATTATTAACGTAGCGCTTGCGCTCTAGCAGCTTTTTCATCGTGAGTTTTGCGGTTTTTTCGAGGTTTTTAGCTTGCAACTCGCGCGATAATATCGCGTAAATCTCGCGCAAGTGGACTACGTCTGCTAGAGCATATTCGATCTGATGGCGGGAAAGCGGCCGTTTTCGCCAATCGGAATAGCGCTGGGTTTTATCGAGCGCCAACCCAGTCATGGTTTCCAACAATCCGGCATAACTCACAGTAGCGCCATAGCCCAATAAATTCGCCGCAATTTGCGTATCAAACAACGATTTTGGCATTACGCCTAAAGAATGATAAATAACCTCCACATCCTCACGCGCTGAGTGGAAAACTTTCAGGATTTTTCTGGATTTCAGAAGTTTTGATAATGGTTTCAAATTCAATCCTGGCACCAGTGGGTCCACTGCGAAAGCTTTGGTGGCCCCCGCGACCTGCACCAAGCAAAGCTTTGCATAATAAGTATTCCGGCGCGCGAATTCGGTATCGATCGCAACGAAATCCTCGATCCTCAAGGCCTCTATAGCATCTTTCAAAACTTTAGAATCGGTGATGACGGGCATTACACTCCCATCGTCATCCCCGCGTAGGCGGGGATCCATCGTGCGACATACTGAGATTTCTCTGGAATATGGATTCCCGCCTTCGCGGGAACGACAGTAGATATAAAAATTTCTATGATTTTCATGTAAGCTACTTTATACATGCCTCAAAGAATTTTGAAACTGAAAATGCATCCTTATCGTACTCATAATTGCGGTGAATTAACTAAATCTCATCATGACCAAGAGGTAAGGCTCTCTGGCTGGGTGATGCGCAAGCGTGACCACGGAAATCTTCTGTTCATTGATCTACGTGATCATTATGGAATCACACAACTGGTTGTAATTGAAGGCAGTAAGTATTTTAACGATTTAGCCCATGTCAAATTGGAAAGCGTAATTACCGTAACCGGAAAAGTAATTAACCGTATACCGGAGACGGTCAATAAGGAATTGCCGACCGGTGAGATTGAAGTAGCAGTGTTAGAATATTATCTTGAATCGCCTGCTGACCCCTTACCCATCCAGGTCAATGCCGACCGGGATTTGCCGGAGGATTTGCGGCTAAAATATCGGTTCCTAGATTTACGCCGGGAGAAAATTCACAATAATATCGTGCTGCGTTCTAATGTGATAGCCGCGCTCCGCCGGAGAATGGCGAGCCAAGGATTCCTAGAATTCCAGACACCTATTTTGACTTCCAGCTCACCGGAAGGTGCCCGAGACTACTTGGTTCCAAGCCGCCTGCATCCGGGGAAATTTTATGCGCTGCCGCAAGCGCCACAACAGTTCAAGCAGCTTTTAATGGTATCGGGGTTCGATAAATATTTCCAAATCGCCCCGTGTTTCCGTGACGAGGATGCCCGTGCCGACCGTTCACCCGGCGAATTCTATCAACTCGATATGGAAATGAGTTTCGTGACTCAGGATGAAGTGTTCGCCGCTATCGAGCCAGTGCTTTTTGAGACGTTCAAGGAATTCTCGAAGCATGAAGTAATAAAACCGCCATTCCCGCGCATTAAATATCATGATGCGATGCTGAAATACGGAACCGATAAGCCGGATTTACGAAATCCTATTCAAATCAGCGATGCAACCGAAATTTTCCGCGATTCGGAATTTGCAATATTTAAAAACAATATCAATAAAGGCGCTATTGTTCGGGCGATTCCGGCGCCGAAAACAGCATCACAACCGCGCAGCTTCTTTGATAACATGATAAAATTCGCGCAATCCGAAGGTGCTGCAGGCTTGGCTTACATAACATTCACAGAAACCGGCGAGGCCAAAGGCCCGATTGCGAAATTCCTGAAACCCGAGAAGTTAGAAGAATTCAAAAAAACTGCCGGATTAAGTAATGGTGATTCGGTTTTCTTTTCCTCTGATAAGGCACTTCCAGCCGCTAAATTAGCCGGAACCGTACGCACACATTTAGGCAATGAACTAAACCTCCTAGAAAAAAATATCTTCAAATTCTGCTGGATCACCGATTTTCCTTATTACGAATATAACGAAGAAACCAAGAAAATCGAATTCAGCCACAATCCATTTTCGATGCCACAGGGTGGGTTGGAGGCACTCCAAAAACAAGACCCACTCTCAATTCTGGCTTTCCAATACGATATAGTCTGCAACGGGATTGAATTATCCAGCGGCGCAATTCGGAATCACAAACCGGAAATTATGTATAAAGCCTTTGAAATCGCGGGCTACGATGCAAAAACCGTTGATGAGCGGTTCGGTGGGATGATACGCGCCTTCAAATTCGGCGCACCACCGCACGGTGGGCTTGCTCCAGGCATAGACCGGATCGTTATGCTGCTAGCCGATGAGCCGAACATCCGCGAGGTCATCGCCTTCCCGATGAACCAACAGGCTGAGGATTTATTGATGAACGCCCCCGCCCCGGTTGATTTCAAGCAACTTAGGGAATTGCATATACAGCTCACACCCAAGGCGAAAGAGGTGGAAGGAAAGAAAACCACCCAGGCCTAATGCTAAAGCAGCTATCTGTGAGCAGGGCTTATGCGGACAAACCTGGATTGTTCCGGCATCGCAACTGATTGCATGTTACGGTCAATGGAAAAAGTTTCTCGTGCTGCTTCTGGAATCAGCTCAGAATGTCCCAGCGCATAACGGGCTGCATATTTTCCACTTTCGACGGCAAATTTTCCAGAGATTCCAGTATCGGCAGCAATGATCGTAATATTACTACCTGTACGAAGCGGAGAAATGATCGGAACATAATCAGGGGCACAGCTATAGGCGCCTACTGCAATTTCATCTGCTTTTCCTATGCTAACGCCAGGAAGGCATTTTGCCACGCCTGGTAAAAAATGGGTTATAATATCAGTGACAAACCTATGCTGTTCATCAGTCACCTGGGCAGCCTCCCTTAAAAGAACATCCGGGTCTTTTGGTATTGTTTCTTCAGGCTTACAAACGCCTAGCTTAAAATAGAACCCGTCATCTCTGGATTCCGTCATAGTAAAGACCTGCAGGCGTGTATCGGTACGGGCAAACTGAGAATATTTTTTTACAAAACCCGGGTGCTCGCGGGCAAACTCTTCCCCTCCTTTTACTTTTAGCTGAAGTACCGGAAAATCAAGCAATTGGGATATATGAGCATCATCCACTTTGAATAAATAAAGAGGCTCAGCAGTAGTAGTAAGCTTTTTTCCCACAGGATGGTGGGGACCCATCATTCTAGGGTTCCATACGCCTGCTGCAAGAACAGCCTTATCGAATATGATTTTTTCTCCACTCGTAAGTTCAGTGATCACGCCGCCATTTTCTTCCGTAATGCTGGAAACTGGAGTGCTATAACGCACTTTTACCCCCAGTTTTTTTGCTTCTTCCAGTAATTTTTGTATAAGCATGTGGGGATCGAAAATACCGGCGCCATCCCCCTGTGATGTCATCGCCTCTTCATCTACAGCCTTAAACCCTGCAGAATTAATGAAAGGATATTTTGTCTTTATTCTTGCCGCGTCTAAAATTTCATGCCGTAATTTTTTTTGTTGTTGAGCAGATTCGATTGCAGGATCTAATTTTTCCGGCCAATTTCCAATAGTCAATGCATTAACAGCCCTGGCGCATCCAAGTCTTTGCGCTACTTTGTTTGATTCTATAATCATTTCAAAACACATCGGAGGGACATCCCTAGTATTAAGACGTGTTATCCTTGAATTTCCAGCACTGCCACCTCTTTGAACACCTTCTGACGAATGTTCCAGTACCGTAATATCAACCGGTTGATTGTTCTCTTTAGTGATAATTGCCAAATGGTAAGCGGCCGACGCCCCCATCTGTCCCGCACCAATTACTACTATTTTTTCTACCACGGTAAAGAACTCCAGTTGATTAACTATTTATTAACTATTATTGTTTATCATACTATAACTATTATAATCATTAACATCTTTATGTTCTTTATGTGCTAAAAAATTTCTCTGTTTTTGTGAGTAATTTCAATGGCTAAACTGTGGCTCAGAGTAGAAACCTACGGCAAACCGGATGCCGATACGCGCGCACCTTTTACACCGGCTCAGGCAAAAAGCCTTATCGATAATGGGCATGAAATCTTTGTAGAAAAAGCCCCGCACCGGGTTTTTCCAGATTCAGAGTATGAGCAGGCTGGTTGTAAAATAATGGAGCCTGGAAGTTGGTATACAGCACCGGAAGATGCTTTTATCCTTGGCATCAAATATTTACCGAAGGAAGAGCGGTTCGAGAACCAATTCCCGCTTCCGCAAAAACTTATTTATTTTGCTCATGCCTGGAATGGCGATGACGATGGAGAGCGCAGTATTTCCCGGTTGGAAGAGGGGCGGGATTTATATAGCCATAAACCAACACCGTTCTATGATCTTGAAGACCTGGTCGATCATACTGGCAAACGCGTGGCAGCGTTCGGTTATTATGCCGGGTATGCTGGTACTTTACTATCACTGCATGTATGGTGTCTGAAAGAGGTGGGCGAAAAGCCCCCTTACCGTTCACCGGATCCGGCAATTGGCAAAGAAGCAATGGTGCAAAAGGTTCGGGAAAGATTACATGAAGTCGAACAAAGGACAGGTAAAAAGCCAACAGCTTTGGTGATAGCTCCTAACGGACGATGCGGCAAAGGCGCGGTGGGTTTGCTTAAGGAGCTGGATGTAAAATATACGCCATGGATACGCGAACATACAAGCAATGGCCATCGATTTCCTGAGATTCTAACTCATGATATATTGTTGAACTGCATTTCTTTCTCACCCGATAATCCTAAATTCATTACTAAATCCGATCTGAAGAAAGACATGCAGTTGTCGGTGATTGGAGATATCAGCTGTTATCCGGGCCCTGATAATCCTATCGATATTTACGATGATATCACCTCCTATCATAATCTTACTCATACCATTCAAACTAAAAATGGCTGTGTGGAGGTGATTGCAGTGGAAAATCTTCCACGGTTGTTGGCTCGAGAAGCGAGTATTGAATATTCCAGCATGTTTTTCCCTCATATAAAAGCATTACTAGATGGGGCAGACAAAGATAAAGATCATACTCCAATTGTCTGGAAGCGAGCCGCTGAAACGTCTTACAAAATAATTGCTGGTGCCAGCACTATTAAAGATTTGGGAATGTCAATCTCTCTCCATTGCTTTTCGCAAGGCTATAAACTGGATACTGTCGAAGCAGATAGGATGCTAATGCAATGGCTGGAGAGAAACCCGCTTTCCATCACGGAAAAGGCTGGCTTTAGCCGTTTCTTAGCGGATGGATCTACCCAGGTATATAAAATCCGTACCGAAGGGGATGATCCGACTAGCCGTCTAAGACTTTCGACCATGGAACAATGGGCAGACGAAATTGACATCAAAAGCCTGTGTGCAGATACCCGCATTGTTGCGCATCATTCCCTTGAAACGGAAGTTGAACATTTTCTCCGTAGTACTGCAGGAAAAATGGTAATGAAAAATGCAGGACTTCGGAAAGCTTACATGGAGATTCTTGATGCCGGCCATAATGTTCTGAACGGTCATGCAGGTGCCAGAGAAAAAATGGATCTGATTGTAGATGATGTAGCCAAACTCACCGAAACTTTATCGGAAGATCAGCTCATCCTCGAAGCATTTACCAGCATCAGGACACTGTCCTCAAATCCCAGGATCCTAAATAGATAAGCCAGTACTTAGTGATTTATCCTGGATAATCAGGCTGTATAATACCTCCGCAAAGATTATACACTGAGTGTTAGTTAACAAATCACAAGATTTTTTAGGAACATCCCCCTTGGCAATTTGCATTCTTTCCTCTATTAATTTCTTAACCTTATGAACCTCGGCACTAAAATTCATACCATCCTTTTTGGCAAATATGTCGGCGCGGATGAATTCGGCAACCGTTATTACCAGTCGAAACCTGGCGGAACACAGCCAAAACGCTGGGTGACGTACAAGGATGCAGTGGAGCCAAGCCTGGTACCACCCGAATGGCACGGCTGGCTTCATAAAACCACTGACGATATCCCCTCCCCCACCAAAATCAAGCCTTATAAATGGCAGAAAAAGCATATTCCGAATCTCACCGGAACCGCATCAGCATATTACCCGCCTGGCCATGTTTTAAGCGGCGGGAAAAGGGAAAAAGCCACCGGCGATTACGTGGCATGGAGCCAAGAAAATTCTTAAATAGTAAAGTCTTAGGGGAAAAACATGAACAAAAATCTCATCGAAACGGTAATGGGCGCGGTTGTATTGCTGGTTGCTGTCGGGTTCCTGGCATTTGCCTATAAAAGCGGCAAAGTGCAAACGGGGAACGGTTATCACCTGATTGCAAAATTTGATCGTGTGGATGGCCTCACCAATGGAGCGGATGTGCGGGTCAGCGGCATTAAGGTTGGCTCAGTGGCTGATCAGCAAATCGATCCGAAAACCTATCAAGCCATCGTCACCGTATCGGTTGATAATGCAGTGAAGATTCCAACCGATTCCACCGCTGAAATTGTTGGTGACGGCCTGCTAGGCTCGAAATACTTGGCCATTGTCCCCGGCGCGGAAG
>Ga0206927_1014_pt2 | contig 53556 bp, 61 predicted proteins | sample Alteio_BWOrgHeat_60_FD_153249 | JGI IMG/M metagenome (GOLD analysis project Ga0206927, IMG submission 153249) | Enriched cells from forest soil in Barre Woods Harvard Forest LTER site, Petersham, Massachusetts, United States -... | ecosystem: Environmental > Terrestrial > Soil > Temperate forest >... | reverse complement strand
AAGTATCCCGCAATATACTTCCCGTCAACTAATTCATACTTATCCAACACGCCCCAGCGTTTGTAGCCGCTGGATTCATAAAGTGAAACCGCTGCCGATTGGGTGGCACGAACTTCCAATTTTAAAATCTTCATCTTGACTGCAATTGTCTCTTCTTCCGCAGCTTTCAGCAATGTTTTCGCCAAACCGTGCCCACGTGCCCACGGGGCTACGAAATGCTCGCGGATAGTGGCCGCAAAATTATGCGCCTGGTTGCTTGGTGCCGGTTTCACTAATTGGATTGAACTGGCAATAACTCCGTCAAGCCGGCCGATGAAAACCTGGCGTTCTGGGATCTGTAATAAACCTTTCCAATGCGCTTCTAGTCTTTCGCGCGCGGGAACTTCAACCCAGTTAAATCCGACTGAAAAACCAAGCCCTGCATCATCAATCGTTTGCTCGGTGGCGTCGCATAATTCTTCAAGGTCAGCGCCTTTTAACTCGCGCAATTTTTCTACAATAATTTTTGGCTCAAACTCTTTTTGCGTATTCATCATTATTATCGCCCACCTTTAAAAAATTCTCGATAAGCGTGAGCCCCGCGGTTTGACTTTTTTCCGGATGGAATTGCACGCCCATGATATTGCCTTTGGCAATAACGGCAGTAATCTGCCCGCCATAATCACAGGTTGCAACCAAATTATCATTATTCGCGCAAATAAATTGGTATGAGTGGACGAAATACACATCTGATTTGATGTTATTCAAGAGTGGCAATTTCTTCTGTGCAGCAAGCCCGTTCCAACCCATATGCGGAATAGGGAGTGATTTATCACTAGGGTTGATTCTTCTCACCTCGCCTTTTATCCAGCCCAAACCTTTATGCTCACCATATTCGTGCCCGATATCAGCAAGCAATTGCATACCAACGCAGATTCCTAAGAAAGGTTTTTTATTTTGTAAAACCTGTTTTTCTAATGCAGCAACCATGCCAGGAATTTTGGCCAAACCAGCCGCGCAATCTCCAAACGCACCAACGCCCGGTAGCACAATGTGCGTTGCTTTTTCAAGATCAGCAGGGTTGTTGGTAACTATAACTTTCGCACCGGGAGATTTTTGTACAACATGTTCAAAAGCTTTTGCTGCTGAGCGCAAATTGCCGGAACCGTAATCGATAATGGTGATGGTTTTCATTTACCGAGTTATATCAGAGTTTCCTCTATTGACGAGAACACTTTCTAATCTCTCGGCATATTTCTCAATTTCTTCACTACCAAAACCTTCAATTTTATTCATAGCCGCAGTTATATTAAATTCCTCGTCTTTTTTAATCAATCCCAGCTCTTTGGCCTTATTTCTTGCTGCATTTAAATATCGTTGTACCGCCACATGCAAAACTTCTTGTTCGGCTGACAAATTAAGAATCTGAGTTAAGTCAAATTCTTCTATTCGCTTGCTCTCAGCCAATACGCAATCCCGCAGATCCTTACCCTCCATAATGTGCATGTGGTATCTACGATAATCCATTAAATAATCCGCTTTAGCACTTATGTATGAGCTCTCTTTTACCATTAAAGCAGAAAATTGATCCCTATACACCTCAGGATTTTCGCCTTGGCAATAACTTTCCATTGTCTTTATTATTTTCCTCAAATCGTCTGAAGCTTTTTGTACTGCATGTTTTGCAATTACTTTCTCATCACCTTTAAAAGCTAGTGCAATTTCAAGTTTTGCCGTTACCTCTAGAAAAAGAGGTATATGTTCTTTTATAATTCCTTTAATAAAGGCATCTAATGCAGTTTCAGGGGGCCGCAAAGATGCGGGCATTGACTCTATTACAATTGTTTTAATCTCTTCGAATAACCTTACAGACATATTACCTCATCCCATTTTGTTGCTCTAAGATAGCAACCAGCATTAATTCCCACTCACCCGCTCAAAATAGCGAAGCTGCGCCTCAGATTCATTCTTGCCGCTCACAACAGTTTGAAGTTGATAACCGCGTCTTTTCAAACTCTGGCGCCAAAAATCATTGGCAAATACTCCCAAAAACGGGAAAATCGCCAATTTGATCCAACCCAGATTATTGAAAAACGGGTTGTTATTAAAAGATTGTGGGACTGCGGTAAGGTTAAACACCAATAGAATAACCAGGAAAAGCCAACATTTGTTCATCACTGCCCAGACGAAATTATAGACTGGAATTAATGCGGCCAGCGTAAATGTTTCAGGCACGAAAATAGCATTCTCAGGCTGTTTTGCCTGGCCTGGTTTTGCATAAACCGTGTAAGTTTTAATACTATTCATAAATGCTTTTTGGCCCCGAATATTTCTTGAATATTTAACTTTCAGGCTTATTATCGCCATTCCACGTGCCGAATTCAAGTATTAACACAAGGATATTTATATGAAATTCGTTTTAAACGGCTTTTTTGCTCTAAGCATTGCTATAATTAGCGCCTTTATTATAAGCGATTTTGGCTCTGAAAATAACGCACAAGCCCTTGTTTCTAATGGACAAGAAGCACTTATGACCATTCGCTTTAACCAGAAAACTGTGGCCTATCAGGACCAGCTTTTTTATGTTGTAAGCCAGGCAGTTAAAACAAAACCCTCGGTAGTTTTTGATGTGGTTGATACAACCCCAAATGGGCAGCCGGCCTATGGTCAGCAGGTTGCAAATGACATCGCGCGCATCGGAGTTTCGCAACAGCAAATTACTTTCCATGCAGAAAGCGGCCGTGTTAACAGTGAAGAAGTGAAAATCTTTGTCAGATAAACTGCAAGAATTAGGAATTCCTCCACATGAGGTTACACCCTCGGTGAGCATCGCCGTTAACGGCTTAACCGATCATATCGACCAGTTGAATAAAGAATTGCAGCAAACCAAAACCCAACTGGAAAGCATCCAGCAGATGGTTGATGTTGACCCGGTGAGCGTTATTCCTAACCGCCACGCGCTCGTCAAACGCTTAAGTTGGTCGATCGCCATGAACAAACGCTATAATGGCCCAAGCTCGATCATCGTGTTTTCCATTACTGATTTTGAAAGCATTAGCCGCACTTATGGTTATCAGGCCGGGTCGCGAGTTGGTAATTACGTGGCCGAATTCATTACCAATAATATCCGCGATACTGATTATCTAGCCCGCATCAATGAAAACCAATATGGCGCAATTATGTATTTTGCCGATCTTGCTGACGTGCAAGCCAAGGCTGAAAGAATGTGCGCGCAAATTCGCCAGGCGCCGTTTCGTTGGAATAATAGTTTGGTAAATATATTATTAGCTTATGGAGTGCATGCCATAACCCCGGCTGATGACCCTGAATCAGCAATTTTGAACGCCAGCAATGCGATGCATGTCAATAACAGCAAACTCAAATTCGAACAGATAAATTTTAAAGCGTGACCAGTTTCAGCATCATAAAACCCGACGATCTCCACGTCCACTTACGTGACGGCGCAATGCTTAAAACCGTAGCACCACACACTGCCGCACAATTTTCGCGCGCACTGGCGATGCCAAATTTGGTGCCGCCGGTAACGACGGTTGATATGGCTTTTCAATATTATGACCGCATCAAGCAAGCGGCAGATATCGAGCCGATCATGTCTCTATATTTAACCGATAACACAACTCCGCAAGAAATTGAAAAAGCCGCAAAATCTGGTTTGGTGAAAGCTGTAAAATTATATCCAGCCGGTGCGACAACCAATTCTGATTCGGGTGTGACTGATGTAAACAAAATCAGCAAAGTTATTGAAGCTTGCGAAAAACATGGAATATTATTTCTCGTTCATGGCGAAGTGACTGATAAAGAAATTGATATTTTTGACCGTGAAGCAGTTTTCATCGAACGCATTTTGCAGCCGATTGTGAAAAAATTCCCAGCTCTGAAAATTGTTTTGGAACATATTACCACTTCACAAGCGGCCGATTTCATAAATGCCTCCGGCAAAAATATCGCCGCCACAATCACCGCCCATCATTTGCTGTTTAACCGCAACGACATGCTAGTCGGCGGCATTCGCCCCCATTATTTTTGTCTGCCGATTCTAAAGCGCGAAACCCATCGCAAGTCATTAGTAAAAGCTGCTTTAAGCGACTCCAGCAAATTCTTCGCCGGCACCGATAGCGCCCCTCACCTGCAGAACAAAAAAGAACATTCCTGCGGCTGCGCTGGCTGTTATACCGCATTCAATGCCGTTGAATTATACGCCGAAGTTTTCGATAAAACAGAAGATTTAAGCAAACCAGCTACTCAGAAAAAATTCGAAAACTTCATGAGCAAATTCGGTGCTGATTTTTATAACCTGCCCCACAATAAGCAAAAAATCACCCTCACTAAAACCCCTCAGAAAATCCCTGAATTCATTGAAACTCCAGAAGGCAAACTCATTCCATTACTCGCCGGTGAAAAAATCAACTGGCAGATCAGCGCCGCAAAATGAGTTTTGATACTCTCATAGCCTATATAATCGCCACCTTTTTTGTATGCGCTTCGCCCGGCCCAAACATGCTGCATATTATGACAAGCAGTGCCCGACTCGGTTTTATCCGCACCCTCATAGCAATGTCGGGATGTATGGCGGCAGTTCTCATTCTTTTAATCACTTCCGCTATTGGCCTGGCGGCAATCCTGCAAGAGTGGCCACGAATTTTTATTATGCTACGTTATCTTGGCGCCGCCTATCTTGCCTATTTGGGTTTTCGAATTTGGGTTGAGCCGTTTTATAATCCGGTTGTTGCTGAAAATCTCCCTAATTCCCTTAAGAATCGCCGCAAACAAATTTTTCGCAATGCATTTTTTATCGGCATTAGCAATCCCAAAGCAGTTATTTTTGCCGCCGCATTTTTTCCGCAATTCATAAACCCCACCATGCCACGCGTTCCACAATTAGCTGTGTTGCTTGCTATATTTATTATAATCGAATCGAGCTGGTACATAGCCTATGCTACATTTGGCGCGGCCATTTCACGTTTTCTCGAACGCCCTGCTTCGCAGCTGCTATTCAAAATAATCACCGGCTCGATATTCATTGGTTTTGGGATTGCAATTATAGTCGTCTAATATATTAATAACTAATGCATAAACTCCTCTACAACCTCTCGCCTGAAACGGCGCATAATTTGGCTATTTGGGCGCTGCATAATGGGCTGGCACCAGATTATCGCGAAAGTGATGATCCAATTTTGGCCAGCGAAATATTTGGCCTAAAATTTACCAACCCCATCGGCATGGCGGCCGGGTTTGATAAAAATGCGCGTGCAATTAATGGCCTGGCAAAACTTGGATTTGGTTTTGTGGAAGCCGGCAGCGTCACCCCGCGCCAGCAAGCTGGCAACCCGAAACCGCGCATTTTTAGGCTGACGGAAGATGAAGCAATTATCAATCGGCTGGGTTTTAACAATGCAGGAATTGAGGAATTTCTTAAAAATTACGCCGCATCAACCGCAAAGTTAAAAACAAAACCGATCCTCGGAATTAATATTGGTGCTAATAAAGATAGTGAAAATTTCTATGATGATTATTTGATTTTGATCGAGCGCGCTACACCTTTGGCTGATTATATTACGGTGAATATTTCATCGCCGAATACCCCAGGTTTGCGCGATTTACAGAAGAAAGAAGCGATCGCCAAATTACTCAAAGATGTTTTGGAGATCCGTAATGCGCAAAAACGAAAGCCGCCATTGCTAGTAAAAATTGCGCCGGACTTAACCGATGAGGAAGTTTTCGCCATAACCGATATTGCGCAGGAATTGAAACTTGATGGAATCATTGCCACCAACACAACCATCAAACGCCCGCATCTTACCAATATCAGCGCCAATGAAACCGGAGGTTTAAGTGGCAAACCTTTACGTGATACGGCAACTGAAATAATCAGAAAAATCTACTCTCACTCAAATGGCGCGGTAAAAATTATTGGCGTTGGCGGAGTGGCAAGTGGTGAAGATGCGTTCGAGAAAATCGCCGCAGGTGCGTCACTCGTACAAATTTACACCAGTCTAATTTACAAAGGCCCGAGAGTGGTGCGCGATATAAAACACGAACTGGCCGCAATATTAAAGCAACGCGGATTTAAAAACCTGCAAAGCGCAATCGGCACTGCCGGAAAATAAAAAAGCCCACTAATAAATTAGGGGCAGCATCGGTATTATTTTAGGCAATAATATCTGGAAGAATCATTGATTCGAGCATGCAAATTTTATCACGGAGGATAAGTTTGCGCTTTTTCAGCTTTTGGATGCGAATCATGTCAGCACCGGCTAGTTCAAGGATAGCAAGATCAATAGTTCGATGTTCCGCACGGAGCATTTCAAGTTCTTGCATTATTTTTTTATCTTCACCCATAGTCTTAAATAGTCCCAATAATAAAAAAATTAACGAAAAAATCTTTAAACCAATTATTAACTAATTAGCTTTTAAACTGTAGTATTTTACCACAAAAAGAAGGGATTATCTACAAAAAACAATAGCAAAAAGCAAGGATTTTTTGAAGGTTAATTCCTGCCGCCCTTTTGATAATCAGGCATTTCTCCAGTATTCTTTAAAATTTCAGACCAGCCTTGAACCTTAATCCCAGCCCCTTCTTTACCTAAACCATGCTTTTTTCGGTCTTTATTTTCCAGTCGCTTACTGATTTCATTCAATTTTTTAAAGGCCGCCTTATCTGGGTTTGCCATATTGGCATTCTTCCATGTTTCTGACTCGCTCACATCCCCATCTCTGGCCGTAATTTCCGGAATATCAGCCGCCTTTATTCTTTCACCGGCAGATGCATATTCAATTTCAACAACATATTTACCGCGATGCGCACCCTGATATTCATCCAACTCAAGAGTCCTCTCTACACCGCCCAAAGTTCTTGAAGCAATATAACGAGTTTTATAAAGCAATTTATCAGCGCATAATTTTATCAGAATCCCCACGGCTGCTTTCACCGGAATTTTATACTCAAGTTCCACCCGCTCGCCAGCCTCATTAGCTGGCCCTTTTACAGTAAGATAAGCACTGACCTTATTGGTTTTAATATCCTCCTGATATCTTATGCGCGATTGCTTGAGAAAATTAGGATTTTCCTCAATTTCTTTTTTAATTATCGCAGCTCGATCACGGTCAGTTTCTTTCGCGCGAAGAATTTCAACTCCGCTTAATTTATAAATAATAGTTTTCGTCCTTGGATTAAAGCCAACTTCTAAAACTCTAACCACGCCTTTCATCGGCATATAGCCTTGAATAATTTCCAACTCCTGCTGAGCCGCAGCTTTTATTTCCGCGATTGCAGATTTAGTGGGAATAAATTTTGATTCAATTTCTTGCGCTTTTCTGGCCATAATGAATTTTAACATTAGCCGGAATTAATTTCCTAGGTGGATTTTTGGATAACTAGGCAACCAATTGAGATTTCGCCGCAAAATCAGAGATATTAATTTTTATCGCATGTTCGATCGGAACATACATATGGCTGGAAAGAATAATAACTCCTCCGGCAGAACACTTCTCAGAAATTAGTGTGTCCAGTAACTTGGAAACGTCATGGTCGAGATTGTTGTAAGGTTCGTCTAAAATCCATAGATCAGCTGCGCAAAATATTAGGCGCGATAATGCAACCCGTCGCTGCCAGCCTTTAGAAAGCTCGCCGCATTTCATGTCGACATAAGGTTCTAAACCCAGCTTTCTTAGTGCAAAAGGAACTGATTCACGCTCGCCGCACAAGTCTGCCCAAAAATAAATATTTTCCAGCACAGTTAATTCTGGCTTCACCATAATTTCATGGCCGATAAAAGTCATTTCGCAATCATTGTTGCGAATAGCGTTGCTAATTTCCTGCTCATTCCAGTTGATCATGCCCTGGCTTGGCTTCTTCAAGCCAGCCAACATATGTAATAGACTGGTTTTGCCAGTACCATTATGGCCATGCAGAACAATAATAGTTCCAGGAGCTGCCGCAAAGCTCACCCCTTCAAAAACATGGCGCTCACCGTAATGGCAATTGACGTTATTACAAACTAGCATTCGCTGAATAGTAACGACAAAAACGAAAAGTGAAAGGTAAAAATTTAGCTAGCTTTTTTCTCGATCCGGCGGGCTAGATCTTCGATTTTAGAAGTGATCTGCGAAATTGTCGCTGAGCTGATTTTATCAACTTCATCCTGTATATTGGCGCGGCTGCTACCGGAATTGCGCAGTTCATATAATTCGTCAAGCAACTGTACTGCCGCTACCACCAATAATAATGATTGGTTGCCAGTACCGATAGTGCGGGAAAGATCTTTGACGCGCTTATCAAGCTCATAGGAAAGATTCAACAAGTGCTGCTCTTCGCCATCACCACAAGCAATTTGATATTCGCGGCGGTTTACATTCAAATTCAATATAGCCATTAGCCCACCATCTCCTCTAATTCGCCGATTGATTTTTTAAGTAACCCAGAAATTTTCTCATTCAAGTCTTTCAAGCGTTTATTCTCGCTTTTATAACGCACCAATTCCGCCGATAAATTACTGATTTCCTCTTTATATTCCGCGGCATTATCACGCAGGGTCTTCAATTCATCTTTCAAAGTATCAATTTCTGACTTTAACGTCGTGGTGGTTTTTGAGCGAACCTGGTCTTCGGTAAACTTGGCATATTTATCCACCGCCTTCTCAAGCTGTTCAAAGGCTGATTCAAGCCGGCTTTTTTCAACTATTAATGATTCTTTCAATGCGACCATATTCTGCTGGAAATTAGTGATAAAAACCTTTATTTAACGAAGCTAACATTTAACCAGAAACCATTGCAAGAGAAATATGTCGCAGAAAGCCCAGAATTCTAAGCAGACCGAATCAGAAGTTAGTTATATTCGCATGGCAAACGCCATTCGCGCATTATCGATGGATGCGGTTGAAAAGGCCAAGAGCGGCCATCCTGGCATGCCGATGGGTATGGCAGATGTAGCAACTGTTCTGTTCACCCAATACTTAAATTTTGACCCGAAACATCCAAAATGGCCAAACCGCGACCGCTTCGTGCTTTCTGCTGGGCACGGCTCAATGTTAATTTATTCCCTGCTCTACCTCACCGGTTATGAGGATATGACAATTGATGACATCAAAAACTTCCGCCAGCTTGGTGCTAAAACTGCGGGCCATCCGGAATATGGTCATGCCGAAGGAATTGAAACGACAACTGGTCCTTTAGGTCAAGGCATTGCAAATGCAGTTGGCATGGCTTTGGCTGAGCGTATGTTGAACGCGCGCTACCCAAATGCAATTGACCATTACACTTATGTTATCGCTGGCGATGGCTGCTTGATGGAAGGCATTTCGCAAGAAGCAATTTCCATGGCCGGGCATTTGCGGTTGAACAAATTAATCGTGCTGTGGGATGATAATAAAATCTCCATTGATGGCGCAACGGATCTCGCAACTTCAGAAAATCAATTGAAGCGTTTTGAAGCTTGCGGTTGGGATGTGAAAGCGATTAATGGCCATGATTTCTATGCTATTACTGAAGCACTCGCCTGGGCGAAAATGCAAGATAGACCAGTCATGATTGCCTGCAATACCAAGATCGGCTACGGTGCGCCAACTAAAGCTGGCAGCCATAATTCGCACGGTTCGCCACTCGGTGCAGAAGAAATTAAAGGCGCGCGCGAGTTTTTAAAATGGGAACATAAAGAGTTCGAAGTTCCAGCCGATGTGCTGGATAGCTGGCGCGAAGCCGGTCAGCGCGGTGGCGCACTTTATAAAGATTGGCAAAAGAATGTTGAAAAACTTGATGCCACCGGCCGCAAAGAATTTGAAAGAACCTATAATGGCGAAATACCTAATTTGGCAAAATTGCTCGAAGGTGCGAAGAAAGAATTCATTGAGAAAAAACCTGGAATGGCAACAAGAAACTCATCGCAAAAAGTGCTTGATGTTTTGACTGAGGCACTACCTGAGTTGATTGGCGGTTCGGCGGATTTGACCGGCTCTGTAGGCACTAAAACCAAGAATTACAAACCTGTTTCTGCTCGTGATTATGCCGGCAACTACATCCATTACGGCGTGCGCGAACATGCAATGCAGGCGGCGATGAACGGCATCACGCTGCATGGTGGTTTCATTCCATATGGCGGAACTTTCCTTGTATTTTCTGATTATGCACGTCCCTCAATTCGCTTGGCGGCACTCATGGGAATCCGCAACGTATTTGTCGGCACGCATGATTCTATCGGCCTTGGCGAAGACGGCCCAACCCACCAACCGGTTGAACATTTGGCATCTTTGCGCGCGATTCCTAATTTGCTAGTGCTGCGCCCATGCGACGAAATTGAAGTTGCCGAAAGCTGGGAAATTGCACTCTCTCACAAAACTACACCATCAGTAATTTCACTAACTCGCCAAAACGTGCCAACAATCCGCACTGATTTCTCTGAAAACAAAACCGCAAAAGGCGGCTATATAATCTCCGAGAAAAAAGGTGCGAAGGCAACAATAATCGCCACTGGCTCAGAAGTTTCACTGGCAATTGAAGCGCAGAAAAAACTCGATGCAGAAGGCATTGCAGTGAACGTAGTTTCAATGCCATGCACTAAATTGTTCGATGAACAGGATGCGAAATATCGCGCTAGTATTTTGGGTAGCGGTTTGCGAGTTGCAGTAGAAGCGGCGGGTGGTTATGGCTGGGAAAAATATATCGGCGAAAACGGTGTTTTCATCGGCATGAATTCGTTCGGTGCTTCCGGCCCGGCAACTGAGCTTTACAAGCATTTTGGCATTACGGTTGAAAATATAGTGAAACAGGTGAAGGAAAAAATATGACGATAAAAGTTGCAATCAATGGCTTGGGCAGAATTGGTCGCTGTATTATCCGCGCCATTAGCGAATATAACTATAATGATATCGAAATCGTCGCGGTAAACGGTGGTTCTGGTGATGCAAAAACTCACGCACATTTACTGAAATATGATTCGCTGCACGGATTTTTCCCGCATGTTGAGGCTGGTGAAAATGCTCTCATTATCAATGGAAAAAAAATCCCGCTACTCTCAGAGCGCGACCCGGCAAAACTGCCTTGGAAAGATTTGAAAGTTGATATTGTGCTTGAATGCACCGGCGCTTTCAAAGGAAAAGATGATGCATATGGCCATATCAAAGCCGGCGCAAAAAAAGTTATCATTTCAGCACCTGCTGAAAAAGTGGATGCGACGATTGTTTTCGGTGTCAATAATTCTGCCTTGAAAAAGGCGCACGAAGTTATTTCAATCGGCTCATGCACAACAAATTGCTTGGCACCTGTCGCCAAAGTTTTGAATGATGCGATTGGTATTGAGCGTGGATATATGACGACAATTCACTCATACACGAATGACCAAGTAATATTAGACGGCAAACATAAAGATCTTCGTCGCGCGCGTGCAGCTGCAATGTCAATCATCCCAACTTCAACCGGCGCTGCAAAAGCGCTGGGTTTGGTGTTGCCAGAACTCGAAGGCAAACTCGATGGCACGGCAATTCGCGTGCCGACGCCGAATGTTTCGATGATAGATTTGAGCTTCGTGCCAAAACGCAAAATTAGTAAAGATGAAGTGAACGCGGCTTTAAAAACGCAAGCAACCGGCGCGATGAAAAATGTGCTCGAATATAATGAAGAGCCACTGGTTTCGACTGATTTCAACCACAACCCGCATAGCTCGATTTTTGATTCGACACTGACCAAAGTTATTGATGGCAACCTGGTCCGCATTGCCTCATGGTATGATAACGAATGGGGTTTTAGCGTGCGCATGCTTGACGTGGCGCGGTTATGGAACTCGCTCTAAGAAAAGCTACCAGAGATGATTTGCGGTTACTTGGCGAAATTCGTGCACGAACTATTCTGGCGCAACCGGAAACTTTTTGGAACAAACAAGAATTGCAAATTGCCGCTGATGCATGGGCAACGATGGATGTACAGAATGATTTTGATAATCATGAAATTTACATCTATTTGCACAATGGTGTTGAAGCTGGTTTTGTCAGTTGGAAAGGTGCATATCTGGCTTATTTATTTACCCTGCCGGAAATTCAGAGCAGCGGTGTTGGCAGCGCATTATTGAAATTTGCTGAAAGCGCGATTCGTCCAACGCATAATTATATCTGGTTGATTGCGCATCCGTATTCAGAAAAGTTTTATGAGAAACACGGCTTCAAAAAACAGCCGGAGACCGAAATTCCTTTCGGCACTACCCGGCTGCATAAGTTTTTGAAAACTTTTTAGCTTCTAGCGGCGGCCGAAAATTGCGCGCACCACGTAACCCGCACCGAAAGCAATTGCAATTGCCTGCAATGGTTTTTGGGTAACGCGAGTCGCGAGCTTTTCTTTGCGCTCGCTAAGTTCATCATTGGCCACATCCATAAAATCATGCGCTAATGTGCTAATGCGGCTGGCGAAATTATGCAGGTCTTTTGCCGATTGGCGGGCGCGAGATTTCAACTGGTCGATATCCATATTATCTTTAATGTCATTCAAGTCGTGAAGAACAGTTGCTTTATTTTTTTGGTTAGCCATAAACCCTCCTTGGGTATTGAATTATAAGAAAAGTTTGGCACAGATATTGATAAAAATTCTATATGGAAACTACCCGAGAATATAAAAATCCATTTATACGGAGTTGGCAGCGCAAAAATTACAAGTAGATACTCAGCATAGTAGAATTTTAGTGCACGCGCGCCCAGATGCGGAGTTTAGCGATATAGAAAAATACCGTCATAATTCCAAGGAATACAACCACTTTTAGGCCCATGCGTTTGCGCAGCTCCATTTCTGGTTCGGCTGTATATTGGAGGAAGTTTACAACGTCATGCGCTTCTTGGGAAATAGTCGCCTTGGTGCCGTCTTGGAAATCCACCTGATTTTCTTTGAGCGGTTGCGGCATTGAAATCACCTGGCCGGAATAATATGGGTTGAAATACTTTCCGCTTGGCACTTGCAGGTCAGATGGCGGAGTTTTGCCATAGCCGGTGAGGATTGAATAAATATAGTTAGGGCCATCTTCACGCGCTTTTGCCATGAGAGAAAGATCTGGTGGAGCAGCACCACCGTTTGCAGCAGCGGCAGCTTCTTTGGTTTCGAACGGGGATTTGAAATGGTCAGAAGGCAGGCCTTTGCGGTCAACATTGCTGCCATCTTCACCGACTGATGGATATGTATAATCAGCAGCAATTGCTTTTATTTCAGCATCAGAGAAACCAGCGCCTTTTAAGTTGCGGAAAGCCACCAGTTTCATTGAATGGCAGGCTGAGCAAACTTCTTTGTAAACTTTATAACCACGTTGGATTGATTGTTTATCAAAAGTGCCAAGCGGGCCATCAAAACTCCATTGCTGCGGTTTTGGCATTTCTTTTTTGGCGTGGCTCACCGGCTCTGGGGCTTTAAAGCCAAAGTTTGATACGTACATCAACGCTGAGATAAGGAAAAATGCGCTGAGTAAACCGACTAAAACCGTGCTTAATCTCTGGTTCATATTATTTGGCCTCGCTAAGTGACGCCGGAACCGGACGTGTTGTTTCGAGCTTGCCGATTACTGGCAGAAGCACGAGGAAATGGAAGAAGTAATAAAGTGTAGCTATGCGTCCGCCGACAACATACCAGCCTTCAGCCGGTGATTCACCGATGAAACCGAGGAACAAAACGTCAACCAAGAAAACCCAGAAGAACACTTTAAACACCGGGCGATACCTACCGCTGCGGACTTTGGAAGTATCAAGCCAAGGCAGGAAGAATAACACGGCAATTGATGAGAACATCGCCACAACGCCCAAGAATGCGTTAGGTATAGAGCGCAAAATTGCGTAGAACGGCAGGAAATACCATTCAGGTACAATGTGCGGCGGCGTTACCATCGGATCAGCCGGAATGTAGTTATCCGGGTGGCCGAGGTAATTCGGGATGAAGAAAATGAAAATGGCGAAGATGATGAAGAACACGCCGAATCCGAAGCAATCTTTAATAGTGTAATATGGGTGGAAAGGAATTACGTCTTTTTTAGATTTCACTTCAACGCCGGTCGGGTTGCTCGAACCGTGGTGGTGCAACGCCCAAATATGGATAACTACAAGGCCCAAAATTATGAAAGGAACCAGATAGTGTAATGCGAAGAAACGGTTGAGTGTAGCATTATCAACTGAGAAACCGCCACGCAGCCATGTGCCGATCGCCGTGCCGATTACCGGAATTTTATCGAAGAAGCTGGTAATAACCGTCGCGCCCCAAAGGCTCATCTGGCCCCAAGGTAATACGTAGCCCATGAAAGCCGCGGCCATCATGGCTAGCAAAATAATTACGCCGATGAACCATAAAAGCTCACGCGGGTTTTTATATGAGCCATAATAAAAGGCGCGGAAAATATGGATATAGACAGTGACGAAAAACATCGAAGCGCCAACTGCGTGGGTGTAGCGCAAGAGCCAACCGTAATTGACATCACGCATAATATGTTCGACAGATTCAAACGCATGGCCGGTTTGCGGGGTGTAATGCATGGCCAAAACGATACCGGTGATGATCTGAATCATCAGGCAAACGCCGGCAATCGAACCGAAACTCCAGAAATAATTGAGGTTTTTCGGAGTAAGATAATCTTGCAGGCTTTTAGTAAAATCAAAAATCGGCAGGCGGTAATTTATCCAGCCAATAATGCCTTTTTCTTGCGGTGCTTTTGGTGCCAAAGGGTCAGACATTAGCCAATCCTAATAGTTTTGTCGTTAATGAATTCATATGGTGGAACCACAAGATTCTGCGGGGCCGGGCCTTTGCGGATACGGCCGGCGATATCATATTGCGAACCGTGGCATGGGCAGAACCAGCCGCCGAATTCGCCCTCACCCACAATCGGGATGCATCCCAAATGCGTGCAAACGCCAACTACAACCAGCCATTCTTCATGGTTTGGTTTGGTGCGTTCTTTATCAGTTTGCGGGTCGCGTAACGACGCAACATCAACTTTATTAGCGTCAGCAATCTGTTGTGGCGTGCGGCGATAAACGAAAATCGGCTTGCCGCGCCACATGGCTTTTTTCTGCTGGCCGGGTTGAACGGAAGAAATATCAACTTCAACTGAGCTTTGCGCCAGAACATCCTGCGAAGGGTTCATGCTGTCAATTAGCGGCCATGCCACTGTGCATGCACCAACAACGCCTAGGCCGTTAGCAGCCAGCACCATAAAATCACGCTTAGACGGGTCACAAACTTCGCCGTCGCCGCAACTAGTATTTTTTGTCGAATCTTTTGCCATAATTGGGCTTAAGTATAGCGCTCATGAAAAATAGTCAAGCGCATTATTAAGGTTTTCTGCCTAGCTTGTATACGAATTCACCAAACGTTGCAATCCAGTCTAGATTGCCCCTTCCGTCCTGCCGTCTCGCAATGATGCTATTTTGTCTTACTATGTATTAAAGCAACGCTTTCTTTCACGCCAAATAGGGCAAAGAAACTGCCTGCGCGCGGGCCTTGTTCCGCACCTAAAAGCACTTCGTAAATTGCCGAGAACCATTCACGCATATTCTCAAAACCATGTTTCGTGCCGATATCGTAAACTAACTGCTGAATAGTTTGTGCGTTTGGCTCCGGAAGTTTTGGCATTTCATCTGCAAGCTCAATAAATGCAGCCTTTTCTTTTTCGCTTGGCGTACGGTATTTTTTGTGCGGTTTTACGAAATCATCATAATATTTTACCGCGTAACCGGCAAGTTTATCGAGCATCGGGCAGGTTGCCGGGTTTGCGTTCGCATCATATTTGCTGATGAAGCCCCAAAGGATTAATTTATCTTCCGGGTTGCAGGCACTGGCCAGGTTGATGAGCAATGCAAAAGTAATGTCGCTCTCGACTTTTGGAACTTTGCCGCTATGCACATGCCATGCTGGGTTATCAACATCTGGCGCTTCATTATATTTTTTTACCCAGGTCAAATATTCATCAACGTTTTTCGGAATGACATCAAAATATAATTTTTTCGCTTTCTGTGGATTGACGAACATATATTGCGCAAGGCTTTCAGAGCTTGCGTAGGTGAGCCACTGATCAATCGTGAGGCCGTTACCTTTCGATTTGGAAATTTTTTCGCCTTTTTCGTCGAGGAATAATTCGAAATTAAATTGCTCAGGTGGGGTGCCACCTAGCGTTTTGCATATAGCGGAATAGATTTTACCGTTGACCAAGTGGTCTTTGCCATACATTTCAAAATCAACATCAAGTGCTGCCCAACGCATGCCGAAATCCGGTTTCCACTGGAGTTTGCAGTGACCCTCGGTGACTGGCAGTTCGGTTTCAGTTCCATCTTCGTCTTTGAAACTGATTGTGCCTTTTTCAGCATTTGGAATTGTAGGCACATAAAGCACCCTGCCCGTTTTTGGGCTGATGGGTAAAAACGGTGAATAAGTCGCCTGGCGTTCTGGCCCCAAGGTTGGAATCATGATTTTCATGATCGCGTCATAGCGTTTTAACGCGGTTAAAAGCGTAGCATCAAAAGTGCCGTTTTTGTAAAGATCGGTAGCGCTTTTAAATTCATAATCAAAACCGAAATGGTCGAGAAACGCGCGTAGGCGCGAATTCATATGCGCGCCGAAGCTTTCATGGGTGCCAAACGGATCAGGTACGCTGGTAAATGGTTTGCCCAAATTTTCTTCGAGCATTTTTTGGTTTGGTAAATTTTCCGGCACTTTGCGGAGCCCATCCATATCATCGGAAACTGAGAATAATTTGGTTGGAAGATCGGACAATTGCTGAAAAGCATGGCGCACCATAGTTGTGCGCGCAACTTCACCAAATGTTCCGATATGCGGCAAACCCGATGGGCCATAGCCGGTTTCAAAAAGCACATAGCCTTTTTTCGGCGGCGTTTTGGTAACGCGGTCTAGAATTTTACGAGCCTCAATGAAGGGCCAGGATTTTGCTTGGGAATAATCAGTCATAGCGCAGCATAAAACATTATTTGCCTATGTTTTGCAAGATTTTAGATTGAAAAATAAATATGAACAGTAAGCCAACCAGCCTTTAAGCAATGATCATTGGATAGCCAGTAGCCCCAGACAGGCGCAATTATTGGAACAAAGTAAGTGTATCGCCTTCAATCGTAAAGCGTTTTAACTTATTGAAGAAGCTCATACCAAGTAACGGTTGGTCCATCGTGCCTTGCGCAACTAATATATTCACAGCAGATAATTTAATTGGCCCTACCGCAAAATTATCTATCGTGGTCATTGCCGCTTTTACAATTGTACCATCGGCTAATTTTACGTCTTGGTTATAATTAAGCTTGCCCACATCAATCCCCGCTTTTTTCGCATCATCAATTGAAATGGCAGTAATTGTTGCCCCAGTATCAACTTTGAAATTGATTGTTTGTTGGTTTAAATCAGCTGGAATGTAAAAATGCCCATCTGGCGCAACTTTAAAATTCGCTTGTTTTGCCGCAGGCATATCCGGCACATCACTTTGCTCAACAATTAGGTTGCCATCCTTATCTTTAATATTATTGCCGTTTTTATCCTGAGCATAGCGGATTTCATATTTAGTATTTGGCTTGATTTTATTAACGCAGTCGGGTGCTGAAGGGTCTTTCTGGCATTCATCAAGCATCTTCATCATCTCTTGCGGAGTTTTGAAAAATTCATTAGCAGGCACATTTTCAACGAACGAATCCTTACCATCTATCGGCGCATTATTAGCCAATGGTTTACCATTGAGTGACTTATCATTTGCTTGTTTACCATCAGCAGGTTTACTTCCTTCTTTAACCAGTAGCGGCTTGCCTTCTTTTATCGCTAATTCATTAAAATCAAGGCGCTGGTTAGGATGGAGAGAAAACATAATTGAATGTGTTGTTGTATCAACCTTTATATCTTTACGGTTTGGCGGCAGCGAATTTGGATCACCGCTAAACGCATCTACCCATTTATTGAAATCAAAATCGTAGCGAGAACTATCAAAAATAATATTTGCGCGGTATGGCGAAACGTCTGCCAATTTAATTCCGTTTTCTACGCCTGAAATTTCATATTTTTTTCCATTGATCCAAGCTTCTGCTTGCCCAGCTGAGCGGAATAATATCGAATTTAAATAAATTCCATTTGGCGGTTTTGGCAGCTCCTTTTTATCTCGTGCAAGACGGCCAAGAATTTCATCAACTTTACTATCCTCATCATTTTTAACAACAGCCTGATTATTTTTTTGCCTTCCCATATAGGCATTATAAATCATCCTAGCTTTACTAAGATCTTCCTTTTTAAACATCAAACTTTTGTCAAAATTCACTACTATCGGCACTGATGGTTTATTATTATTGTTTGGAATTGTGTCAGTAATTGATTTTAAAGTTCTTGGCGCAATAGGAGCTTGGGGCGGAGCAGTTTGTGCAGTTTGAGGCGCTGATATAGCAGCAGGCACTGGTGTCGCAGAATTATCTGGAACTGGGGCCAAAGTAGGTGCTGGCGTTGTTGCTACAGTTGGCGTAGGCGCTGAAGGCGATGCTTGTATAATTGATGGCTGCTCAGTTGCAGTTGGCGCGGCCGGTTGATTATCAACAGCTAATGATAGTGCCGGTACCATAACACTAAGCACCGCAAGACAAGATATATATTTATAAAATCTAGCCATTTGGTGCCGCCTTAAGTGGATTTAGACGCGGTGGTGTAGCTGCACGAGGTTTTGCATTAGCATTAGGCGCTTGGCCCTCAGCTTTAGCTTTATAATCAGGGTTATCTTGAATGCTTCGCCATTCGAAGGTCATCTCTCCAGTTATAAATCCATCAGGAAGCGAGCCCGTACTAAGTTGTATAAGATTTTCGTCATTTATGTCCCTAGTTTTTTTCACATTGTAAGATAAAATTTTCACATCGCCAGGAAATGCATCGCTGATATTTTTAATCAGGTTATATGCATCAATATCAGAAATCGCCGAAAATGGCACACTAACCTTGCTCGAATATACAGCAACTGTCGGTTTTGTATATTGGTCACCTAGTTTAGTGAACTGATCCATAGTGAATTTCAAATCCATAATATTATTGCTATCTTTAAGTTTCATGAGCAGGTTTTTGGCGAAATCACGACGGAAATTTTGCGGATCGGAGTTGCCTGAGTCATTGAAGTCATTATAAAAAACCAGCGCATCTTTGGCATCTAAAACTTGTTTTTCAATAATTTTAGTCTGGGCTTGATTAGCCGAGGTTTTAGATTTCTCTTCAGCAATTTGCTGGACAAGTTTATCTTGATAATTAGAAACAAAATAATAGCCAATTCCCAACAAAATAACTATGGCTGTGCATACAACCCCAATTTTAATTACTCGTTTCTGCAATTGCTGAAATTTCATCAGAGCTCTCCTGTTATCAAAATTTTAGCAGAAACAGGAAATATGTGGCCATCATCAGATGGAACAATTGATTCATATTGCCCTTGCGTTGGCACTAGTGGAGGAGATGCGTAGGAAACTTTATAATTAGGAAATAACGCCGCAATCTGATTTAAAAAATTACCGCTTATGTTGTTCATCAAATCTTGGTCATGAGCAGAGATATAAAAATTCATATCAATTGAAAATGTAAAAGAAGATGTCTTAGTGCTATCTCCCGCTTGAGCATCTGCCTTTGGATGGTTTGACGTGCTCGCAGCATCAGGTAAACGGCTGACATACTCAACCGACGTAACTGTAAATTTATCATTAAATACCGGCGCAATGTCGCTTATAAGTTTTATTTCTCTGAGCTTATCTTCCGAAAGCATTTTAGATAAACTCATAATATCGAGCATCTTATCGATATTTTTTGGTAGTTTATCTTTCTTTGCCTTGGCTGCACTTAACATATTTGTTGATTGCAACAAATGCGCGTCGGCCTGATCTTTATCGTCCAATTTCTGCTTTATATCATAAGCATCAGATGCGGCAAAACCTATGATTATAAGAGATATTAGCGCGGCAGCTGCATAAATTCCTTTAATGGAATTATATAACGCCTCAACTTTTTGCGTAACGTTAGAAGTAAATTTTAAAACATGTTTTTTAGAACTGGAAAAATAGGTCGCGAGTAATACATCGGCAAATTTATCTTTATCAGTAACAGCTTCCGGTAAGTTTAATTTCTCTGATGCTTCAAATGGAGTAATTAAATCAACCTGCCCGAATTTTAGAGTTTTGGGATCAATCTTTTGCAGGATATCAGCGCCAGCTATAATTGTTAAATGGCTATCTGCTTCACCTTTAAAAGCAAGGCGCTTTAAATATTCTACCGTGTTGGAAATTTCCTGCTCCATGTTACCAACAACAATTTCTGCGATATTGTCGCCGATTAAATTCTGCGCGAGTCGTGTGAAAATCAATTTGCCATTTTTAAAAGCAACAATACGAAAACCACCAACCTTATTGTGCAAAACTAAAAGCTTCCATTCGCCTTGGTTTTCTTTGAGCGAAACCGAATAAAGATCTTTAGTAAATTCGGTTGCTTCAATTGGTAAAAGGAAAACGCCTTTAAAATCATTTTTTTGCGCTAATACGATTTCCAGCCATTTAGCAAACGGATCACTATTTGCGAGGGAAATAAATAGAAAATTCCAATCACGGCGGCCTTCTTTTGATCTTTCAAGCAATAGCGTATTATTAAGATCATTTGGTTGAAAATCACGCTTAATCCGGCGTTTGACTTGCTGCTTTACACCCCATGATGAAACCGGGGGTAAAACCTGCTGCGAGTAGTTTTGCTCGATAACATCGACCAATATACTGATTGGTGATTTCGGATAAGTCGAGGTGAGCTTTTCTATGAGTTTGACATCAGGCGAATATGGCGAATCAACAAAAAACCGGTTAGCGAGCGATCCATCATGATAATGGCAGAGAATGGCACCTTCATCGCCCACGCTTAAGACGAACTGATTCTTGATTGCCTTACCTTTCTTCTTCCTTAAATCCATTTCCTGCCCGGTTAGCTATAATATCGCGTCTAATTATTAGTCTAATATTTAATTTTGCTGATACCGTCGTAGAGCGGGCCAAACATCGCAAGGGCGATCCAGGCAAGCAACAAACCAAGTATCAACGTAAGGGCAGGCTTAATGACGCCTATGATATTATCTACCGAATCGTTAACTTCACGATCAAAGAAGAAGTTAACATGCTCCAAAGCTTCCTTCATATTACCGCTATCTTCACCAACTTTGAACATGCGTATAACTAATCCCGGAAACTGGTTAGACATTCTTAGTGCGCCGGTAAGCGAATTACCCTCGCCTACAATCCTTCTTACTCCCTCCAGGGAGTCAAGTAATACTTTATTTTTTACCACTTGTTGGCCAACTTTAAGACATTCTAGGATATCAATACCACTAGTATAAAGAACGCTGAAAAAGTGGACAAACCGCGCCATATCAATTTTGCGGAATGGATTACCCAAAACAGGAAGTTTGAGCATTACCTTATCCCAGTTAAAAGCAAATTTGTAAGAGACGCGTTTTAAGAATCTCACCGAAACGAAAAAGCCAAATGGAACTGGCAAAATAAGCCACCAGAAATCACCGAAGAACTCAGAAGTGGAAATTAAAGCACGCGTGTGCCAAGGCAATTTTTGACCATTTGACTCAATGAATTTTACGATTTGCGGAACAACATAAAGCATCAATATAGTAATTGTTCCTATCATTACGAATAAAGTGAAAATTGGATATGAAACCGCTTTTCTGACTTTACGTTTAATTTCTGCTGACCATTTAAGGTGATGCTCAAGACTTTTGAATGATTCGTGCAAATTACCAGTTCGCTCGCCAGCCGAGATCAAGCCGCAAAATACACCGTCAAACGTTCGCGGATGTTTAGCCATAGCTTCCGATAACAACATACCCGTTTTTACTGATTCATAAACATCGGATAATACGTCTTTTAGTTTTGGCGCCTCGGTAGAATCTCTCACGTCTGCAAGTGCATCAAGAATCGGCACGCCGGCTTTATCGAGTTGTTCCATATGCGCACAAAACATAACTTTATCTTTGGTTTTTACACCGAATAGTGACAATGCTTTTGATTCTTTCACTTCTCTGCCCGAGAGTAAATCAAGCCCAATTCCTCTTAAGCGAGTTTCAAGGTCAATGTCATTGGCGGCAGTAATTTTACCGCGCACCGTCTTGCCCATTTCGTTCATCGCCTTGTAGATAAATAATGACATGCTCCATTAATATATGAATAGGGTTAAATATTGATTAAACAGAAGCTTTAAGTTAGGATGCGCCGATGAATTTTAATGATTTGCAAAGAATTGTCCTAAAACTGGGTTCATCGATTATTACTTCGGAAAACGGCGAAATCCGCGAGGAATGGCTCAAAAGCCTGGCTGTTGACATTTCCGGCCTGATAAAACAGGGTAAAGAAATTATTATCGTGACAAGCGGCGGGGTAGCTTTAGGCCGGAAACATATCGGAAAACCAACGGGTAAGCTCAAATTAGAGGAAAAACAGGCGGCTGTCGCCTGCGGGCAGATTGAGCTAATGCAAGGCTATTCTCGTGTTTTAAAGCCGCTGAAAGTGGCACAAGTGCTGCTCACCGCCTGGGATACCGAGCGACGCCGCAGTTACCTAAATGCAAAAGATGCTATGGAAACCATGCTGAAAATGGGCATTATACCAGTTATCAATGAAAATGACGTGGTAGCAACTTCTGAGCTGAATTATGGCGATAATGACCGGCTTTCCGCCCGCGTGGCCGAAATGCTCCGCGCTGATCTTTTGATTATTTTCTCTGATGTTGATGGGCTTTATGACAGCAACCCAGTTACCAATAAAAACGCCAAACACATAGCTGAAGTTGCCAAAATCACCACTGAAATTGAAGAAATGGCAGGCGACCCTACCAGCAAAGTCGGCACTGGAGGCATGAAAACCAAGATTGAAGCTGCCAAAATTGCTGTGCGCTCAGGATGTGATTGCATAATCACCAACGGCCATAAGGTTAACCCATTGAAAAATCTGATTTCTGGCAAGCAATTATTCACCCGCTTTATTTCATCGGTAAACCCATTAACGGCACGCAAAAAATGGATTGTTTCCGGCGTAAAGCCGATGGGTGAAATCATCATTGATAAAGGCGCAGTGACGGCACTCACAAAAGGCAATAGTCTGCTGCCAGCTGGAGCCACAGAAGTAACCGGTAAATTTGAACGTGGTGATCTGGTAATTGTCAAAAATGAACATGGCGAAGTAGCGCGCGGGCTCTCAGCTTATTCGATTGAGGATGCAAAGAAAATCATTGGCAAAAAATCCTCCGAAATCGAAAAAATCCTTGGCTTCGCTGGACGGGACGAGTTAATCCATCGCGATGACCTAGTTCTGACTATATAATAGTTGAATAGGCTGCCAAATCCCGCTATTCTCCTTGAAATAACAAAAAATTAACCAGCAGCAAGCTATTATGGCCATTGATATTCTTGATAAACCAAGCCTTGAAATCAACACCGAGGTTCACGAAATGATGATAACTCTTGGCCAGAAAGCGAAAGAAGCCTATGCGGTTCTCGCCAAAGCCAGCTCTGAGCAAAAAAACAAGGCGCTGATTGCGGCAGCAAAAGCTATTCGCGAAAATGCCAAAGATATTCTGGCAGCTAATGAGAAAGATATCGCAATTGCCAAATCAAACCGCGCTAATGCCGCATTTTTAGACCGTTTGGCACTCTCGCCTGTTCGTGTTGAAGCTATGGCAAAAGGTTTGGAAGAAATTGCTAAATTACCTGATCCGGTTGGCAAAAAACTAGCTTCATGGGACCGTCCAAATGGATTAAACATCAGCCGCATTTCAGTACCGCTTGGTGTTATCGGCGTTATTTATGAATCACGCCCAAATGTCACTGCTGATGCTGGCGGCCTGTGCTTGAAATCTGGCAATGCGGTAATTTTGCGTTGCGGTTCTGATAGTTTTAATTCTTCACGCGCAATTGAACTTGCGATGCAACGCGGTTTAGCGCAAGCTGATTTACCGGTTGAAGCAATTCAATTAGTACCAACCAATGATCGCGCAGCGGTAACAGAAATGCTGCAGATGAGCGAATATATCGACATCATTATCCCACGCGGCGGCAAAGGTTTGACTGAGAAAATTAAGAACGAAAGTCGTATTGCAACACTGCTACACTTAGATGGCAATTGTCACACTTATATCCATGCAAAAGCTGATCCTGAAATGGCAGCTAAAGTTACTTATAATGCTAAAATGCGCCGCACCGGAATTTGCGGAGCAACTGAATCCATCGTCATTGACGAAGCAGTTGTTGATTCAATTTTGCCTTTGGTGATTGACCAACTCGCGGCTGCCGGTTGCGAAGTTCGCGGCGATGAGCGTGCGCAATTAGCTGATAAACGCATCAAAACTGCCTCACCGGCTGATTGGTTTAAGGAATATCTTGATGCAGTAGTTTCAGTCAAAACTGCAAAAGATATTAAACACGCAATTGAGCACATCAATTTTTACAGCTCACATCACACGGAAGCGATTATCACCACTGATAAAAAAGCGGCTGAGCAATTTTTGAATGAAATTGATAGTGCGATTGTTATGCATAATGCCTCCACTCAATTTGCCGATGGCGGCGAATTCGGCATGGGTGCAGAGATCGGTATTTCGACTGGTCGACTTCATGCTCGCGGCCCAGTTGGCGTTGAACAATTGACCACTTACAAATACATCGTCGAAGGCAGCGGCCAAGTTAGGCCTTAAAAAATATTATTGACTTGGTTAATAATATTTAATATAAACTGTGCATGACACATCATGTACAACAAGTTTACGCCGCATCTGAATTAATTGTCCGCGAATTATTGGCAAGTGAAAATATTTGCTTATTTGGCAGCATGGCCGATCATGCAGAGAAAGCAAATGCTATAGCTAAAAAAGCAATTACAGAAAGACGTGCTTTATTTGGTGCGCCAGAAAGAAAGGCTTTAGTTGAAGATATAGCTGATCTTCTTACACGAAGCAGAATATATGGACGCCCAACAAGCTTTCAGTCAGAAGATGGACTAAAGTTAACCGGCATGGTTGAAATGTTTGGTGAAGTTCCTGACGCTAGATTTTATGAGCACGAAGATGTGAGCTGCGTTACCGTAGTAATAAATTCGCGTGATGAAGAAGTCCTCCCTGGTGGCTTATCTGAATTATTAATGGAACATGGCTTCGGCTCAAGACCAAATACACAAAACTCTCGAATTGGTAGTTGGATTGGAATTATGCCAAACTTTAATCTTCATATTCACAACGATGGAACAATTCTTTTTACCAGACATAATAATGACAGAAGCTTCATCCAAGGCAGTGAAGAATTTCTTCAATATGACGGCGCCCCAACTTTTTCTCAAAAGCGAACCATTTGGTTTGAAGATGCATGTGACGAAACACATATAGTTTGCCCAACTGCTAGAATTTTATATGCAAGAGTCGAACCCGGTCAGCAAATACCACAAATAATTGATGGAAAGCCCACTGGCACAATACTGACTGCAGAAAATGGCTGGGGTGATCTAATTCTATTGCGCCAAGGTGATTATGTTGATGGGTTGCAGCCTGCTCAGATATTAAGTTCATTAGATCCGAAGAAAATATTAGATTTAACATGCTTATTTGGAAGTAATGATTGGGAAGATTATGGCATACCAGATTCACCTAAACATTCCGCTCACGGCACTCTTCGCCCACGCCCAACACAAGCCTTTGTAGCAAATATCGATACAATCATATATTTGGGCGCAGAAAGATTAGAGCTGAGCGCCGGAGATTATATAGTGCCGCGTTATGCATATCCTGATGGCCTGGCAGACCCTCTACTGAAAACATTCAAACCAGAAGAAATTGCAAAACTAGGATTTGTCCAGTGTTCCAAGGACGGTCAAATTAGAAATGGTGGATCCCCAAAAATTTCACCAAAGCCGGAAGGCCCTCCTGGACAAGAAGTTTAAGCTGGCTTGCTTGTATCAATTTTCTGGATAATAATCTGCTAATGAAAATCGGATTACTTGGTGGCTCATTCAACCCGGCGCATGTTGGGCATTTGTATATTAGTGAGATAGCGCTGAAGAAGTTGAAGCTTGATCAGGTGTGGTGGCTGGTATCCCCTTTAAATCCTTTGAAGAAAAAAGAAGATATGATGGATTTCACGCTCCGGCTTGACCATGCGCAAGCAATTGCCGGCAGAAACCCAAAAATCAAAGTGCTTGGGATTGAGGTTGAACTCGGCACGCGATATACGGTTGATACAATCAAACGGCTCAAGAAAAAATTTCCCCATGTTGAATTTTTCTGGTTAATGGGAACAGATAACCTGCTGCAATTCACTCGCTGGAAAAAGTGGCAACATATTCTGGATTTGGCAGAAGTGCATGTGTTTGACCGCGATGACGATTTTTACAGGGCCACCAAATCCCGCGCTTATTTACGTTACCCCAACCGCATCACCTATCACAAAATCCGCAAAAATTCAGCATCTAGCACGGAAATAAGAAGGTTGACTAAGGTAAAATAATATGTTAAAAGTTAATAATTATTAACCAATATAATAATTATGACAGATATACCAACCAAAGATTTGCCTTCTCGACGAGAGATCGTGTTAAAATTAATCGGCAATATTTTACCGGCTCCAGCCCATGTAAAAAATTTGAAAGATGTTGCCATCGCCATGCTTAATAATAAGGATTATCTTTCTGCCGAGCAGCATTATCTATCAATGCAAAACTCGCAAGCTCTTACTAATGTAGAGCAACACAATAATGAAATTGAAACTTTAAAAGCCTACGTAGTAATGAAAAGCTACATACAGACATATTGCAAACAAACAGGAAAAATTTTAAGCGATGAAGAAATAAAACAAGTTATATCTGGCCTCGAATTATCTAAAGAGCCAAACCCGGGCGCGATACCGCAACACCCACCTGGTGCACCGGTTCCATCGCCACCACCACATTTTATTCTTCCTACTTCTGTCATCGCAAAACTATAAAAACTTCCGCAGTTGACGCATTTCACGCTTCGGTGTAAAACCTTCTCATGTCTCACAGATTAGAGCAGCTTTGCCTTGAAAAAGGCATCCGGATGACAGACCAGCGCAAGGTGATTGCTAATATTATCGGCGCATCTGACGATCATCCTTCGGTTGAAGAAGTTTATATGCGCTCGCATAAAATTGACCCGCGAATTTCAATTGCCACAGTATATAGAACAGTTAAACTACTCGAGGAAGAGGGCATAATTGAAAAGCGGGATTTTCGTGATGGCCGCGCCAGATATGAACAAGCTGGCGAATCGCATCATGACCACTTAATAGATATACGTTCAGGCAAAGTTATAGAGTTCCTAAATGAAGAAATTGAAAAACTACAGGAAAAAATTGCGAGCGAGTACGGGTATGAGCTCGTCGACCACCGGCTCGAACTCTTCTGCGTCCCGAAAAGCAACTGATAAGGCCTTAAACGCCAAGGTCAATTTCCGCGTTGGTAGTTTGGAAGTTTTAGTTGCCGAAAATAAATCGCAAATCAAAGCCTCACAAAAATTGCGTTACCGCGTTTTCTGCGAAGAAATGGGCGCTAAAGCCAGCAAGCAGATGAAATCTACTAAACGTGACTTTGATACATATGACAATATCTGCGATCACTTGCTGGTAATTGACCATGATAAAAACAAAGCAGTTGTCGGTTCATATCGTTTGCTTCGCCGCAGTCAACTTCCGAAAGGCAAAAAATTCTACACTGAAGGTGAATATGATATTTCAAAAGCTTTGAAATATTTCAAAGGCGAAGTTATGGAACTTGGCCGCTCGTGCGTTGACCGCGCTTATCGCACACGCAGCTCCATGCAGCTTTTGTGGCGCGCGATTGGTGAATATGTCGCCGTACATAATGTTGAACTTTTGTTTGGCTGCGCCAGCTTCCCCGGTTCACGCTACAAAGTTCACGCCACTCACCTTGCCTATTTATATCACTATCATTTGGCACCGGCTGAGTTTCGTCCGAAAGTTTTGAAAAACCGCCGCAAAGGCAAGCGGATGAACTTGGTTGACAAAGACCATTTGGATAAACGCGAATGCATGGTTAGTTTGCCGCCGCTGATCAAAGGTTATTTGCGCGTTGGCGGTTATGTTGGCAACGGCGCTTATAAAGATAAACCTTACAACACTACTGATATTTGCATTCTTGTAAAAACTGATTCCATCACCGATAAATATCAAACTCGTTATGCACCAGGAACAATAGATGCTTAGAGTTATTTATTTAATGTCATTGTTGGCGCTGTTCCTAATCCCAATTTCACTGTCAGCGCTTTTACCAAACCACACTCGCAAACGTGCAAATATTATAATCTATCGCATCCTTGCCCGCGCGTTCCGTATTAAAGTTTCCATCAAAGGAAAAATCTCCCATAAGGAGCCAGTCATGTTCGTTTCAAACCATATGTCATATGTTGATATTATGGTGCTTGGCGCGTCACTCCCCGGCAGTTTCGTTTCCAAAGCAGAAGTGAAAAAATGGCCATTGATGGGGTGGATTGCGAGTTTAAGCGGTTGCGTTTTTGTCAGCCGAAAAAGAAGCGGCACCACCAACCAGATTGGTGATTTGGAAAAGGCAATTGATAGCGGCAAAAACCTGATTTTATTTCCTGAGGGCACGACAAGTGACGGCAAAGGCGTGCTGCCATTCAAATCATCGTTATTCAAAATTGCTGAAGCGCGAGATATCACCATTCAGCCGGTAACGATTACTTATACGCATATAAATGGTTTGCCGATTCAGGCCAATGAGCGCGTAAAAATCGCTTGGGTTGGTGATGCGGAACTTATGCCACATTTAAATGAATTTGTGAATTTGGGAATTGTGCGCGCTGAGGTGAAAATCCACGAGCCACTAAGCGTGAAAGGTGATCGTAAGCAATTGGCTGAAGCAGCGCATGCTGTGGTGGCAGATTGGAAGGGTTAGATAAAACGTTATAACTTAGATATCTAACGTTCTAAGTTCTAATGTTCTAAGTTCTATTTCTTAAACACCGAGAACGCCAAAACAATCAGCAATATCGCCCCGGCTTGGAACCAGATGCGGTAGCTCATCATGCGGTTTTGGCGAAGTTCGTTTTCCTTGCCGCCGCCTTTAGCCATTAATACGATGCCAAAAAGAAGGGCGCCAACCGCGCCAAGCATAAGAATTCCGATTAATATTGTGAGGATTGTCACTTCTGACTATTGCCTATTTCTAGAATCGCCTGTAGCAGGTAAACCGCTACTAGGGTCTACAGGACCACTACCACCATATACGGATTGGTCTATCGCAGTTTTGACTGCAGGACCTTGTTTAGAAGGCGCAGCTAAACTCGTAGGAAGCCTAAAACCTCCTACCATATTGGAAGGATCGCCAAATGCGCCCTTACCAAGGGCATTAATTTTATCACCACTCAGACCCAAGCCACTTTTTAGTGCCGCAACAATGTCATTAAATGGTAATTCGAGGGCGCCAGTACGTGGAGCCTTAGGGGCGTTTTGACCAGCAATAAGTGATTGGAGCGCTGAATTTATGCCTGGGTTATCTGCCATATCTAAATTCTATTATAACTAGACATTCTTTTCAACCCAAAAAAGCCCTTTCACAAAAGCTTCATAAATTGGCTCTAGACCGCGGTTTCCAACCTAGCGCGGATGGGAGCATAGGAACGGCGGTGGTGAATAGAAATTCCATGTTTTTCAATACCTTGAATATGGTCAGCGGTGCCATAGCCTTTATTCCCGGCCCAGTTGTAATGGGGGAATTCTGCGTGTAATTCCTGTAAAATTCGGTCACGCGTTACTTTGGCAATAATACTGGCGGCGGCAATTGAATAGCTTACCGAATCGCCTTTTATGACATATTGCATTTTGCATGGCAGGTGCGGCAGTTGGTTGCCATCTATCAGCGCATGGTCGCAAGCTGTGTTCAAAGCTTCATAGGCGCGGAGCATGGCAAGTTTGGTGGCTTGGAGGATATTTAAACTATCAATTTCCTCAACGCTGGCCTGGCCAATTCCATAGCGGCAGGTTTCGATTATCTTTTGGTAAATTTCTTCGCGCTTTTGTGGTTTCAATTTTTTAGAATCATCAATTCCGGTTGGAACTTGCTCACCCAAAATTACCGCCGCGGCAACTACCGGCCCCGCCCAAGGTCCGCGCCCTGCTTCATCAATTCCGCAGATTATTCCAGCCAATGATTTTTCTATTTCCAAATGAGGCATTTTCTAGATATCAAATGCCAGGTGTCAGATGTCAAATAAAAAGAGAGGCTCATTTTCATGAACCTCTCTGACATATGAAATTTGATATCCGATATTTTATCTACGATTGCCCATCAATCTGAGCAGCATTAAGAACAAGTTGAGGAAATCCAGGTAAAGATTCAATGCGCCTGAGATTGCCAATTTGCCTGAAGCTGTCGCATCGCTGCCGCCCATATAATAATACTGCTTGAGTTTTTGCGTATCATAAGCAGTAAGCCCGGTGAAAATCACCACGCCCAATACTGAAATTAGCAAACTTGCCATCGAGTTATGCATGAAAATATTGATGATTGAGGCGATGATAATTCCCCACAAACCCATAATCATGAAGTGGCCCATACCGGTTAAATCACGTTTTGTTGTATAGCCGAACAAGCTCATGCCGCCAAAAGTTGCCGCGGTAATGAAGAAGGTTTCAACAATGCTTTCGCGCGTATAAATTGCGAAAACGAACCATAATGAAAGCCCCATTACTGCCGAGAAAACCCAGTAAAGTGCTTGCGTGGCTTGCAGGCTCATGCTTTGTAGGCGCATCGAAAATATAAAAACCAGAACCAATGGCGCAAACATAATTATATAAACCAGCGCGTGATTGGCCATTATCGTATTTTGAAATTCCACAGAAGTTCCGGCAAAATAAGCAATTGCCCCACTCATAACCAAAGCCATGGTCATGTAATTATAAACTTTCAGCATAAATGCGCGTAGGCCAGCATCATAGTCAACAGCTGTTTGCGCAGTTGCAGTGTTTAATTTGGTGTAATCTGTCATTGGTTTAATACCTATGTTGTTAATGCTTATATTATATAACAACTCCCATTCTCTATACAAGACCATTCGGGACAGCACAGAAGTTTATGCAACTTATGGTTGAAATTAAACGAGTTTTGTGTTATATGAAACTGGATGAAAAAAATATATCTAGCGTTGATTTTACTCTTAATTCCCACACCAAATGCGCAGGCTGCATTTATCTTAAGTTCAGCCATTGTTGATTTTAATAAGAATTCCAAGCAACAAGATATTGAGCTTATCAGCCAGGGCCAGGAAAGTGATTATATCATTACCCAAGTTTATGAAGTGCAAAACCCCGGTCTGGCCAATGAGAAACATGTTGAGATAAAAAACCCTGAAGACGCGGGAATTTTAGTTACGCCAGATAAAACTATATTGCCACCGGGCGGCAGAAAAAATATGCGCTTCGTGCTTTTAAGAGATGCCGATGATAGCGAGCATATTTATCGCGTAATTATTAAACCGGTAATAAATGATGTTTCATCAAATTCCAAAATGGCACTGAAAGTTTTGATCGGTTATGAAGCGCTGGTGATTGTCCGCCCACTTAATCCAGCGCCAAATTTAACCGGCAACCGCACCGGAAATAAAATCACTTTTAAAAATAGCGGTAACACAAATGTTATTTTGCAATCAGGCGAACAATGCGTAGACCCAGTTGAGAAGAAAGATTGCAAACCGCTGCCGCTTACTCGCATCTATCCTGGGCAGGAAACAAGCATGGAACTCCCCTTCTCTACTACCGCAACTTATTTTATCTGGGATGGTGAGAAATTAGAGAAGAAGGAATTTTAATTTAGTTACTCACACACCAACTTATCTCTATAAACTAGTACGCCATTCTTTTCTTCTGCTAGCGGCAGAGTTACGGTACATATCACATCATCTTTCTGGAATTGTAGCGTTTTAGCCGAGTGAACTTCAGCCTGGAAGCGACCATCTTCATTGGTAACAATCTGGTTTTTACCCGCCAATAAAGTTGCGTTCACTAATATATTTCCATCCTTATCAACCACATGCCCAACTAATAAAACCGCTTTATCCACCTCCCATTCCAACTTGGTTACATTGCCAGGATAAAGTGTCACAGCGCGGTTGCCGGTGTCATAATCATACAAACCATCTTTGGCCGCGACTATTCGCACCGCATAAGTTTGGTAAGGGGATAGATAAATTGTCTGGCTTGTGCCCGGCATCACATTTTGGCGCGGGATGTTGTTGACCATAATCTGCATCGGAATTCCGGCATCACCTGTAACGTCAACAATCACTGCGCTCCAATCCATTCTATCGCCGCCAACTTCGATGCGGTCACCTACTTGCGCCACGCCAAAATTAAATTGGCCGCCATAGTTCAACATATTGCCGTTCGTATTTTGTGCTTCTTGCACATTGCCTTTGGCCATGCCGAAATTGTCATTATATTGAATATCACCACCAATACTTCTGCTATTGCGGTCAGAATCAAAACCAATTCCCGCCAGCGTTTTATGATCGATTGATTTATCATCGCTCCAGGTTCCGTGCACATTACCCATTTCACCATGGTTACTGCCGCCAGCGGTGGCACCTGTCGTGCCGCTTAATCCCCACTCACCAAGTTTCATGCTAAAGCGAACGAATGCTGTGCCAACCACACCCTGATTTGTTTTGCTAACATCAGTCGTGAAGGCCAAACTATTTTCTCCACTCCGCCAAGCGTAGTATTCCAAGCCAGGGCCATAAGAATTTTGCGTTGATGAATTTTCTTGCCAACTGTTATTATAATGCGCGCTAGCGGTTAGATCAGGCGTAATCTGGTAATTGATTGTCGCTGTAGTTTGCGCCAACCCATTGCTAACCGGGTCATAAGCCGGGTGCCTATCATCCCCCGCCCATACTTTACGCGTATCCATTGAAACGGAGAGTTTATCAAAAATTGCTTCATAAGAAGCCTGCAGACCATAATCACCACGTGAGCTACTCATTATGGAAGTGCGAATTTTTTGCCCGTCATACATACCAAAGAAACTCGCCTCGCCTGCCACTTGGTCATCAAGACCGAGAAGGCCGGTGTCCACTCCCAAATACTCAGTTAAACGTTGCACCGTTCCTAAGCGCATAATCGGATGATCAGTGATATTTGGCATCGTGTCATCAAGCTGCGCCGGTTTTCTGATAACGCCACCTTCAGCATAATATACCGGATCACCTGGCGGCGGCAGATCTGGTGATTTGGCGAAGAAGCGGCGCTCTTCCGTTACCGAACCATCGGAGCCTTGAATATGAAGCGTAATGAAATATGCACCTTCCGGCAATTCTGTGGTGTCGATGAGTTGGTTGCCGGCTTCATAGAAATTCGAAGAATATAATTTTCCGTCGCGGTAAATTGAAACCCACGAGCGGCGCGGCAAATAAACCGCAACATCATTACCCTGCACCTTATGCGCATCAAGCCGCGTATTCATCGAAGTGGAAATTGCCACGCCTGCCATATCATGGTCAGGAATTAATTGCATCGCCCGGCTTCTAAAAAGCCCAGCTTGCTGATTTACGCCTTCAATATCGCGGCTGGCTACAACGTTATCAAAACGCAAACCCTGGTTGGAAACTGAGCTTTGCGTGTTGAGGTTGGTTTCGCCGAATGAATAAGTTGTGTTGTCATTGATAGTAAAATTAGTTTGCGCATTAGTGCTGCCGGCAACTGCGCCACTTAAACCGAGAATGGATGAAAACTTCTGCTCGGCACCCGGCAGATATCGCGCAGAAGAATTATCCTGTAGTTTCAAAAAATCTTTGTTGATGAAAATATCGACGCGGAATTTTTCTTCGTCAAAAATCACTCCAGTAACTTCCGGGCTTAATATGCCGCAATTTTTTTCCTGATATTTGCGGCAAATTTGACCGGCGTTATTTGGTAACTCGGCGCCTAATGCACTTTGCACTTGGATTTTGTTTTCATCTTTTACATTATCGAGTTTGGCAATAATTTTTTCCGGCGCATCAAACCAAAAACTTGTTGGCGAAAATTTTCCTTTGAAACTGCCGATAGATTTTCCACCGAAGAAAACATCAACTACTGTTGCTTTTGGTTTTTCCATATCAGCAAAGCTTGCAGGAGCACCAGGTTTTACAAAAATTTCAGCATGCGCAGATGAATAAGCGCCACATAAAAAAGCGCTTAAAAAAATCATCTGCAAATACCTGCAAAAATTCCCCATAACCTACTTGGCAAAAATTGTTTTCTACCTATAGTTGTACAGGAAATGAATTAAAATATTGTTATTATCTAATTGAAATATATAAGTTAATTATAACTTAAGTTTGCGAGAGAAGGATAGTCAATGTGCCAGTATATGTTCCTGCTGGCGCTGCCATCATCGCTGCTTGAGTGATTGAAAAAGTCAGCCGCGCATTCATGCCTTCAACGCTGCAATCATCATGAAATAAATTGAAATTCGCGTTCTGCAAATTTTGCACTTTCACGCCGCTGGTTAAATTAATTGGATGCGAGCCTAAACTTCCCGGCCCCGAATCATCCCAGGTAATTGTGTAGGCCAAATTATTAGTACCACTCACCAAATTAAATCCGCCAGAACCAGTCACCGTAATTGCATACGGGCTGCCAAGCGCAAGAGTGCTGTAAACGCAAACATCTTGCGAACTAGTAATTGCTCCATTGCCAATTACCCATCCAGTATAATTTATATCCTGCATCCCGGTGAGCCTTACAAACAACAATGCATTAGCTGCTTGCGCGAAACTTAAAACAATCACCAGGCTAAGCAGCAGCCGTTTCATTTTAGTTCGGTGTCACTAACATGGTAAGCGTGCCGGTATATGCAGTTGCACTACCAGGAGCTGCTTGCATGGTTGCTTGCGGAATATTCACTACTACTCGTGCCGTATCATTTGTCGAACCACCGCAATTTGCCGCTGCCATGCTTGCATTTGCAAATGCGCCAGATTGTGTGTTCGTTGTAAGTGAAGTGCCGGTGCTCGCCAAACTACCTGCCGGGCCAGAGTTCCAAACCACGCTATATGGAATTGTCGAAGTGCCGTTTGAAATTGTAAAAGCGTTCGAAGTTCCGCTACCAGTTGCCGTTACTTTATAATTGCCCGTAGAGGAATAAATACACAAGTTGCTATATAATTGTACTGCCGGGTCACCGATATTCCAGCTTGCCAATACCATATCAGTAATATCCGAAATTTGTGCCTGCATGGATTTCGTAATACTAATATTTACCGTACCGGTAGATGTTGCCCCTAAAGTACCGTTTGATGCAGCAAGAGCATTTGTTGCCAATAAGCTACCCGTTAATAATGGTACAAATCCTAACTTAAAAAATTTACCTAATTTCATCCTTAACTCCCATTTTTTTATCTTTTTTACCTTCAACCCCAAGAAGATTATCCTATTGAAGATACTCGACTTATGGTTGTATAATAATAAAAAGAAATTAACAGAAGCTTAAAGCAAATGTGTTTTTATATCAAAAATATCAATAGGTTTGCTAATACCAGCTAGGCGGGTCACTTGCCGGAAAACTATCATCAATTGTTTTATCTACTTGTTTGGTGCTAAGCCTATTATGCGCTTCTTTTATTTTGCACACTTCAGACTTTTTTCCATGAAATAAGTTATTTATTCCGCATGATATTCGCTGAAAAATACTCATATTCCCCCCTAAAACATTGTTACATAAAAAGCATAGGAACAAAGAGATAAAATTTCCGTCTGGATTTAGCTTGTTATCTCGCAAAAATAAGAGCTAGATACAACCATGGCGATTTCTATGACTAAATCATCTACAACCATTAAGGAATCTTTGTTAGAAATGGCAAAGATTTTATTAGTTGAAGATGAGCAATCAAACATTCTGGTCGCAAAAGCTTGGCTGGATGAATTTGGTTATGATTATGATATCGCCCATGATGGCGTAGAAGCGGTTGAAAAATATCGCACCAATAATTACTCGTTAGTTTTAATGGATGTCCATATGAATGGCTTAAGCGGTTATGAGGCCACTCAACAAATCAGGCAAATTGAAAAAGATATGAGTCGCGCAGAAGTGCCGGTAATTGCCATGACCGCACTCACGCTGATTGGTGATCAGGAAAAATGCATTTCTAATGGAATGAATGATTATATCTCAAAACCATTCAGCAACATTGAGCTGCGCGCCAAGCTCAGCCATTATTTAAAAAATCTAAAAACTACTTAAATCAATGTTGGTCACGCGGGTCGCGTGAATCACGTTGGTTACCATTCGCCTGGGGCTGCGCTTGTTGTTGCGGCACTCGTTCCGGGCGAGGAGGCTGCTCTTGCTGCTTTTGCTCAACACGCGGAGCTTGTTGCTGACGCTGCCATCCTTGCGGAGTTGGTGCAATATGCGTTTGCTGCACCGGATGGTTAACCTGCATATTTTGGAACTGCTGCCTTTGCGGTTGCGCGACTTGTGGCTGCGATACTTGAGGTTCCGAAACATGTGGTGTTACCGGCGTAGCTATGCTTGGCCTTTGTACAACCGGCGCACCGGGCGTGTGATCATGCCTATCTTCCTGCTGAATATTATTTGATTGCTGAGCACCGCGAATAATATTCGGCTGTCTTGCAAACTGGTTTCCTGATTGATTAAATGGATGAGGCACAACTGGCTGGTTTGCCGGAGCTTGCACTTGCGGTGTAGAGCGCTCATTCACCACAGCCGGTGCAGTTGATGTTGTTACAGTTGGACGTTCCACTCTTGGCGTTTCTGGAGCACGCATCTGGCTATTCTGGAAACGATTCTGGTCATGATGCGGCAACTCTGCTCTTGCTCCCGTAGTCAAATCATGCCCTGGTGCACGCGCAGCAGGTGCAGGTTGTAAATGTTCAATTGTCGGAGTAACCGGCGCTTTAGCAATTTCATCCGGTCTCACATTCACCAAAGACTTATGCACAGGTTCTGCATTAGTAAAAGCTTTTGCCGTAACTACAGTTGCAAAACCACGGTTAGCAAAATGGTCGGAATTATTATGAATATTATTGATGGTAATATTATTCACCACGGTTTTATTTACATAAGCTCCATTGACGCGGCGCGCATAATCAACACTGACATTATAATACGGATGATAAACTTCACGCGGAGCAAGCGGCACCCAACCAACTGCTGGACTCGAACTTACATTACAGCCATTACCACCGATGAAGGTAACGAGTGCAGGCGCATAAACTGGATGGAAATGGCGCTCACCTGGCGACCAGCACCAGCGGTTATTAATTTGCACCCAGCGTCCATAGTGGAATGGTGCAAAGCCCCAAGCTGCATCATCAACCCATGTCCAACCCCAAGGTGCAACATAGGCCCAGTGGCCATAACGATATGGTGCCCAATCCGGTGCGATTGTCGCAGTTGGATACCACACAACACCGTACTCTGGGTCACTGCCCCAATTACCATAACTATCCAAATCCTGATAACCTGTCATTCCTTGCGGAACATAAGTTGTCGCCAGCGGCGTCACTTCACGTTTTTCACGCGAGAGCGCCCAGTTATCAAACGGAGTTGCGTTTCCTTCCTGCAATGAGAATGATGGCGGGTTACCAGTTAAAACTGCTGATTCACCGGCGAGAACTGCAACGCTTGCATGCGGCGCAGCGATGTTCACTTCGCCTTCCAATACGGTTGCTGTAACTTGGGCTGCCGGCTGATCACCGTTCGGTTGTCCAGAATCAATGTGATAGCTGCCTGGTTTTACCAAATCAATTTCACCATTTGGCGTAAACACCTGCACACCACCATGTGGCATTTCACGGTGCAAATGCACATTCACCACGCCTTGCGGAACTTGCAATTGAGTACCAGTATCATCAAGTTTTATAACATCAACTTCCGTAGACTGGTCGAGCCGAATTTCCGCCGAGCCAACCTGCACTTCCGCGCGTGAATCCGGTTCTGTCCAAAGCGCATCACCATTTGTGATCGGATAATTCATCGTTGCCTGTGCCCATTGATCCTGGTCACCGGTGTGAAATGATACTGTGCCATCCATATAACTCAAACGCCCAACCCGTGCTGGTGGATCTGCCAATGCGGCATTGCCTGAGGTGATTATAATTGCCAAAGCAATGGCGGTGGAACGAATAATATGGCGTGTTTTCATATGGTATTTATATTTGTTGCTTCATAAAGATTATATTATGATAAACCTTGCCCCAGTTTAAGCCAACGAATTAATTATATTTAATGTCAGACATACTCTCTCTCAACAATGTGCAGAAAATCTATGGCTCTAATACAGCAGTGGAAAGTATTTCATTTTCAGTAAAAAAAGGTGAAATCGTTGGGCTCTTAGGGCCAAATGGAGCGGGTAAAACCACCACTATCAATATGGTTTTGGGAGTGCTCAAACCCACCTCGGGCGTGATTTATATAAATGGGATTGATATCGCCAAACAACGCTCGGCTGCTTTAGAGCAAACCAATTTTGCGGCCGTTTATGCGCCGCTACCCGGCAATCTTACTGTTACGCAAAACTTAAAAGTTTTTGGCAAAATTTATTGCGTAAAGAATTTGAAAATACGGATTGAAGAATTACTCGCAGAGTATGACCTCGTAAAATTTCGTGATACGCGATGCGGCGTATTATCATCGGGTGAACAAACGCGCGTGTCGCTGGCCAAAGCTGCGCTCAATAATCCCAAATTGTTATTGCTTGATGAACCGACCGCTTCGCTTGACCCATCTACTGCCAAAGATATCAGAGAAAAAATCCGTGGTTTTGCTGCGCATGGCGAGAGCGGGGTTTTGTGGACTTCGCATAATATGTATGAAGTTCAGGAAGTTTGTGACCGCGTTCTTTTTATGTCGAAAGGAAAAATTTTGCTTGAAGGCAATCCGAAAACTTTACCGGCCGAACATGGAAAAACCACACTAGAAGAATTATTCATTACAGTTGCGCGTGAACCTTTAAAGCTGGAGGAAAAATAATGAAAACATCCCGCATCACCGCGCTTATGCTTCGCCAGTTTTATCTTATTCGCGGCAGCGTCACGCGCGTTATTCCGCTTTTTATCTGGCAGGCAATTGACATCGTCATCTGGGGTTTTATGACAAAATTCCTCAATGAATTTACTCATACCAATATGAATTTCGTGCCGATGGTACTTGGCACAGTTTTGGTTTGGGAATTTATGGTGCGTGTTATGCACGGCACTAGCATGGCGTTTATGGAAGATAGCTGGAGCCGCAATTTTTTAAACCTCTTCGCCTCGCCGATGCGTGTATCGGAATATTTGAGCGGGTTAGTTTTGACGGGAATTACCACCAGCATGTTCGGGCTGGTTGTTATGTTGATTCTTGCGATGGGAGTGTTCGGCCTGTCGATGTTAATTTATGGCGTGATGATAATTCCATTCATATTAGTGATTGTTCTGTTCAGCATTAGCTTGGGGATCTTCGGCTGTGCGATAATGCTGCGTTATGGCCCAAGTTCAGAATGGTTTGTCTGGCCGATTCCGGCGGTGATTGCGCCATTTGTCGGCGTGTTTTACCCGCTCTCAACTTTGCCTTCATGGATGCAGGCTGTTGCCCATATTTTTCCGCCATCATATGTGTTTGAAAATATGCGCTCAATTATTGCCGGAAATGGAATTTCAATTCAGTCACTTATAATCGCCGCCGCCCTTGCGCTTATATATATAATGCTCGCCTGTTGGTGTTTCGTTAAGATTTACAACCACGCCCTAAAAACCGGCCTAATTGCCCGCTACAGCGCTGAGAGCGTCAGTTAGCAAACCCGCAGTTAGCCTTGGCCCGGCACATATCTTGCTCCTAAAATCCTGGGTTTTGCGCATTTCGGTGCGCTATACCCGTTTTAACCTAAAAAGGAGCCAACCAATGAGTATATCTAGCATATCCTCACTGTGGAATCCGAACGTTTATAGTAACAGCGTTATGAGCGCTGCCCAACCTGTATCAAGTTCGATTTTACAGCAAAGTCAAAGCTCGCAAAGCACTTACGGAACTGGCCAAATCAATACCCAGCAATTCTTGAGCAACTTCAGCCAGGAATTCGGTAGTGATGCGGCTGATGCTGTCACCAATCAAGACGGCAGCATCAACTTTTCGAAAGTGACGGGCTATATCCAGGCGAAGATGCAATCATCGCAAGCTTCGTCGGCGTCAGATCCCTCAACTGATGTCAATACCGCTGTTGCCAATGCTGGCAACACCAGCCTTCCAGATACTAGCAAAGTTAAAGGTCATCACCACGGCGGCGGCCATCATAAAGCTGATGCCACCGATACTAGTAATGATCCTAACGATCCTTTAAATCTGGATCCGGTTGATAGCACAACTGATGCAAGCGCAAGTAGCGTGAGCACCCCTGCATCCGCATCTGCAGCGAATGGCAACACCAGCATTTTATCAAATATGCTGAGTTCACTGCTTAATGCTGGAACTGCGGCCGCAGCAAACTCAAATACGCTGTTAAGCATTATCGCTTAAACTAGCCGGAATATAAAGTTCCTAAGGGCTGGAAGGTATCTGGCCCTAACTTTAATTTGGAAATTTATAGCGCCTGATATTTTCCATTATAATTTTCAAAATCGCCGGGTCACAAGGTTTGCGCAAATAACTCACTATGAAAAGATTATTCTGTTTGCTGCAAATATATTCTAGGTCAGAATAATTAGTAAGAATGACAATGGGAATTGATCTAATTGAAGGAGAAGATTGCGCGAGTTCTGCCAATATATCAATACCATTCCTGCCAGGTAAGCCAATATCCAAAAGAAGCAAATCAGGTAATAATTTCTTATTTTGTTCGCGTTGTTCAACCAATGCCGGCAATAACAAATCTCCATTACGATAAGTGGTCAAGTAATGCGGGATATTAGTTTTCTTCAAAGCAATTTCAGTTAAGCACTGGTCGCCTATACTATCTTCAGCCAGAACTATATCAATTGGGTTGGGAGCAATTTCTGCATCTTTTGATGCTTTGATATGGTTGGTTTTCTCAATTTGTAAAATCATAAATATAGCCTTCGTTGGATATATCCCAACTTTATGCCCAACTGATTAAGGCGAAATTAACCAAAATGTTAGCCAAACACATTGCAATTTGGCCCTTCCAAATAAGAGAAAAAAGTTTTTTAGGGCACTCAACCGCTGTTTGAAACAGCGCTGCTAAATTGCTATTTTGACGGGAATTTCCATAAATGGTGGGCGGTAGAGGACTCGAACCTCCGACCTCTACGATGTCAACGTAGCGCTCTAACCAACTGAGCTAACCGCCCTCTGCTAGGTTTTAGGGCCTAGGTTCGAGGTTTTAGGGAGCGGAATTTATATTAATGTTTGTAATAGTCAATCCCTAGAACCTAGCACCTCGAACCTAGGCCCTAAAACCTCTTGCCTTTCATTAAGCGTCATGCTAGAAACCGCGCTCCAAATTACAAAAAGAGGCTCAAATGGCAGTTCCTAAGCGGAAGAAATCGAAATCACGTACCGGCATGAGAAAATCAGCCAACATGAAACATGCTAAAAAAACAGTTGGTTACGTTGAAGATTCAACAACTGGCGAACTCAAACGCCCGCACCATGTAAGCAAAGACGGCTTCTACAATGGCCGCAATGTGCTCGAAAAAGGTTCAGCGCAAGCATAAGGCTACAAGTTTTTTTAAGACTTAAGGCTAATACTCCAAAACTAAAAGGTTTTACATGAGGAGATTTCTAGGCAATTCTGCGCACAGAAGCCGAACGTATTTAGCATACGTGAGCGCTTTGAGCACAGAATTAACAACGAAATCGCCCATCGAAAATCTTTTACGAGGTTTAATATGAAAATCGCGCTTGATGCCATGGGCGGAGATTATGCTCCAAAGGCCGTTATCCGCGGCGCCAATTTTGCGCTTTCGCGAAACCCTGATCTGGAATTTTTGCTAGTCGGCAATGAATCTGAAATCCGGCCGCTTCTCCACAAACATCACAAGTTAGAGCAGCGCTCACAAATCATCCATACCACTGATGTGGTAACCAATGAAGATAAACCCTCGATTGCGCTTCGCCAAGGCAAAAATTCTTCAATGCAATTGGCAATCAATACGGTTAAAGAAAAAATTGCCGATGCTTGCGTTTCCGGCGGCAACACTGGCGCGTTAATGGCGATGGCAAAAATTGCGCTTCGCACCCTGCCCGGCATTGACCGTCCTGCTATCTGCTCACTTTTCCCAACTCGTAAAGGCCAAGCCGTTATGCTTGATCTGGGAGCAAATCCTGAATGCACGGCAGAAAACCTTTTCCAATTCGCAATTATGGGTGAAGCTTTCGGCGTTGCGCTGCTTGGCAAAAAAGAGCCGACAATTGGTTTGCTCAATATCGGTTCCGAAGCTGGCAAAGGGGTGGATTCAGTCCGCCAAGCTTCTGAGATGCTGCAAACCACACAAATCCCAATTAAATATGTTGGCTTCATCGAAGGCAATGATATCGCCACCGGCACAGTTGATATTATCGTCACTGATGGATTCACCGGCAACATCGCACTCAAAACCGCCGAAGGTGTCGCCAAACTTTGCGGTGAATATATCAAGATGGGTTTAACTTCATCGATCTTTGCCAAAGTCGGCAGCATGATGGCAAAACCTGCGCTAAAAAGTATTTTCAAAAAAATCGATCCGCGCGCGCATAACGGCGCGATGTTTTTGGGCTTAAACGGAATTATCGTAAAAAGTCACGGCGGAATGGACCATGTTGGCTTTGCCAATGCAATCGATGTCGCAATTCACCTGGCAAAAGCCAATATAAATCAGCGAATTATTGATGAAATCGGCTTCTCAAGCGAGAATGATGCGGATTTGTAATTCCGATTCCCTCACTTCTTTTTACCCGCAGTAAATTCACGCCAATCCTTAAAATATTATAATGCAAATCCTCAACAGCATTGCTATAGTTTAGGCACCTTGACCATCCAACCATGGTCTCTACGTGTTAACCCTATGAACGAAAATTCTGAACCAATCGTCGCCACCACCCCTTGGGTGGGATATTTTATGGCGTTCCTGGCCGCGTCGTGCTTACTCGGCATGGCGCTAGCCCGGAAGGGAAAGGGACAGTAGCAGTAGTATCAGTTCAAGCAGCACCGCCGATACGGTGGAGCTGCACAAAGCGGAGGCCTTCGGGCTTCCGCTTTTTTTTGTAACTTCGCAAGATTTATCATACGAATTTCACTGATTTCTGCTATATTATGTGCTTCTACTCGCCTTCAATTCTGGAACGCGATTGAAAAAATATGGCTAATGATAAAAAAGAAGAACCCATGGGTTGTCTCCTTGGATTTTTCTTAATAGGTGGATTCGTGATATTTGTGGCCGCCGTACTCAAAGGTATGGTGGATTCATCATCCATTGCGAACATGCACTGGTAATTTTGGTCTAGCAGCGCGCCGACCGGTTGCGTTGCCCATGAGGCGGGAAGGAGATTTACATATCTCCCCCGCCTTTTTATATGATTTCACAAAATTTATCATACGAATTTCGCAGTCTTCTGCTATATTGCAGGCTCTTCTCGCATCCATTTTGGAAAGCGATTACAATTAACTCTTATGATGAAAGAAAAAGTAGCTAAAATCGTTGGAATAATTCTGCTGTGCCTGCTTGGATATCTGCTAACCGCCCCGCAGCGGAATGTCATGATCATATTCGGCATCGCTATGCTGGCTATAGCGGTTGCTGCCATTTATGATTGGCGACAAAAACGAAAAGCTAGCAAGCCTACCATAGTGTAGGCCTGTCATTGGTGTGGGGGTTGCGAAAGCTTCCCCTCGCCGATACTTTTTATTGAGCCTCAAAATTTATCGTACGAATTCCAAAATCTATTGTATTGTATAGATTCTTCTTGTGACTCATCCCGAGTTACAATTAATAAACAAAACATCATGAGTTACGAAAACCTGTTTGATCCAAAAAGAATCCGCCGTACCCTAGGAGGTGCGATAGCAATAATAGGGGCCGGGCTGGCCCTATTAATAATAGCATTGTCCATGCCATATAACCAGGTAAGTGTTATAAAAATTGGAATATCTTCGGGAGTAGCAGCCTTAGGATTTCTTATCCTTAGCTGTTCTGGCGAGAAATGGGAAGGTGGATGGATAGCCTTAAATGCGACCATGGTCGCATTATTTGGCTGCACATCCTGGTTTGCGTTCACACACATACCAGGGTAAGGGTAAGTGAAGTTTTTCAGCGTCCCAACGGGACGGCGCTGCAGAAGATGGGAGAGAGTAAAATCTCTCCCGTTTTCATTTCTTCTTTTTCTTCTTCATTAGCGCCAGCGCTGTAAAGCGGCCGATAATGTCTGATGGTTTTTCTTCCGTTTCCGAAACGCGCGGGCGGGCAACTTTTTCTTCCGGCGTAATTACAAAATAATTTTCTACTGGCTTTAAATTGAGGCGGAATTTTTTTGTCTCCGGTTTCTTTTTTCCTTCACGCGTATAAACCATTACATCCAATCTATCCTTGTTCGGGATCGTCGTATCAGGAAATTCCTGGTGCAAATTATAAAGCGATTCAACCGCATCTTCATATCTATCAAACTTGCCGCCGTTTTTAATATAGCGCATGGTCGGATGGCCCCAATTCGGCATGCGCGCGGTTTTGCGCTTTTTCATCGGATGGTTGATCGGCGGAGTATTTTCCTTCTCGCATTTAATAAGGCAGTTGCCATCATTTTGCTGCACAATCGTCGCTATGCAAAAATTACCCAGCGCGCCTTCCTTAATTTCTTCCTCGGTCAGTTGAAAACCGCGAATCCATAGCTTCAACTTGCCTTGGGGAAGCAATTCCTCATGTCCTTTGGCGAGAATGAATTGGGCTTTTAATTTTTCCAACAGGTTCTGCGCCGCCTGGTGAGTTGGGAACTTATAACTCTGGCTAACCAGGGCGGAAATCATCACATTATTGACGCTGGCATATCTCATAAATTGACTTTAAACATTTAACATTTATTTTCAACTCCTATGACTTATTCAAAAATTATTGGCTGCGGAAGCTATTTGCCGAAGAAACGCATATTAAACAGTGAGTTGCCGGCAGAGCTTGGCACAAATGACGAGTGGATACGCACGCGCACCGGCATTACCCAACGCTATATTGCGGCCGACGGCGAGCTGACTTCAGACCTGGCAGTGGCGGCTGCCAAAGTTGCGCTAAAGAACGCAGGGCTTGCAGAAGTTGATGCCATAATCCTTGCCACCACCAGCCCAGATAACACTTTCCCTGCCACCGCCGCGCAGGTGCAGAAGAAACTTGGTTTTAAATCCGGTTTTGCTTTCGATGTGCAGGCAGTCTGCGCCGGCTTTGCTTTTGCTGTTGCAACGGCCGATAATTTTATCAAACTCGGCCAGATTAAAACTGCATTGGTAATTGGTGCGGAAACTTTAACCCGCGTGCTCGACTGGTCTGACCGCGGCACATGTGTTTTGTTCGGTGATGGCGCTGGCGCAATTGTGCTTTCAGCCTCTGATAAACCAGGAATTATTTCGACCAAACTCAACACCGATGGCAGCCACTATGATGAGCTTTACGTCAGCGGTGGCGTTAGCCAGAAATCTATCGGCGTTTTGAAAATGAATGGGCGCGAAGTTTTCAAACATGCGGTGGAAAAAATGTCAGGCGGAATTGCCGATATTTTGGCAAGCAACGGCAAAACTATTAATGATGTGAACTGGATTGTGCCGCACCAGGCGAACTTACGCATTATGAATGCAATTGCCGAACGCATCGGCATTGCACCAGAAAAAGTTATCGAAACGGTCAGCAAACACGCCAACACCTCTGCCGCTTCAATTCCGCTTGCGCTTTGCGAAGCACAAAGCAAATTCAAAAAAGATGATTTGATTGTGCTAACCGCACTCGGCGGCGGCTTCTCCTGGGGCAGTGTTCTGCTCAAGTGGAGTTAGAGACAAAAAATATTCAATAATCCGGAGCCGTCAGCCCGCCGCGCACGGCGGTGTTTTCAAACGCGAGCACCCGCAGTGCTCGTTTGAAAACAATAATAAACTATTCTATAATCCGCGGATCACGATCATTAGTTTCAATCGGCTGCATAAATGGGAGTGCTGCAATATCAGATGCAGGTGCTTGGTCGCTAGAACCTTCTACTTGCATCGGCGAATTATCAACTTGCTCGCCACCTTCACTATTTTCTTGGTAATCAGCGTTGCTCTGTTGGTTAGGATTAGAAATAATCATCCTCGCCGCATCAAAGCGTAACCCACCGGTTAACCCTAAATTCATCATACGATAAGCATGGTCAGCATGTTGGTAATGATTTTCCGCGTCAACGCGATCACCGCTGCGGAGTGCGTCTTTTGCCTTTTGCACATATTGCTCATATTTGTTAGCAAAGTTTTTGCGTTGCTGAACGCTAATATTTGATGATTCATCATCAAACCCACTGCTACTTCCGCCACAGCCATTGTTATAACGTCTGCGGTTATTGTTATTGTTATTTTTAAATCTGTTGCGATTATTGTTATTTCTTCTGCCGTTATGCTGCATATTTTTTGATTTATACCCTATTTATTAAATACTATAACTCTCGGAATTCCAGCCAGATCGGCCAATGTTTCCTTATGTTTTATTTGATATTGTTCAAATATCTTTTTGACTTCGCCTTCCTGGTTTATTCCAATTTCCAGAATTGCAAAATCAAACTTCAGACCAGATATTTCTTTGGCTATTAGCCTATAGCAATCTAATCCATCATCTCCGCCAAATAGCGCCGTTTCCGGTTCAAAATCCAACTCTGCATCCAGAGTTTTTTGCTCTGTTTTAGGAATGTAGGGCGGGTTTGAAACTATTAGGTGAAACTTTTGTTGAGATTCTAGGTTTTTACACCAATCAGAATGAACAAACTCAACATTTTCTATTTTTAAATCATACGCGTTTTTGGCAGCAATAGCAAGCGCGGATTTTGATTTATCCACTCCCACACCCTTAGCATTGGGCATTTCAGCCAGCAATGTGAGGATTATGCAACCACTGCCAGTTCCTAAGTCTAATATATTGATTTCACTGTTTTTATTAAAAAGCTTGAGCGCTACTTCAATAATAAATTCGGTTTCCGGGCGTGGGGTTAGCACATCTTTTGAAACTTTGAACTGGCGCCCATAAAATTCTTTTTTTCCGATAATTTGCGAAATCGGCTCACGATTTATTCTGCGTTTTAGTAAAATTGCAAACTGCTTTTGTGCGTTTTCCGAAACTGCAGCTTCTGAGTTTGCCACCAGATAAGAACGATTTTTTCCCAATGCAGTTTCTAACAACAACATTGCGTCCAGCCGCGCAGTATCAATGCCAACATCTTGCAACTTTTTCGCTGCGCTTTTTATTAATTCGGAAATTATCATAGGCTCACCATATATAGGTTTTGCCATTCCTGCCAAACACTAAAATATCTGAAGCATATTTATAGAGAGCAGATACGCCGGAATTTTTTAGCACAGGAGTCTGAATGTATTAAATATACATGAACGGTTCCGAGCACAAAAAATTTCAAGTAGATGCCTCTATAAATGTGCTTAAGTACCGGTTTTAGCAAGCCCGTGCGTCGTCTTTTCCCAATAATGCGGATCTGTAATCAGTTGATAAAGTGCACGGAAAGCGGCGACAATATATAACAGCGCATAAAACTGATAAGTCAGGCATGAGAAAATCATCCGCGTTTTAAACAATCTTTCACCGTTGGGTTTTATCGCTTTAAATGATGCAACCAGGCACATGAAAATATGTGCCGCCACGCCATAGCAAAAATTGAACCAGCAAAATAATGTGAGCCACTGAGGGAAAATAACTACCGGGTCTTCACCCGTTGCCAGTACCAAACTTGCTACTAATAATATTGGTGAAGTGAGATAAATCACCACCGGAATTCCGATTAAAAACTGCAATGATAAAATTCCACCCAAACCGATATTACGTTTTAATTTTCTGATATCGCGCATGTGCACAAAATAAGTTTGCATGAAACCTTTTATCCACCGGGTGCGCTGCCTTATCCATAGCCCTAAATTATTCGGCGCCTCTTCCAAAGTCAGCGAATCCACCGTTTCGGTGCAATAACCTTCCTGCGCCAAACGCAGCCCCAAATCAGCATCCTCAGTCACATTAAACGCATCCCAACCGCCGATTTGTTTCAGCACGTCTGTGCGCACATGATTGCTGGTACCGCCAAGCGGGATCGGCATTTTAGCGCGTTCCAGGCCTTTCATTACCGAATCAAACCAAGTCGCATATTCGAGCGCAAACCAGCGAGTTAAAATATTATCATTGTAATTATAATAATTTAAGCGCGCCTGCACGCAGGCCAACCACGCGTCGCTTGCCGCAAATTTTGCCAGTACGGTTTTAAGCTGGCTGGGGTGCGGCAAATCTTCCGCGTCATAAATCGTCACAAATTCTCCACGCGCGAAATTCAACGCATAATTGCAGGCTTTTGGTTTGGTGCGCGGCAATGAAAACGGCACAGCGATAATTTCCATATATTGCGGCGGCGCCTGATTTTTAATCGCATTGATCGTGATGTGGTCATCCGCCTCCACGACAAATTTCACATCAAGTTTTGCTTTAGGATAATCCAATTTCTTTATTGCATTTATCAGTTTTGGCAATGTCGCCATTTCGCGGTAGAGCGGCAGCAATATTGTGTAAACCGGAATTTCTTTATCATAGCCAGGCAACTCTTTTTCGCTGCCCTGCCCCAGTAAAAATACGCCAAGCTTAAAACTCACGGCCGATAAAAACAGGAAATTCATGAACAAAACTATCGAGATGAAACCTTGTGAGTAAGCAAATGCCAGTGTGAATGCGGAGAGCAAAGCCAGAACAATAATATTTGGCCGATAGCTGGCAAACAGACGGCGCGCAGAATAAATCGGGTGCTTTTTCCATAACGAAAGCCGCGCCTCTTCATCGTGATGTTCGCTGAAGCGCTGCTGCAAAACATGGCGGATATCATATGGCGAAGTAATTACAAACTTCACTTCCCGGTTCGGATAATTACTTGCAGCCCAGGTTTTTATTTTCTCATTTATATTCGTTACAGCAATGGTGATTGAATTTTCATCCTGACGAAATGGTACGAATTCGGAAGCAAAATAATCGGCGGCATTTTCAAGTTTCAATAATTCATGGTCGGGTGCGGTTTTTATAAGATCAACAAATTCCAGCCCAAATCTTTCGGCGATTGCTTTATGCAAATCAAAATTGCGTACATAATCTTCACCCACCAGAATTTTGCCCAGCATCGAGTTATCTTTGGCCTGAATTTCAAGCGCTGTTTCCAACTCTATTGGCTTTAAAGCGCCTTTCTCAATTAGGATTTCTCCGATTTTTTTCTGCTGCATAGTTAATGCCTCGAGATATTTTCAACTTTAGGTTGTATAGTGATTTTTCCTATTTGCAAATAAATTCTTCCTTTTCTTGTCATTCCGGCGAAAGCTGGAATGACAATGTAATAACATTAAAACTTATACCAAACCGAATAAGTCACCCCATATCCCGCACCCACATTCTGCCCATAAATATCTGAAAAAACTCCAAGCTGATGCGAGAAGCTTTTACTGTAATCATAGAGCACCGAAAGCTGTGGCTTGGTTAAATTGTAATTGCCCGAAATTCCCTTATCAACCGGGCCCAGAGTTTCTTCCTGTGAGAGTTGTGCTAGCGCGGTAAAATCGTCGCTTAGTTTGTAGCCCAATGTCGCCTCGCCTTTTACCATATCATCTAATCCTCCATCACTGCGCTTGCGATATTTTAGGCTGGCGTCGAAGAAATGGTTGCGGCCGTTCATCGCAAAACCGTAGCCGAAATTGAGTTTGAGTTCGGGTATTGGCTTGCTACCATCCGAGGTTAAATCACTGCCAATTGATGAAGGGAAATCTATTCCCGGCTCTAGCGACACAACATAATTTCCCTGATGATACAAATAGGCCCGCGCAAAAATGCTGCCCGAATTTATTTTGGTGTCGGTGATATCTTTCAAATGTGGAGTGTCATTGCTGACCGATGCCAGGTCAAGATCACCGCCAATGGTTATCCAGTTGCGCAATCCATATTCAAAATATGGGTTGATTTCGGTTTTGGAAAAATCGGGAATTTTGGTTTTACTACCGTCAGGTGTAAAGAATGTATCTGTAGAGTAGTATCGGAAGGTGGTAATTATCTGGCCGTCATTTTCATTTTGCAACCATGCGCCGGCCCGGGCATGTGTGGGAACAAAGCTAACTAAGGTTACTAGAAATAAGACGTATAGATTTCTCAACCAGTTTCTCCGAGGTTTTTTCGGCTTGTAATTCTTTCGTCAAAATTTCCGTGGCGGCATTTACGGCAATTTCAACGGCACGGTTACGCACATGTTCAACAGCTGCGCTTTCCGCGTTCTTGATTTTTTCTTCCGCAATCTTCATTTTGCGGTCGATTTCGCGTTCAATATCTTTTTCCGCTTCATCGGCAATCAACTTAGCGTCAAATTTGGCGCGTTCAACAATTTCACTCGCTGTACGCTCAGCTTCGGCTGATTTTTTCTGCGCTGTTAACAATAACTGCTCAGCTTCTGCTTTTAAAACTTTAGCTTCTTCAATTTCTTTGGAAATTTTAGCGCTGTAGCTGTCAAGTGACGAACCCAGTTTTGGGAAGAGTTTACGCACGGTGAAATAAGCAAAGATCAAAAATGCAATGGCGACCCAGCTTGCCGGATTGTGAATGAATTTATCCATTACGCCACCTTCAATTTGGTAATTATCGCCTGCGCCAGCTCATCGGAAACCTTATCAGCCGCCGCAATCGAAGCTTTTTCAATTGATGCAATTTCACGCTCGGCTTTAGCCACTTTTTCATCAAGCTTGGCTGAAAGTTCAGCGCGTTTTTTCTCAATCACTACACGGGTTTTCTGCGAAGATTCGTCGATTAATTTATGAGCACGCTCGCGGGTTTCCACCAGCAATGTCTCATATTTTTTCTCAACAGCTTCCGCTTGGTTTTTCAAACTTTCCGCCGCATCAAGATCATCAGCAATAACTTTGCCGCGCGTTTCAACAACACCAGATATAGCAGGCAGAACGGCTTTCCACATCACGACGTAGAGCAGTATGAAACACACTGCTAACCAGAAAATCTGCCCTGTATATGTATGAACTTCTAAATGCGGCATTAGCCTTTATCCTTAAAAACTAGATGAAGAGAAGGATGAAGATACCAACGAATGCGAAAAGACCCATCAACTCCGCAAATACGGCACCGATAAGAGCAGTTTTGAAAATTTTATCTTGAGCAGCCGGGTTGCGGGCAACGCCTGCAGCAGCACCGTTAAAGATAAGACCGATACCAACGGCAGCGCCGCCGAGACCAATAGCCATTAAACCAGCGCCAATATATTTTATAACTTCGAGATGTTCCATTTTAGTTTCCTTTGTTTAGTTAGTTAGAGTTTAATTAGTGTAAGTGCACCGCATCATGCAAGTAAATACTTGCGAGCAATGCGAAAATGTAGGCCTGCAGGAAGCAGATAAAAATTTCCAAACCTATGAGCAGCACGAGCATACCCAATGGCAAAGCACCCGCCGCGAAACCCCAGCCAATGCCGAGAGCGGTAATGAATGTAACGATAAATCCGGCAATAACTTCGAGCAATACGTGGCCCGCTGTCATCGCAGCAGCTAACCTGATTGAGAGAGAAATCGGGCGCGCGAGGAATGATACCATTTCAATTGGCACGATAAACGGCATAATCCACATCGGCACGCCGCTTGGCGCAAACAGGCTGAAGAAATGCAAACCGTGTTTTACGAAGCCATATATAGTAACCGTTAGAAACACCACAATTGCGAGTGCGAATGTAACAATAATCTGGCTCGTCACTGCATAACCATGCGGCACGAATGAAAACATACCGAGTAAATTGGCAAATAATATGAACATGAAAAGCGTGAAGATCAGCGGGAAGAAAACTTTTCCTTCCGGCCCGATATTTTCTTTAATCAACCCGGCAACGAAATTATAGCTCATCTCGCTCATCGCCTGCCAGCGGCCCGGCACCATCGCTTTTTTGCGCATGCCGGCAATCAAAAACACCAACACCGCCGCCAAAGCAATTACCATAACTAATGATGAATTGGTGAAGCTGATATCATAACCGCCGAGTTCCAACTTTTGCATAGGCTGGATTTCAAACTGGTGCAGTGGGCTTTCGTGCTTTGACATTATATATTATGTATCTATTGGAATTTATTCGCGGGGTTTTTTATCAGATTGATCTTTAAATGCAAGCTTATAAATATTCCATGAACCGGCCGCCGCACCCACTATCACGAAAATTATAAGAAACAATGGGATAGTGTGGAAGACGCGATCTAAAAAATAACCGATTAAAAGCCCAACCGCCACGCCGGCGAAAAGCTCAACACCCACGCGCATGCCAAATGACATTTCCTCATCACTTTCACTATGGGTTGATTTCAAATTCTCCGGGCTGTCATCGCGCACTTGCTTGGCTTTGGCAATTTTGCGGCTTAATTCGTCAGTTTGGTCATTCATCGGTTTTTGCTCCTATTGTTCCGTCAACAAATTCAATTTTCACCCTGCCTTTAGCATCGGTTGCAGATTTAATCAACTTTCCATTTTCATTTTTCACCAGCGCAAAACCTCTGGAGAGCACATTTTTATAATTATAACTGTCAAAAAGCTTGGTAAGCGAGACTAATTTCTGCTGGTTTTTATCAAGCAAAACCGCGCTCGATTTCCCCAGCCGCTCAAACCAGCCATTTAGTTTCTCAGCAAATTTATTTAAATCATTGAGCAAAATTTTTGGCCGCAATTGTAATGACGCCAACCGCTTTTCATATTTTAAAACCAAATTGGGCAGCGCATTATGCAAGCGTTCAACGCGGTCATCTAACCGCTGAATGTAATTTCCTAATATATCACTCAAATTCGGCAAGCCACGAAGTAGACCAGTCATTTCCGCATTTTTATGCACGATCAAACGTGACGCACCCTTCTCCATCCGGTTTTTATATTCAGCAACTGTGAATTTCCACTCACTCAAAACCGGCACCGCAAATTCCGCCGCCGCAGTTGGGGTTGGCGCGCGTAAATCAGAAACATAATCTATCAATGTAGTATCCGTCTCATGTCCGACTGCCGAAATTATCGGGATTTTTGATTCAGCAACTGCAAAAACCACCGCCTCTTCATTAAAGCACCACAAGTCTTCAATCGAGCCGCCACCGCGTGCAACTATCATAACTTCGGGGCGTAATTCGGGCGGCAATTCATTAAAACCTTTAATCGCTTCTGCCACTTCCAGATGCGCTGTTGCCCCCTGCACCCGCACTGGCCAAACCAAAACATGAGTCGGAAACCGCTCGCCAATTCTGTGCAAAATATCGCGGATAACTGCCCCAGTCGGCGATGTCACCACGCCAATACGTTTGGGCATAAACGGCAATTTCTTTTTCCGATCTGCATCAAACAAACCCTTCGCC
>Ga0206927_1013_pt1 | contig 55255 bp, 48 predicted proteins | sample Alteio_BWOrgHeat_60_FD_153249 | JGI IMG/M metagenome (GOLD analysis project Ga0206927, IMG submission 153249) | Enriched cells from forest soil in Barre Woods Harvard Forest LTER site, Petersham, Massachusetts, United States -... | ecosystem: Environmental > Terrestrial > Soil > Temperate forest >... | reverse complement strand
CGGGTTAATTTGCCAGCGAAGTCGGTTTTGAGGAATAGTCCACTCTGCCGTTGGCGCGGTGGAAGTTGAGGTATCGCCACCGAGTGGTTTTGGCGGAAATGGCAATTCAACCTTTACTTTAGCCGCAGTGGAAATTTTTCCAGCATCGGCATAAGCGGTTTCCAATAGTTGCATCCAAGCTTCTGCCCGTTCCCTGGACACACCTTTGGCTTGGAAGGCGGACAAAAAGTCCGCTTTGCCTATAAAGCGGCGCTCAGAAAATCCTCCTTCGCCACTCAAGTTCACATCTTGCCGGATATCGGCGCGCGTTGCCCCAATTGCATTTAGCAACGCATCAATTGAGTCAGCCGGATTGTCAACCTGAACCGGCTGTATGTTCACAATGCTTGCTGGAGGAGTTTGTTGCACTGACCCAGAAGGAGCAGCCTCAGGCTCGGGCGAGTGTAGTCCCATGCGCATAGCAAGTTCTAGTAGCCGAGACATTACGATCCCGAAATCCTGGCCTTCTACCGCTATAGCCTGCATTTGTTCCACCAGCGATGCAGCTTGCGTTTCGTTCATAAAGCGTTTCAGTGAAAAAAACGGATCGTCCTGCGGCTGCACATTATGATCGCGGAGCCAGCCATTATAGGTGCTGAGTAGAAGCAAAGCCCGCTTTCCAGGCACATATTCATTATCCCAGAGCAACGTCGAACGTTCAGGAATATATTTTGGAAGTTGAGTGGTTTCATCAATCACCGCCGAAGCAAGTGTTCGCCGCATAAGGTTTTCAAGTCTCTCGTCATTACCTGAATGCATTGTGCTTAGATTTGCTCCACGCAAGTCAGTGCAGTACATATAATCATCCCGATATGCTTGGATAAAATAGGTCTTGTCCATTACCACATTTCGCAAATTGGCAAAGTGCATGGCCGGACTATCAATTTGACACTCCCGGAATATCGCCCCTTCCAGGTTAGTCCCTACAAAATGCGATTGGTAATACCAATCGGAAATCTTGCAACTGTAGAACTTAGAATTTTTCAATGACATCCCATTAAAAATACCGGCACGCATATCGCACTTGTAGAAAACATATTCATCAAGATTGGTGCGATTAACCCTGCAGTCACGATTGATCCAGGCCATCGGATATTCTTCAGATGGTGTAAATTCTGCTCCATAATGCCGATTAGCACGATAATACTCCCAAGCGGCTTGAGCAGACTGTTTTCGATTCAACATGACATTATTCCACACATCCCTTTCATACTGATCAAGCTGGAATGCGTATGAAGGCTCTGGTTTTCCAAAATGTGACGATAGGTCCATACCAAATACCTGGATTAACTTCTTAAAAAAGCATAGCCCATAAAAGTTAACAAATGGTTAACTTTTACCAAATTTCCTTACTAACGCAAAAAAATCCCTGACCTCAAAAATTATCCTCGAACCAGCCCAACATTTTCCCCATCAACCCTTTTGCTTTCCCACGCCCGCGGGCTGCAGAGGGTTGTCCTGCATTTTCATTGTGTGCCGCATATTGCAGCATGCCAACTGCGGTAGAGAATGCCGCGCCTTTTGTCGCCTCTGCCAGCCCGTCGATTGAATACGGCCGCCCGAGCCGCACATGACGGCCAAAAACCTTCGCTGCCTGGTCCTTTATCCCGGCTAACTGGCTGGTGCCGCCGGTAAGAACAATGCGCCCTCCGAGCATCTTTTCCAGCCCTTTTTCCTCCAGGCTTTTTTTCGTCATTTCTATTATTTCTTCAACCCGTGGCGATATTATCGAGATCACTTCCGCCTTCGATATATGGCTCATCTCTTGGTTTTCCGCTTCTGGATTTTCTCCAAATTCGCTTGCTTGCGGTACATCGATTATTTCCTCGCGGTCGCCGCGCTCTGGAGTTGCACTACCATATAGCGTCTTGATTCTTTCCGCGTAAGAGATGCCGGTGGAAAGCCCACGCGCTAGGTCTTTTGTGATGTGTGAGCCGCCGAGCGCAATGCTCTCCGCATGTATCAAATTACCGCCGGAGAAAATCGCAACCTGCGTTAGCCCGCCGCCGATATCGATGATGGTGGCACCCAAGTTTTTCTCGTCCTCAGTCAAGCAGGCCAGCCCTGAGGCATATGCTGCGACGATGCAGTCGTCTATGTTCAGCCGGCAGATTGCCAGACAGTGCGCCAGATTCTTCAGGTAGGTAGGCGAGGCGGTGACCATATGTATGTTGGTGCTTAAAACATTGCCGAACATTTTGCGCGGGTCTTTTATCCCGGTGATGTCGTCGATGGCGTAATCGAGGGGGATGCAGTGGATGATTTCCTTTTCCTGCCCGGAGAAATTCTTTTGCACTTCCGCCCGGATGTGCGCCAAATCGCCCTCGGCTACTTCGTGCCCAGCGATATTGGCCTGGACGTTCAGGTTACTCGATTCGATACTGACGCCAGAGATGTTGATTATAGCGCCGTCAATGGTCTGGCCGCTCATCTGCTCAGCAGCGGAAATAGCGGTGACGATTGAGCGCTCGGCAGCAGTGACATCGGTTATCACCCCGCTTTTTATCCCCTGCGCAATCTGGTGCCCGATACCCACTACCCGCACCTTGCCCTGAAAATCGCGTGCACCAATGAAGCAGGCGATTTTGCTGCTGCCTATATCCAGCGCGGCAATTATGTTGTTTCTAGCTTTAACCATTCGCCTGCCTGATAAAAACCCGGTCCGGCAGCCGCAGATCGACCGATTTTATCTTGCGTTCCAGCAATTGTTTTCTCTTATCTAGCTCGGCTAGTGCGGTAAGGCTCTGTTCCAGGCCAGCATCTTCTGGCAGTAATATTTCCACGTTATTTTTCAATTTTAAATTCCACCGCCTGCCACCGATGCGGATGATGGCCGCCACTTTTTCCGCCAGTTCCGGCTGGCTTTTCAAGGCGGAGAGGATTCTTCCGGCATCGCTGTTGGCCTCATCTCCCACCACCTGCGGTAAGTTGGGGAATTCGTCAATATGTTCGCGCGAAATCACCTCGCCTTTATCATCAACCAGCGCAAATTTGCCCTTGTGCTGCCAAACCGCCGCCGGTTTTTTCTCGGTTATGCTGATATGCAACGAATCGGGGATTTGCCGCTCGACATCAGCACTTTCAACCCAATCCAATTCCTCGATGCGACTTTTGACCCCACGTATATTTACTGCGAAGATTGGCTGGTTTTTTTTTAAAAGCGCCGCCTGCATTATTTCCTTTGCGCTGGCGTATTTCTCGCCACGGATATAAACGTTTTTTAGACAAAGTCCAAGCGTAGCGGCGGCACGATACTCCGCATTTTCCATTTTTGCGGCGAGCAGAAGCCAGGTTTTACCGGCATAGCCAGATTCCCACATCCGCCAACCAGAAAACAGCACTGTGACAACCATAAAGGCCGCCAGCGCGAAAGTAGCGCGGCGAAACGCAATGCGATGGCGGCGCATGAACGATATGCGCTCGGCCTTCTTACGAAAATCACGGTTTTTCTTGCGTGGCATATCACCAAAATTATTTACGGGATACTCCCGCTTATATGTCCATTTTGGCAGATTTCACAAGCCGTTCAAGCAATTCGTCGAAGCTGATTCCCGCATGGGCGGCGATTTCCGGTACCAGTGACAAGGGCGTCATACCTGGGTGGGTATTCACCTCCAGTAAATACAATTTCCCCGGTTCACCGTTCGTGTCGTCATAGCGGAAATCCGCGCGCGTGACGCCGCGACAACCAAGAGCCTGATGCGCTTTTTCCGCCATGTTCATAACTTGTTTATAGGCCTTAGGATGAATCGGCGCCGGCATCAGATGCAGTGTCTTCCCGGCGGTATATTTCGCTTGATAATCGTAAAATCCTTTATGGGGCCGTAACTCTATGACGCCTATGGCTTTTCCATCTAGCACCGCACATGCAAGTTCGCGGCCCGGAATATATTTCTCTACCAGCGCATAAGGCCCATATTCCCAGTCTTTTTCGCGGAAAACAAATTTATCTTTTTTATGAAAAATAAACACCCCGACGGAAGACCCATTGTTCACCGGTTTCACCACGAATGGTTTTTTCATCGGCAACTTTTTCTTCCGCGCTAGCACGAACAATTCTTCCACTTCATATAATTTCCCCGGCGGCATCGTAATCCCGGCATCGATGAAGAATTTCTTGGCGATGTTTTTCTCCATCGCCACCGCCGAAGCCAGGAAGCCAGAATGGGTGTATGGGATTTTCATTATCTCCAAAAGCCCCTGGATCCGGCCATCTTCGCCATAAGTTCCGTGCAACGCGATGAATGCGACGTCTGGTTTTGCTTTTTTCAGCTTCTCCGCCACGTTTTCATCCATATCAATGGCCGTCACTTTATAACCCATCTCAGTCAAATGCTTCACCACACCTTCGCCGGTCGAGAGCGAAACCTCGCGCTCCTTGCTCATTCCACCCATCAATACTGCAACGTGTTTAGGCATATTTTCCCACTATTTTAATTTCCAATTCTAAAGAAATTCCGGTTTTTTCCAATACCCTTTTTTGTACTTCTGCGAATAATTCTTCCATATCGTGCGCGGTTGCACCACCGTTATTGATAAAAAAATTGCAATGCTTCTCCGAAACTTGCGCACCGCCGATCTTTAAACCCCGGCATCCGGATTTCTCTACCAATTCCCATGCTTTCATACCGGGCGGATTCTTGAAAGTGGAGCCGCTAGTGCGCGTGCGGATAGGTTGCGTTTCCTCGCGTGATTTCGCAATTTCCCGCATTCTGTCCAGGATTTTTTCCTTATCGCCGAGTTTTCCTTTAAGCCTGGTGCTGATGAAAATCCAATCTTTCGGAATTGAATTTTTCCTATAGGAAAATCCAATTTTTTCCGCCGGAATTTCATGCTTTCCACCATGCCCATCCACCGCTTCCGCCGAAATAAAAACATTGGAAATTTCCGTTCCATACGCCCCGGCATTCATCGCCAAGGCCCCGCCGATCGTCCCCGGAATTCCTGATAAAAACTCGAGCCCCGAGACGTTCTTTTCCGCAGCGAATGCTGCAACGTTCGCATCAAGCGCGCCAGCCTCAGCAATGATTTCTTCACCCTTAGCTTCGATTGCCGCAAAACCTCGCCCAAGCCTTATCACTACGCCAGTAATCCCGGCGTCGCGCACTAATAAATTCGACCCAACGCCAATCACCGTCACCGGAATATTCTCCGCCTTTTCCTTCAGAAAAAACCTTAAATCTTCAACATCAGCAGGCTTGAAAACCACCTCAGCCGGGCCGCCGATGTTGAACCAGTTGACTCGCGAAAGCTCGACGTTTTCTCGATATTGTCCGCGCACTCGCGGCAATTTCCCGATCAAACTTTGCATTTTTTTAAGTTATCGGGAAGTGCGTTCGCCCAGTAGGTTATATTTCCGGCACCCAGGCAAACCACTAAATCCCCGGGTCTAGCGATGCGGCTAATCAATTCCGGCAAATCTTTTTCGCCATTCAAAGCATGCGGTTTTTTTCCGGTTTTGTCCGCGACGTTTTTTATCAATTCGTTGCTTGTGATGCCGGAAATCGGTTGCTCGCCGGCAGCGTAAACCTCAGCGATGATTATTTCATCGGCATCACTGAAACATAGTGCGAATTCGTTCCATAAATCGCGGAGGCGCGAGAACCTATGCGGCTGCATCACCGCAATTATCCTACCCTCACCCCTGGTTTTCACCACATCGCGCGCGGCTTGCAAAGTCGCCGCTATTTCGCGCGGATGATGCCCGTAATCATCGATGACGGTGATGCCACCCGCCTCGCCGGTGACGGTGAAACGCCGCTTAACGCCCCGGAAATTGGCAAAAGTTTCGTATATAACGCTATCTGGAATTTTCAGCGCGGCAGCGATGGTGATTACGCTGAGTGAATTCTGCACATTGTGGATTCCTGGGATGTTCAGGTGGATGTTTTTTAATATTTTCGGTTCCGCGCCAGTGAGCCGCGCAGAAATTTCTGCGTCGTAAACCGAGCCAGTGACTGTGCTTTTGATCCGGCGGGCACGCACGTCCGCCGGCGATTTCACGCTGTATGTATATATGCGCCGGTCGGTAATTTGCGCGACGATTTTTTTCACCACTTTATGATCGGCGCAGGCCACCGCGAATCCGTAAAACGGCAGATTCTCGATGAATGTGCGGAACGCTTTTTTTACCCCCGCGAAGCTGCCATAAAAATCCAAATGTTCCGGGTCGATGTTGGTAATGACACCGACGGTAGCGGGAATCCTGATGAATGTGCCGTCCGATTCGTCGGCTTCCACCACCATCCAGTCGCCTCGGCCGAGATATGCATTGGTACCATAGGCATTTATTATACCGCCATTGATGACAGTGGGATCAAGGCCAGCTGAGGTAAACAGCGCTGCAGCCATTGCGGTTGTAGTGGTTTTACCATGTGTTCCGGCGATAGCAACGCAGGATTTGAGTCGCGTGATTTCCGCCAGCATTTCCGCGCGTTTTACCACCGGAATTTTTTTCTCACGCGCAAAGATTACTTCCGGGTTGTCCTCTTTCACCGCCGATGAAATCACTACTGCCGCGGCGTCCGCAACATTCTCCGCACGATGACCGATGGTGACCTCGATTCCCATTTTCCTGAGCCGCTCGACATTGCCTGATTCCGCGATGTCTGAGCCTTTCACGCGGTAGCCAAGATTATGGAGAATCTCCGCGATGCCACTCATGCCGATACCACCGATGCCGACCAGATGAATGATGCCAACTTCTAGCGGCATGGCATTGCCGGAATCATTTTTCAGCATAATTTCTCCGCGCCCAATTTTTCTGCAAGGGCGGCTAACTTTTCCGCCGCTTTTAATCCCGCCGCCTTTTTCGCATTTTCCGCCGCAAGAAGCAACGGCTCCGGGTTCATTATGATTGTTTCCAGCCGGAAAGCTAGGGCTTCAGGAGTGAAATTCTGCTGCTCGACCACCCAAGCGCCGCCGATTTTTTCCAGACTGCGGGCATTATATAACTGATGATCGCCCTTGGAATCCGGGTATGGTACTAGTATTGACGGTCTGCCGGCGACCGCCAGTTCCACTACGGTGGAAGCCCCGGCGCGCGCGATCACCAGATGCGCTGCTGCTAATCGTTTTGGCACATCGGTGAAAAAATTTTCGACCTCGGCAATAATGCCTATTTCCGCATAATTTTTTTTCACCCGCTCAACATCCTCTGCCCTTGCCTGCTGTGAGATTTTGATTTTTTTCCGGATTCCGGGCTCAAGTTTTGCCAGCGCCGCCGGAACCACGTCAGAAAATATTGTTGCACCCAGGCTCCCGCCGATGACTAGGATATTAAGATTTTTGTCGATTTCTGGATAGGGACGGTCGTGAACCTCCGCGATTGCTCCCCGCACCGGGTTGCCGATATAGCAGATTTTCCGGGCATTTCCTACGGTGATGTCACGCACTTCAAGAAATGAAGTTGCGATAATGTCAGCCAATGGGGCAAGTGCACGATTAGCGATTCCCAGCACCGCATTCTGCTCGTGGATTATTATTTTTAAGCTCAAAATTCTTGCCGCGATGATTGCCGGGAATGAAGGGTATCCGCCGAATCCAATAACAACACCGCCGCGATTGCGCACGAGAATTTTCAAGGCAACCATTATGCCAAAAAAAATTTTCGTCAGGGCCTTTAGCTTGCTAAAAACTCCTCCCTTCAGTGTTGCCGTAGGGATTTTTTCGATACGGAATTTTTTTTCGCTGCCATCGTAATTTTTATATCTTTCGTCAGTGATAAAAATTACTTCGTGCCCGCGCTGGATTAGCTCCTCCGCCAAAGCCTCCGCCGGGAATATGTGCCCGCCAGTACCGCCGGAGCTTAAGAAAAATTTCATGTGACTTCCCGGTGCCAACCACCGGACTTCGGCTCTTTCGCACCATAGCGCCGCCTGGTCAGCGCCAGAATCATCCCAAGCGAAAGTGCCACCGAAAGCATCGAGGAACCGCCGTAGCTGATTAGCGGCAGCGTCATCCCCTTGGTCGGAATCAGGCTCATCGTCGAACTCATATTGATAATCGCCTGCATCCCGAATTGGATCAGCAATCCGGAAACTGCGTAAGTTACGAACACATTTTCCTCCTTGGTCAGCCGCGCCAATCCGCGTATCACCACGAATGCGAAAAGCAGTATAATGGCGATGCAGGTTATCATCCCCAATTCCTCGCCCGCCACAGCGAAAATGAAATCAGTGTGGGCGTCAGGCAGGGAGTGTTTTACCACTCCTTCGCCCGGGCCGCGTCCGTATAATCCGCCACTGGAAAAAGCCTGGAGCGACTTAGAAATCTGGTAATTATCGCCGCTCGCCGGGTCGAGGAAATTGTTTATCCGCTGCGTCACGTGCGGTAGGAAAAAATATGCGCCGATGCCGCCGATAATACTGAGAGCCGCCATAGCCGCGATCCACAGAAACGGCAACCCGGCAATGAAAAGCTGGCTTGCGAATACCAGCGTGATGCCCACCGTCATGCCGAAATCCGGCTCTAATATCAGCGCGAAGCAGGTCATCACGTAAAGCGCGAAAGGAATGCGGAATTTTTGCAGCAGTGGACGCTCGCAGTGTTTTGCCAGCAGCCCGGCAATCGTCACCACCAGGAAAGTCTTGATAAATTCTGAGGGCTGAAGGGAAAATCCATCAAGCGCGATCCAACGTTTTGCACCCTTAACCTCAATGCCGGTGAAAAGCACGGCAATAAGCAGCGCGTAGCATACGGCGAATCCGGCCACCGCTAGACGCCGGATGATGTTTGGTGAAAGTAGTGAAATCGCAAATATCACCACAAACGCCATCACGATGAAAGCCATCTGCCGCTCGATGAAATAAAACGATTCAAACCCTATGCGCACGGCAACCGATGGACTGGAAGCCATTATCAGCACTGCGCTTAAGGCAAGCATAAGAAAAATGCAGATCACCGAATATCGGTCGATACTCCACCACCATTTGCCCAGGAAACTCGTATTCGTGCGGTCTATAGTCATTCCCATTGATATTTACTCATTTGTTGCGGAGCAGAAATCGCCAAGTGATAGGAAAGAAGCGCAGGCAGGTCGGAATATACCTGCAAGCTTCTTGACGCAGCAATTGGCGATTTCTGCCGCAATCCTTTAGGACAGGGGAGAAAATGAGCAAATAGCGGCGTAAAAATTCTTTTAGGTAGGGTAAACTACCAAAAAGTATTTTTCCTTGCTCTTTACTCATTTTCTCCTCCTGCAAATCGTGTAAATATCAATGGGAATGGCTATAGGTTAATCATCCACCAACTTTCTTTTTTAGTTTATTTACCAACTCGACAAACCTTTTCCCCCGTTCCTCGAAATTCTTGAACTGATCGAACGAGGCACAGGCCGGCGACAAAAGCACCACCGGATTTTTTTTCCCATCGATGAAAGCGGCTTTGGCCGCGAATTCTACCGCCGTCTGCAAGTCGCCACACTTGGTGAATTGGACTTTTCCCTGCAAAGTTTCTGCGAATTCCGCCTGCGCGCTTCCGATCAGGAACGCGTGTTTTATCCGCGGAAACAGCGGCGCTAACGGTTTTATCCCACCCTCTTTCGGCAACCCTCCCGCAATCCAGAAAATATTTTCGAAGCATAATATGGCCTTTTCCGCTGCTTCGGCATTGGTCGCCTTGCTGTCGTTGATGAATTTCACGCCCCGAATTTCCGCGATCGTCTGCGTACGATGCTCCAGGCCGGGGAACGATTTCACCGCGTTTATGATTTTCTCCGCACCGATTCCTAAGCTACGGCACACGGCAAAAGCAGCGGCAATGTTCTGCCGGTTATGCTCCCCTATTAAATTAGGTAGCGGACCAATTTCTATCTTTTTTACCCTTTTTGCCGTATCGTCATAAATAAAATCACCGCACGCGGAAACGCCTCCTTTAGCCTCGGTTTTATTTGAGATTGTAATGATTTTTGTACCGTTCTTTTCCCGCAAATCCGAGAAGATTTCTCTACAATTCTCGTCGTCGATACCTATTATTGCTCTGTCGCTTGCGCGCTGGTTATGAAAAATCCGCTTCTTGGAATTGACGTAGCCCTTCATATCGCCGTGCCGGTCTATGTGGTCGGGCGTGACATTCAAAAGCACTGCGACATTAAACCGTGTCTTGTGCAGCAGGTCCAGTTGATAAGATGAAACCTCGATCACATAAATCCCATTCGGCGGCAATTCCTTTAGGTCCAGCACCGAAATTCCGATGTTACCTCCTATCTCTGCTTCGATTCCGGCAGATGTTATTATATGATGGATAAGCCCGGTGGTAGTGGATTTACCGTTGGTACCGGTGACGCCAATAAACTTTGATTCCGGATTCGCGTGATACAATAATTCTATGTCGCAGAGGATTTCGGCACCCGCGCCCTTAGCAAGGGAGACAACCCGGTGCGGCTTGGGAAAATGGAGCGGCACACCGGGACTTAGCATTAGTATTTTTATTTTTTCCCACGGCCATTTTTCCGGCTCTTCTAGCTTGACCCTAGGGTATTTTTCCTTCACCGATTGGTTTCTGGCACTTTCATCATCGTCCCAGGCGAAAACTTCCGCCCCACCCGCGGAAAGTGCACGTATGGCTCCGTTGCCAGATTTCCCCAATCCGAACACCGCGACTTTTTTTCCTGCAAATTCTGGAAGGGCGATCATTTCATCTCAGCTTCAATGTCGCAAGCCCGAGCAGCGCGAATATGACGGCAAGAATCCAGAATCGCGCTACCACAGTTGATTCCGGCCAGCCGATTTTTTCAAAATGATGGTGGATTGGTGCCATTCTGAATATTCTTTTTCCGCCGCGCAATTTATATGAGCCGACCTGCAATATCACGGAAACCGCCTCCATAACGAATAATCCGCCGATGATGAACAACACCAGTTCGTGCTTGGTTATCACACTCGTAGCACCAATCGCACCACCGAGCGAAAGGCTCCCGACATCGCCCATGAAAACTTTCGCTGGCTGCGCGTTAAACCACAAAAATCCCATCCCAGCTCCCACAATTCCCGCCAACAAAACCGCTAATTCCCCGGTTCCTGGCACATGATGGATTTGTAAATAGTTAGCGAAAACCAGGTTGCCGACCAGGTAGCTGATCAACGCAAAACACGCAGCGGCTATGGCTATTGGGACAATCGCCAGGCCATCCAACCCGTCAGTCAGATTCACTGCGTTCGAACTGCCGACGATGACAAGAATCGCAAAAACCGGGTAGAGCCAGCCCAAATCTATCAGTATGTTTTTGAAAAATGGCAGCGCCAAATGCGAGCTGTACCCGGCGGGCGCGATATTCTGAATCCATATACAGGCGGCCAGACTCAACCCCCCCTGTAATAGTAGCTTCAATTTTCCTGGCAAACCTTTCGGATTTTTTTTCGCGACTTTCATACAATCGTCAGCCAGGCCGATGAGGCCGAATCCGAATGTTATCAACAGCACAATCCAGACGTAGCGATTGTATAAATCAGCCCAGAGCAAAGTAGAGACGAATACCGAAAGCAATATGATCAAACCACCCATCGTCGGCGTACCTTTTTTGCTGATGAGGTGGCTCTCCGGGCCATCTTCGCGAATCGGCTGACCGTGTTGCTGCCATTTTTTTAAAGCCATAATTATTCTCGGGCCGAAGACGAAACTTATCAAAAGCGCGGTAAAAACTGCACCCCCGCATCTGAAAGTGATGTAGCGGAATAAATTCAATATGGCAAAATCGTTTGCCAGCGGCGCTAGAAAATTATAGAGCATTTTTTAATTTCTCCACTACCTTGATCATTTTCATTCCATTCGATCCTTTTACCAGAATCGTATCTCTCGACCTGATTTCCGCAGTGATTTTCTCCGCCATTTTCACCGAATCCGCATAATGCCCGCCGCGTTTTTGCTTGGGTAGTGCCTCATACAAATTTGCCATCAGTTCGCCGCAAGTAAATACCAAATCTACGCCGCGCGCAACTATATCCTCGGCCAACGCGGAATGCAGCGATGGGGAGTTTTTTCCTAGTTCACGCATGTCGCCGAGCAGTGCAATTGCCCGGCCATCAGGGCTTTTCCGAGCCATTAACACTTCAAACGCAGCACGCATTGAGGCCGGGCTGGCATTATAACTATCGTCGATAAGCAGCGCTTTTCCACCCTTCGCCGTGATCTTAAAAACCTGGCCGCGACCTTTCGCCGGAGAATATTCGGAAAGATTTTTTAAGCAGGCGTGAAAATCCTTAGCCAAAGCATTGACAACTGCCAGAACACCAAGGCTGTTCAGCGCCGAATGCTTGCCCGGCGCTTGCAAATCATATGCGAATTTTTTTCCCTTGGCGCTTGCTTCTACATGAATTCTCCCCGCAATATTTTCGTATGTGATCAGCCGGAAATCGGCCGCCGCCGCCACGCCAAAAGTTTCGATTTTTAAGTCCCGTTTTTCGGCATGTTTTTTCAAACGCTGGAAACTCGCATTGTCGACGTTCAAAACCGCAACACCATTTGTCATGCCAAGAAAAACCTCTGATTTCGCATCGGCGATTGCTGAAACATCGGCAAAAAATTCCAGATGCACTGCTTCAATGGTGGTGATTACCGCAATGTCGGGTTTTATCAAATTCGTCAGCCTGGCGATTTCTCCAGCGTGGTTCATACCCAGCTCGAAAACCCCGTACTTGGCAGTTTTTGGCATGCGCGCAAGCGAAAGTGGTGCACCGAAATGGTTGTTCAGATTTCCAGCCGTTGCGTAAGTTTCGCCGAATGCTGCCAAAGCCAGCTTCAGCATTTCCTTGGTTCCGGTTTTGCCGACGCTGCCGGTAACGCCAATGATTTTCGCGCGCGTCTTTTTCCTGCTAGCCGCACCGAGATTCCACAACCCTTCTGCTACATCAGGAACGATTAGCAGCGGCAAATTTTTGCCGATATTTTTGCTCACCATCGCCGCCACCGCACCTTTTTTGAGTGCCGATTTTACGAAATCATGCCCGTCGAAATTCTCACCCTTAAGCGCGATGAATAGATCACCTTCCTCGACTGTCCGGCTGTCGATCGAAACCCCTAACGCCTCCCAATTTCCTTGCGCTTTTCCCCTAGTTGCGATTTCCGCTTCGTCGCTATTCCACAAAATTTCCTTCATTTTTTCTTTCATTTTTTTCCTAACGCTTGCCTAGCGATTTCAACATCGTCGAACGGATAAATTTCATTGCCAATGATTTGCGTTTTTTCATGCCCCTTTCCGGCAATGAGAAGAATGTTGCCGTTTTTCAGCAGCGACACCGCATATTCTATCGCCTTTTTCCGGTCGCTGATTTCGGTTGCACCTTTTGCACCCGCTAATATTTCCTTCCTGATGGTCGCCGGATTTTCGCTGCGCGGATTGTCGTCAGTGACTATAACAACATTGGCGCAGAACCCAGCTATTTTACCCATTTCCACGCGCTTACCCTTATCGCGATCACCGCCACAACCAAATACGACGATCAATTTTTCTTTCGCATATGGGCGCAAGGTTTTTAAGCTTTTTTCCAGCGCGTCCGGTGTGTGAGCGTAATCTACAAAAATATTATTGCCAACCGGCTCCATCCGACCGGGAACGCTTTTTATTTTTGGCAAAACCTCCATAATCTTTTCCGGTGCAAAGCCCGATGAATGCACGATTCCCAACGCGCACAAAATATTTTCTGCCTGAAATTCTCCTACCAGACTTATCCGTGTCGAAAAATTTTCTCCATTGAAATTGAGCGCGATTTTCTGGCCACTTTCTAGTGTTTCAATTTTTTTTAGCATTATGTTGTCGCCATTTTTTCCGAATGAAATAATTTTGCAGCCACGCGCCATTGCCGAATTTTTTATTGCGGGAAAATCCGCCGCATCGGCATTCAGCACCGCCGTTCCGCCCGGTTGCACAAGCTCGGAAAACAAGCGTTTTTTTGCCGCGAGATAATTTAGCATGTTGCCATGGTAATCCAGGTGATCGCGAGTCAGATTGGTGAACGCTGCCGTGCTTATTTTTAAACCATCCAAGCGGTATTGATCTAGGCCGTGGCTCGAAGCCTCGATCGCCAGATATTCGGTTCCGCCACGCGTGAGCGCATCGATTTTTTCATGCAATATGATAGGGTTAGGAGTGGTCATTGAACTTCCGGAATCATAGAATTTTCCATTGCCGTCGATTATTCCGATAGTACCGATGCTGGCGCTTTTTTTCTCCAGCTCCGTCCATATCTGGCGGCAGAAATTCACCACTGAAGTTTTGCCGTTGGTGCCGGTAACCGCTGCGATGAAACGCGGTTGTGCCGGATAAAATCTCGCGGCGATTTTTGCCAATGCGAGATGCGGATTTTTATGCCGGATAAAGCACACATCCTGCCGTGGCGCCTCCGATGAAATTACTGCAACTGCGCCGTTTTTAAGCGCTTCTTGTATAAACTCCGCGCCATCGGATTTGACGCCTTTTAGCGCGACGAAAACATACCCCTGTTTAACCTTGCGTGAATCCGCCGCAATCCCAGTGGCTTCTACACTGCCAACCGATTTTCCGTAGATTTCCGCGCCCAGATCATCTATCAGCTTCGTAAGCAGCAATGTCCTCTTCCCTATTGTTGTCCCCGGATTCCGCCGATTTTATTACGCCCGCATTGTAACCCACCGGTGGAACGCCGAGCACCGGCGCAATGCCTTCGACTATGCTAGAAACCGCCGGAGCAGCTACCATTCCGCCCGTCGCATAACCCCCGGTTTCCTTGGTTCCTTTTGGTTCGTCAAGCGTTACAAACACCACGTAGCGCGGATTATTTATCGGAAATGCGCCGACGAACGAGGAAAGTTTCGCCGATTCGCTATAGCCCTTGCCCGCTATTTTTTCCGCCGTACCAGTTTTTCCACCGACCATGTAGCCCTCAACCTCTGCCTTTTTCCCGGTTCCCGATTCCACCACCAGCCGGAATAATTTCCGCATTTCCTCCGACGTCGATTTTTTTATCACGCGCTCATAGGCGATTTCCACATCGGATTTTCTTTTTATCAACGTTGCCGGGTAAAGGACTCCACCGTTTACCAGAGCAGAAATTCCGCTCGCCACATGCACTGGCGTCACCGCAATTCCGTGGCCGTAAGCGATCGTCATCAGATTAATTTTCCGCCAGATTTTTGGGAAAATAGGCTGGCCGCGCTCCGGGGTTTCTAGTGCCAGCGCGTTCAACATCCCGAATTTCTTCAAATAATTCTGCTGTAATTTTTCACCTGTAACTAGTGCGATTTTCGCCGCACCGATGTTGGAAGAATATTTGAAAACTTCCGGTAATGTCAGCGGACGCGCCTGCGCGTGCGCGTCGCTAATAGTGAAGCCACCGATTTTTATCGGATTGGTCGCGTCGAAAACGTCGGTCATTTTCGTGGCGCCGGAATCTAGTGCCATCGCCAGCGTGAACGATTTGAATATCGACCCCATTTCATAAACACCGAGTGTGGAACGGTTGAAACGCGCCAGAGGAGGCGATGCTCCGACATTGTTAGAGTTGAAATCGGGCTGGCTAACCATACCAAGAATCTCCCCGTTATTTGTATCCATCACTAGCGCGGTGCCACCGATGGCGTGGAATTCGTGGACGCTACCCGCGAGCGCCTGATAAATAATCTGTTGCACACGCACGTCGAGCGAGAGCTGTAATGGCTGATCCTGCGACTCTTCTTCGAGTAGAAATTTATCATATTGCCGTTCGATTCCGGCCTGGCCGTGGCCATCAATCCCTACATAGCCTAGCACATGAGAAAATAGCCGCCCGTGAGGATAAACACGCTTCTCCTCCTTCTTAAAATATAGTCCCGGAAGCCCTAGATTATTCACCATCGTCTGCTCATGCGGAGTTAGATTTCTTTTGATCCAGATGAAACTTTTTTCCGATGAGAGCTTTGAGAGCAGATCGCTGTAATTCAAGCCCGGCAAGGTTTGTGTGAGTTGCTTTGCTGCATCTTTCGCATCCATTATCTGTTTCGGATTGGCGTAAAGCGATCCGGTCGCAAGATTCACCGCGAGCAAAACGCCGTTCCTATCAACGATTTCCCCGCGCTCATATTGCAGGGCGGCAAGTTCGGAATCGCGGCTGTTTTCAGCTACTTCCGTGCCGAAAAAAACCAGGTTGCAGAGCCGGATACCCAGAGTGAAAAACGCCAGCGCAAAAATTACGATGACGAAAAACAGCCGGTTGCGCACGATCTCCAGCGCCTGTTTGTAGGCGTTTCCCACCCTTAGATTTGCGTTGGGCAGAACTCCGGCGGAAATCCTACCCTTAAAAATCTCGGAGAAGTTTTTTTTTATATCCATCTGCTATAGTATTTATCTTGCCGCCAAATTTTGATCACGGAATGGAATTATCCCGATATCCCTGATTTGGCGGGGGCGAGCGGTTTCTAGTGCTAGATATTTCTGTGAAAGTTTTTTCAGACGCTCAGGCTGATTCAGATAACTCCATTCAGCACGCAGCACGTGGATCGCCTCGCGGTCGGCCACCAATTCACGGTTCACTTCGTTGAATTGCGAACGCAACGAATCAACACGGTATTCTACCTCGAACAATACGAATGCAATAACGCCGAGGATGATAAAGCTCAAGAAAAATGCGGGTTTCAGCATATAGCCTCCTTTGGTTTTATTTTTATCGCAGCACGTAATTTCGCAGATCTCGACTTCGGGTTTTCCGCCGTTTCCAGTGAAGAAGGCTTAACCGCCTTGCGGGTCAGGATGGAAAAAACGGCTAAGGATTTTTTTTCCGGCAGTGGCATGTAACGCGAATAGGTTTCGGCCTTGCCCGCCTTTTCGTTCAGGAAATTTTTCACTATAGAGTCTTCGAGTGAATGGAACGAAATCACCACCAGCCTTCCGCCCGGCGCCAACAACTTTTCCGCGCTCGCCAGGCCTTTCGCTACTGCCTCCAATTCATCGTTCACCCAGATGCGGATAGCCTGGAAAGCGCGCGTTGCCGGATCGATTTTATCGTTGTAGCGCCTGACCGCGCGGCGGATTATTTCTGCTAATTCCAATGTCGTAGAAATCGGTTTTTCGCCCCGCGCATTGACGATGGCGCGGGCGATTTTCCGGCTCATGCGCTCACCACCGTAATTATATATAATGTCGGCAAGTTCTTTTTCTTCGGCGCTGTTGATCAACCATTCGGCAGTTTGCCCTTGGCGCTCCATCCGCATATCGAGCGGCCCGTCATGCGAGAAGGAGAATCCCCTACCCGCATGAGAAAGCTGCATTGAGGAAACGCCCAAATCCAATACCACGCCATCGACTTTTTCCACCCCGCGACCGACCAGCAACTCCGCCATATCTGCAAAATTCCCGAGGATTAAATTAAACCGCGATGGAAATTCTTGGCCTAATTTCTCAGCAAAAATTTCCACGTCCGGATCGCGGTCGATGGCGAAAACCTGGCAATCCGCTGATTGCAAGATGGCGCGAGAATAGCCGCCGGCGCCGAAAGTTCCGTCTATATAAATTTCGCCGTCTTTGGGGGCCAGATATTTCATCGCCTCGGAAACCATCACCGGGACATGCGCGCTTTCCGTGGCGAGATACGCGCTCATTTATCCCTCGGCTTGGTAAGCTGCAATGACGCACGCTCTTTTTTTGCAATTTCCCGGGCCTTAGCAGAATATTCGGCGTATGATTCCGGACGCCATATCTCGAAAGTTTTTCCCTTGCCGACGAACATCGCGCTTTCCTTGATTCCGGCGGATTTTAGGAGATTGTCCGGGATGGCCACCCTCCCCTCGCTGTCGAATGCCAACTGCACGCTGCCGCCGAGTATCGTAGTGGCGAAGGCGTCACGGTTGTCGGAATAGGGATCAAGATTATCGATGCTGTCGCTTAATTTTTCCATGCGGTCCATGCCGCAGGCCTCGATGCACGGATGCAGAAACGATCCGTAGGCGACTATTCCTAAGAATTCATCGCCGGACCGAGGAATCATGGCGATGACGGCGCGGAACGGCGCTGGCACGGAAACCCGGCCCTTCTTGTCAATTTTGTTCAGATAGGTCGATAGAAAAAGCATAACTACCTGTTACTGTTTGCGGTTTCCCGCATTTTTCCGTCATTTCCACCACTCATTCCTTCCTGGAATCAGATGGGATAATATGGGTTTATATGGGGAATGTACTATCTGGTATGGGCAAGGTCAAGGGTTTTGTGGGTATATTTTGTCATCCTGAGGCGATAGCCGAAGGATCTCGGAATGTTGGATGAGATCCTTCGGTCGCGTACATACTCCCTCAGGATGACAGGTAAAATCTCAGATTATACCGTGAAATCCATTGACCCGGCAGGGGAAACCGCATCTGAGCAATCATTTGTAACATGTTTCACGTGAAACATCGGGATTGTATCCATGGAAGTAATAGCCACAGCCTATTTGGTTGGTCAAATAGTCCGCAAACCGGCTGGCAGCCTAAAATCTTAACGAAAGTTTAATATTTCTCCGAACAAAAACTGTTATAATTTAGGCTCGTTCCAATGTTTTGGTCCCGGTGAGTGACAGGATGTCCTCGCCATGTTACGTGGCCAGGGATTAGAAATCCCGGCCTATAGCTCAAGAAGGGGGTTGTATAAATGGGGTATCCGTTGTGGTTTAAGTGCACCCTGGCGTGCGGGGTATTATCGTGCCCGGTTTATTTCTACGACAAGGACGGTTGGGCTGCTCCGGTAATGGCCAGTGTCTCAGTAATCGGCTGGGCGTGCTGGTTTGTTCACCGCTGGCGACGTAAGCCTCCTCATTGAGGCGAAAACAGGCTCCCCTCAGGGGAGCCTGTTTTATTTTAAATTCTTCATAAATCGATTTCGCCGGTCTGCAATTTCCACAGCCCGGAATAGATACCGCCTGTGGCCAGCAATTCCTGGTGGGAGCCATGTTCCACGATCTGGCCTCGCTCCATCACGAATATCTGGTCGGCATTGCGGATGGTAGAAAGCCGGTGGGCTATCATTATTGTCGTCCTGCCCAGCACTATCTTTTTCAGCGATTTCTGGATCGCCATTTCGGTTTCGTTATCAACCGCCGAAGTCGCCTCATCCAGCACCAGAATCCTAGGGTTTTTGAGGATTGCGCGGGCTATCGCCAGCCTCTGCCTCTGCCCACCAGAGAGCTTCTGCCCGCGCTCGCCGACCAGCGTATCGTAGCCTTCCGGCATTTCGATTATGAAATCGTGCGCCTCGGCCAGTTTCGCCGCCTCGATGATTTTTTCCCTGGATTCCTGAGGCTTTGCGTAGGCGATATTTTCCGCCACCGTTCCATGAAACAAGAAAACATCCTGGCTGACCAACCCGATATTCTTCCGCAAATCTTCCAGGTTCAGGCCCTGAATATCCCTGCCATCCAGCACGATTTTACCGGAAGTCGGATGATAAAACCGCATCAATAATTTCACCAATGTCGTCTTGCCCGAGCCGGTGGTTCCAACGAACGCCGCCGTGGTCCCGGCCGGAATTTCAAACGAAATATTTTCCAGCACTGGCCCACCGGAACCATAGGAAAACCGTATGTTCTCGAACCGTATCGCCCCATCAACTTTCGCGATTCTTTCGCCACCCGCTTCAATGCCGATTGGGGTATGCAACAGGTCGAAAATCCGGGCTATAGATGCCATCGCCCGCTGGTATAAAACGGTGATGTCGGCCAGCCGCGTCAGCGGCCAAAGCAGCCGCTGCGTTAGGAAAACCAATACGCTGAAAGCGCCGACGCCGATTTCGCCATGGATGGTTTTGAACCCGCCATAAAGCAGCGTCGAGAGAAACCCGGCCAGCACTGCGATGCGGATTACCGGCGTCACCATAGAGCTTAGACGTATGGCCTTGGCGTTGGCAGCCCGGTATTCCGCGCTCTCCTCCTCGATTTTTTTCAGCTCGTAATTTTCCGCGGTGAAGCTTTTTATGGTGAAAATGCCGCTGATGTTATTGGCGAGCCGCCCACCCAAAATCCCAGCTTTGGTACGGACTTCCAGGAACCGCGGCGCCAATCGCCCTTGAAAATAAAACGCTCCGAGCAATATGAACGGAATCGGCAAAACCGCGAAAACCGCGATTACCGGCGCAATGAAAAAGAAAATCGCCGCTATGATAATGGAGGAAAAAAACACCTGGATTATCTGGTTCACGCCGTCTTCCAGGAATCGCTCCAGCTGGTTGATATCGTCATTCAAAATCGAAAGCAGGTTGCCGGTGCTTTTGTCCTCGAAATAGGCCATGTCGAGGTTTTGGACGTGCTGGTAGGTATCGAGCCTTAAGCGGTGTTGCAGGCTTTGCGCCAAGTTCCGCCATTTTATCGAATAAAGATATTCGGTATAAGATTCAAAAACCCAGATGAAAAAAGTGGCTACCCCTAGCGCTATCAGCTGCTGCTCGACATTCCAGCCAAACCCGGCAAGCAGGGAATTATCGCGCTTCACCACGGTATCGACCGCGATGCCGATCAGCGCTTCCGGCGCGATATCGAATATTTTATTGAGGACGGAAAACAACGCCGCCGCCAGGTATTTCCCGCGTTCGGCGCGGGCGTATTTCATTAATCGGAGAAGGTTTTGCATGATGATTTAAGTAACTATATTTACCATAAAAATCAAAATAATCTCCGCGATTTAATAATTCTGTAACAATCCTGTGTTACATTACAGACTCACCTACTGTTCCGTAACTGCTCATCCATAATTCTCCTCATATTTATTTATGGGGTTGGAGAAAGCAACCGGACTGTTATAGGTGAATCACAACCCGAGCCGGGCACCTTCTACGCACGGCGCGTGGAGGGTTCACCTGGCATACTACTCTGAGGAGTTCGTGATGATGCTCATCACCGAAGTCCGCATCAAGCTCGTTGAAGAAAACAACGAGCGGTTGCAGGCCTTCTGCTCGGTGACGTTCGACAACGCCTTCGCGGTCCGCGATTTGAAGATCATCGAAGGGACGAAGGGCTCGTTTGTGGCGATGCCCAGTCGCAAGCTCACCGATCGCTGCACCGGCTGCGGATGCAAAAACCACTTGCGGTCCAGGTACTGCAACCAGTGTGGTCACAAGCTCGACGAAAACCGGGCCATGCGCGACGCCGACGGCCGCGCCAAGCTGCACGCCGACGTCGCCACCCGATCAACTCGGACTGCCGCGAGATGGTCCAGGCCGCCGTGCTAAGAGCGTTCCATGAAGAAAAGGAACGCGCCAAACGGCCAGGGTACGTCTGCACCTACGACGAATACGGCGGCAACGAAGACGTCGCCTAAAAGTCTGCGGTAAACCTCACCAAGACCAATGGTGAGGTTTCGAGAGGCTCCTTCGGGAGCCTCTTTTTTTGCCAAAAAAACTTTTAAGCCGCCATTTTTGCGACTTGCTCCCGATAAGGAGCCAGCGCCTTAGTACGGCGGTTAACCACCCCCCAGAAAACCGATGTCGCAATCCCATGCAGCCGCCCTTGCGCGCTCAGGCCCACGGCCTTCAGCACCATCGCCGTCGCACTCTGAATATGATGTTTCCGGTAAAGCGCATAGGCGCCGGACATATAGAGATTCTTATATTCCGCATGTTCATAAGGCGTGGAACCATCCCGGTTCGCGGCGTAAAAAGCGTAGGCCAGTTCGTCATCCTCGCTCTCCGCGATGCGGCCGAGCGCGATGTAAATCCGCCGCCAGAACCCGATATTTTCCTTCTCCAGATAGCGTTTCATGTGGGTGTAAAAAAGTTTGTAATGGCGCAATTCGTCGGCGGCAATTTTGGCGCAGATGGCCTTTAAAACCGGCTCGTCCGAATATTCCTTTATCGCCGTATAATAAGAGCTGGTGCCGACTTCCACGATGCAGCGCGCGATCAATTCCCCCGAGCGCGAACCGCGAACCGACTGCGCCACATTCACCGGCAATTTATATCCATCGGTGAAATCCTTGAATGATTTTTCAAAATCGAAACTCGGGTCGGCGAGTTCGGCCCATTTACGCAATGCCCGGCCGTGCTGCACTTCCTCATCGGCCCAGACCGCTGCTACCGCCTTAAATTCCTCATCATCCGGGAAAACCTCGCATAGATACCGCGCGTAATCACCGCCATTATGTTCTACCATGCAGGCGGCCTTGATCAACGGCACCAATTCCCGGTTTACCTTGTTTTTATCGAATTCGTTCCAGGGGATATCGTTGAGCGACCAGTGCGGCATGTTTCCTCTTAAGGCATTTTCTTTAGCGGAAGCAAAATAAAAAATCCATTGAATTTGTTGGCACCGTCATTGCGAGCGTAAGCGAAGCAATCCAGGCTGTTGCAACATTCTGGATTGCCGCGTCGGCCGTTGGCCTCCTCGCAATGACGGATTATCCCCCCTTCCCCGCCACACGCTCGGTGAGCGCCGCGATCATAAAACCATCCAGGTTGCCGTCCAACACGCCGGCCGTATCGCTGGTTTCAAAATCGGTGCGTAAATCCTTCACCATCTGATAGGGCTGCAAAACATAAGAACGGATTTGGTTACCCCAGGAATTATCGCTTTTGCTGGCATTCACCGCATTGGCCTTGGCTTCGCGGATGGCTAGTTCCCTCTCGTAAAGACGCGAGCGCAGCATAGCGAAGGCTTCGGCGCGGTTGCGGTGTTGGCTGCGGCTGGTTTGGCATTGCACAACGATGTTGGTGGGAATATGCGTGATGCGGATGGCGCTATCGGTTTTGTTAATGTGCTGGCCGCCAGCGCCAGATGCGCGGTAAGTATCTATCCGCAAATCCTTATCCAGTATTTCGATTTCGATGTTGTCATCCACCACCGGGAAAACCCAGGCGCTGGCGAAACTGGTCTGGCGTTTTCCAGCGGCGTTGAACGGCGACATCCTGACCAGGCGGTGCACGCCGCTCTCGGTTTTCGCCCAGCCATAGGCAAACCGGCCGGTGATTTTCAGCGTTGCCGATTTTATCCCAGCTTCATCACCCGCTGTTTCCTCGACGAGTTCCACTTTGAACCCGTGCTTTTCCGCCCAGCGCAGATACATGCGGAGCAGCATTTCCGCCCAGTCCTGGCTTTCGGTGCCGCCAGCGCCGGGATGGATTTCCAGAAAACAATCGTTGGCGTCCGCCTCACCGGAAAGCAATGCTTCCATCTTCAATTTTTGCGCTTGGGATGCGATTTCGCCGATGGATTTTTCTGCGTCTAGAATGGTCGCCTGGTCATTTTCCAATTCGGCCATCGCCAGCAATTCGATATTATCCTCCAACCCCCGCTCCAACTGCAAATAGCCGGAGACCGCGTTTTCCAGGTAATTATGCTCGCGCAAAATCTCGCGCGCTTTTTTGGGATCGCTCCACAGCGTCGGCGATTCAGTTTCGGTTTTTAACTCCGCTAACCGCGCGCGCGCTTTTTCGAGGTCAAAGAAACCTCCTCAAGGCTTCCAGCGACTGCCTGATTTTTTGGACTAATGATTCGATTTCGGATTTCATATTACCAACTTATACCTTCACCCCTTCTTTTTTCAACTCGCCCAGCATTTCGTTTTTTATTTCGATGAGTTTTTTGGCCGAAGTTGCCTCGCAGCGGGCGGAGAGTGCGGCTTGGGTGTTGGAGGCACGGAGCAGCCACCAGCCGTCAGGCTTTTCCACCCGCACACCGTCGATATCCAGGAATTTCACGCTGGATTTTTTAAGCCGGGATTTAATCGATTCGACAACAGTAAATTTCTGATTATCCGGGCAGGGAATACGGTATTCCGGCGTGTTATGCATTACCGGAAAATCGTCGATTATTTTATCGAGGGATTTTGTGCTTCCCGCGATTACATCCATTATGCGGACGGCGGCGTAAATTCCGTCGTCATAACCGAAATATTTATCGGCGAAGAAAATATGCCCGCTCATTTCCCCGGCAAGTAGAGCTTTGGTTTCCCGCATTTTCGCCTTGATCAGCGAATGCCCGGATTTCCAGATTATCGGATTGCCGCCCGCCTCACGCACCCCATCCGTGAAAAATTTGCTGGATTTGATATCAGCGATTATGGTTGCGCCAGGATTTTTTGGCAAAATAGACCGGGCGAAAATTACCAGTAATTGGTCACCCGCCAGCATTCTGCCGCGATTATCGACAACGCCAATACGATCACCATCACCATCAAACGCCACCCCAAAATCGCATGATTCTTTTTTCACGCATTCGATTAATTGCTCAAGGTTTTCCGGCTCGGTCGGATCAGGGTGATGCGAGGGAAAATTGCCGTCTATTTTGGGATTTATTACTATCTGTTCGCCGGGGAGTTTTTTGGCAAGCGCGCTCACCACTTCTCCTGCCGCGCCGTTGCCCGGATCCCAGGCAATTTTCAAGGCTTTATTGCCAGTATAGGCCTGTTGCAAAATATCAATATAGCTGTCGAAAATATCCACTGTTTTGCTACTACCAGATCCGCGCGAATAATCCTTGGCTGAAATAATCCGGCCGATTTCCTTGATATCCTCACCATAAAGCGAGCCGTGGCTGAGGACGAATTTGAACCCGTTATGGTCTTTTGGATTGTGCGACCCGGTTATCATCACCGCGCCGTCGCACTTGAGTTTTTGATCGGCGAAATACAGCATCGGCGAAGGGCCAAGGCCTATTTTAGCCACGTCACAACCGCTTTCAATCAACCCAGCAATCAGCGATTCACACAATGTGGGAGAAGAAAGCCTGCCATCATATCCAACTGCAACAGATTTACCGGGAGTGCGGCGTTGAACAAGTGTTCCAAATGCCAACCCGATGTTGTAGGCATCGTTCTCATTCAATGTTTTACCGAAAATCCCGCGGATGTCATATTCGCGCAGGATGGTTGGGTCTAAGTTATTAGAATGGGCTTTTCGTGATTGATTTTCCATTTGAGGTACGGTTTATTCTAATTTCTTAAACTTTCCAATAAATTTTAAGGTAACCATTGGCAATCGTCAGTATTTTGGCTATAAGGCTGGCAATATGGCCAAAAATATAGATAATAACGGAGATAATGAATGCTGTCCTCAAAATTGAAAACAATGACTGACGATAACAACTTTTTTACCGATAGCCTGAAAGAAAGCGATTCGGAGGTTTTTTCCGCCATTCAAGGCGAATTAAAGCGCGAACAGGATGGAATCGAGCTTATCGCCTCGGAAAATATCGTCTCACGGGCAGTTTTGGAGGCGCAAGGCTCGGTGCTGACCAACAAATATGCTGAGGGCTATCCCGGCAAGCGCTATTACGGCGGTTGCGAATTCGCTGACGAGGTGGAAACGCTGGCCATCGACCGGGCAAAAAAATTATTCAATTGCAGCTATGTGAACGTCCAGCCGAATTCCGGCAGCCAGGCCAATCAAGGAGTTTTCAACGCGCTGATCCAGCCGGGCGATGTAATATTAGGGCAAAGCCTCGCCGCGGGCGGGCATTTAACCCATGGCGCCGCGCCCAATCAATCCGGCAAATGGTTCAAGGCTGTGCAATACGGTGTTCGTGAACAAGACCAGAAACTTGATATGGAAGAAGTAGAGAAACTTGCTAAAGAGCATAAGCCGAAACTGATTATCGCCGGGTTTTCAGCTTATCCGCGGGTGATTGACTGGGCGGGTTTCCGCAAGGTTGCCGACAGCATAGGAGCTTATCTGATGGTCGATATGGCGCATGTTGCAGGCCTAGTCGCCGCCGGAACTTACCCAACACCGCTGCCGCACGCGCATGTCGTTACCACCACAACGCACAAGACTCTCCGAGGTCCGCGCGGCGGGATGATACTTTCCAATTTTCCGGATTTGGTAGTGCGGAAAACCCCGAGCGGCGCGGCTGTTAGCCTTTCTGCTGCAATTAATTCCGCGATATTCCCGGGAATCCAGGGCGGGCCGCTGATGCATGTTATCGCGGCCAAGGCAGTGGCCTTCGGCGAAGCGCTCCGCCCCGAATTCAAGGAGTATGGCCGAAGGGTTGTAGAAAATGCGAAAATATTAGCGGAAACGTTGGTAAAACGCGGCCTTAACATCACTACCGGCGGCACCGATAATCACTTGATAGTTGTTGATCTCCGACCGAAAAAACTGACCGGGAATATAGCGGAGAAATCGCTGGAGAATGCGGGGCTAACCTGCAATAAAAACGCCATTCCGTTCGACCCGGAAAAACCCTTCGTCACCAGCGGAATCCGGCTTGGCACTCCCGCCGGAACTACCCGCGGATTCGGCACGGCGGAATTCAAAATCATCGGAAATTTAATCGGCAACGTATTGGACGGGCTGGCGCAAAATCGTGACAATAATGCACAAATCGAAGGGGAAACGCTGGCTAAAGTCAAAGAACTCTGCGCGAAATTCCCGATATATGGTAGGTAGAATCAGTTCTATCAACCATACGGTGATTTATGCACTGCCCGTTCTGCGGCAATGAAGATACGCAAGTAAAGGATTCCAGGCCATCGGAAGATGGCCAATCGATCCGCCGAAGGCGATATTGCCCGAAATGCGATTCGCGGTTCACCACTTTTGAGCGGGTGCAAATCCGGGAATTGACGGTAGTGAAGAAAGACGGCGGACGGCGCCCGTTCGACCGGGATAAATTGGTACATTCAATCGGCATTGCGGTCAGGAAACGCCCGGTTTCCAGCGAGCAGGTGGAGATGACGGTAAATAACATAGTGCGCGAACTGGAATCCTCCGGCGAGAATGAAATAAAGTCTGCGGCTATCGGCGAGGCGGTGATGCGGGCTCTGGCGAATCTTGATCCCGTCGCCTACGTCCGGTTTGCCTCGGTTTACAAGGACTTCCGCGAGGTCAAGGATTTCGAGGAGTTCGTCGGGGGATTAGGGGCAGTGAAGGTAAATGACTAGTAACCGATAACTAGTTGTGTTCTAATAACTAACTACTAATGACTAATCACTGCAAATTCATGAAGCTCGCTCTCTCCCTTGCCGCCCGCGGCCTCGGGCGGACGGGCGAAAATCCTTCCGTCGGTTGCGTGATAGTGAAAGGCGGGGCGGTAATCGGGCGCGGGGTAACGGCTGTAGGCGGTCGCCCTCATGCAGAAATCGTAGCGCTCATGCAAGCAGGAAAAACGGCGAAAGGCGCGGATATGTATGTCTCGCTTGAGCCATGCTGCCATTTTGGAAAATCCCCGCCCTGTACTGATGCTATAATAAAATCCGGAATCGGCCGGGTAATAATTTCTAACATTGATCCTTTTCCCGAGGTCGGTGGCAAGGGCATTAAGAAACTGCGCACCACGGGGATAGAAGTGATAACCGGCGTTCTTGAACCTGAAGGCGAGGAGGTCAATGCCGGGTTTTTCAAACGGATCTTGGAAAATCGCCCTTATGTGACGCTGAAAATCGCAGCATCACTAGATGGTAAAACCGCGCTGGAAGATGGCGAAAGCAAATGGATAACCGGCATTGATGCCAGGAATTTCGGGCATCTGCTGCGCAGCCAAAGCGATGCGATAATGACTGGAATCGGCACCGTTTTAGCCGACGACCCGATGCTCGATTGTCGTTTGCCTGGCCTAGAAGATCGCTCGCCGCTGAGGGTTATAATTGATAGCAAATTAAGGATTTCGAAAAAAAGTAAAATTATTGCTACCGCGAAAAAAATCCCCACGGTTGTTTTTACTGCAGCACCGAGCGGGAAGGCATTGCTGAAATCCTGTGTTACCATAGAGAAAATAAAATCCTCCAGAGCCGGGCTGGATTTACGTGCAGCGCTCGGTAACCTTGCAGGAAAAGGAATCAACCGGATACTCGTTGAATCCGGCGGAAAACTTGCGGCGTCGCTGCTGAAGGAAAATCTCGTCGATGAGATATATTGGTTTGTCGCGCCGAAAATCATCGGCGGCGAGGGCTTGAACGGAATCGCGGAATTAGGAATTCGTAAGATGGAAAACGTGAAAAACTTCGCGTTGGCGGAGACGAAGAAACTTGGGGATGATTTAGTTTTGCGGCTTAAGCGCAGTTAGCTGCCGTAATGATAGAAATAAGTGTAGAGAATGTCGTTGATGAAATAAAGCAGCAGCACCAGCAGTATGGGGGAGAGGTCAAGCCCACCGAGATCGCCCAGGGTTTTAAGCTGCAATCGCCGCAGCGGTTTCAGAGGCGGATCGGTGAGTTTGTTTAAAACTTCTGACAGTTTCCGCACCAGCGGCTGGAATTGGTTCACCACGCGAAAATAAATCAACCAACTCAAAACCAGCCAGGCGATCAATATCCAGATATAAAGGTGGATGGCGCTGGCTAGGAGGTTTATTAGCGGATTTAAATTCATATTTAAGTTTTTATCATATAAATTATAAAAAGGGAACGATGATGAACTGCACGGTAAAAATCGAATTCGCCTCCGCAAAAAGGCTGATGGGATATGAAGGAAAATGCGGATTTCTGCATGGCTATCGGCACGCGGTTGAGGCAAGTTTCACCGCCGCGAAAGGCAAAAACGGCATCGCGGTTGATTTTTACGAGATAAAAAACTGCTTACAAAAATGGTTGGACGAAAACTGGGATCACAATGTTTTGCTAAACCGCGCCGATAAAAAATTGGGTGCAGCGATAGAAAAAATCACCGGCCAGAAGATTTTTTATTTCGCCGGAAATCCTACGGCGGAAAATATGGCAGAATATTTGTTCAAAGAAATCTGCCCGAAGCTGATCAAAGGCGCAAAATGCGTGAAATTACGGGTTTATGATAATCCCGATGTGTGGGTAGAAGTTTAGGTTTTTTAACTCTCCGCCTTCTTCGCCCAATCCACTATCACCGGCATGATGTGTTCGCGGAATTTACGGCCGTGGAAGCTGCCGTAGTGGCCGACGCCTTTCTGCATATGATATTTCTTTTTATTGGCGGGAAGGCTGGCACAGAGGGGAATCGCAGCTTTAGTTTGGCCGATGCCGGAAATATCGTCCAACTCGCCTTCAATGCAGAGCAGTGCGGTTTTCTTGATTTTCTTTGGGTCAACTTTCCGCCCACGGCTTACCATTTTCCCGTCCGGCAATGAGAAATCTTTAAATACCGCCTGTACGGTTTGCAGATAGAATTCGGCGGGCAAATCCATCACCGAAAGATACTCGTTATAGAATTTGCGGTGCGCATCAGCACCCTCGCCGTCGCCGCGCACCAGCTCGCGGAAGAATTTGAAATGCGCGTTCACGTGGCGGTTTAGATTCATTTTGATAAACCCGGAAAGCTGGATGAATCCTGGATAAACCTTGCGCATGAATCCAAGGTAATTGAATGGCACACGGGTAATTACATGCTTCTCAAACCAGGTGGTCGGCTTTTCAGTCGCCATGTTGTTCAGCATGGTCGGGGATTTGCGCGCATCAATCGGACCGCCGATAAGAATCATGCTTTTCGGCTGCTTGGGATCGTTTTCGCCAGCCATGATGGAAACGGCGGCCAGCACTGGAACTGCCGGTTGGCACACTGCCATCACATGCACATTTGGGCCTAAAACCTTTATAAAATCGATGACGTAATTTATATAATCATCCAAGTCGAAATCGCCTTTGGCAAGCGGGATGTCGCGCGGGTTCTGCCAATCGGTTATGTATGTATCGAAAAACGGCAGCGACGCTTCCACCGTGCCGCGCAATAACGTCGGGTAATGTCCGGACATTGGTGCGACAATCAATAATTTTGGCTGTTTTTTGGACGCCTCTGGCTTGGCGAAATGCAAGAGGTCGCAGAAAGTTTTTTTCTTCACCGTTCGCTGCTTGATTGGGATGATGCTGCTGCCCATCATCGTGTGTACTATGCCGAATTCCGGGCGTCCGTAATTGCGGGTAATGCGCTCAAAAACCTGCAGGGCCGCCGCTGTTGTTTTTCCGTAATGGGTATGGGCAGCCGGGTTCATTGGGTTCCCGGCTATGCGCTGCATGGCACCCGCCGCCAGGTTGAGCGGCGAAATCATCGCCCGCTGTGCCTCGTACCAGGAATAAAGTGCAGCGTTATCTACGTAATTGAACATATTTTATCCTAAAAGTTGTCGAATAAATTATCAAAGCGGAATATTACCAGCCATAGGTTAATTATTAATGAAGATATGATGCAATTTTAATCATATTCCGCCAATCGGGAAACAAGAGAGTCTAATGCTTTTTCAACCGCTTGGGTGCGTATTTCATGCCGCGCGCCCGCGAAATTATATACCCCGCACAAAGTATTTTTGCCTTTAACCGCCGTCCCAATATAAACCAACCCGACTGGCTTTTCATTGGTTCCACCAGCTGGCCCGGCGATTCCGGTGATGGAAACCGCTATAGCAGCGCGGGATCTTTTCAGCGCGCCCTCCGCCATTTTTTCAGCGACCTCCCTTGATATCGCCCCGTATTTTTCGATCAATGCCATATCAATCCCCAACAGTTCGGCCTTCGCTATGTTAGAATAAGTGATGAATCCACGATCGAAAACCTCGGAGGCGCCAGGAATTTCAGTGATCGTGGTGGATAAAAGCCCACCAGTGCAGCTCTCAGCAGTTGCGATCATTATGCAGCGCTCAGCGCACTCTTTTACCAATTTCAGAGCTTTTTTCGCTATACCATCGACCATTCATGCGAAAATCCAGTAAATCGGAATGAAAACCACGTTGGTGGCGATTCCGGCAAAAATTCCAGCGACGACATCATCCAGCATTACGCCCGAGCCAGTGTGCATGGTTTCCTGGATAACCCCTATCGGTCCCGGCTTCCAGATATCAAACAGCCGGAAAAACAGAAACACCAGCAGGAAAAACAGGAATATTAAGAAGAAAATAGACGAACCCATATTCGGGATCTCGCTGATAAGCCCGACTCCTTCCGCCAGCGCCAATATCAGCATGCCGGTAAACCAGGCAACAATTGATCCTAGTACTTCGTCGATCACCACCGAAGCCGGATCTGAAACGCCGGTTTTTTCCATATAAATCCTGGCCGCCCGCGCACCGATTAAGAACAAAACCACCTGGAAAAGGAAAATCAAGATGAATCCGAATACCATCCTGCCGGACACATCTATTTCCGGGAAGAAATCCATTATGCAGTTTGCCAGATACATCAGCAGGAACGGCAAGAAAATTCCCACAAAAGCCCCGCAAGTTCCGGGGGCGAAAGGGGCGCGGCCAACCCCGAAGCAGGTGGCGATCAGCGATGCTGGGTGGAAAAACGCAATTCCGATTACCGGCTCCAGCCTGCCGCGCGTTGCTTTTTCGATGAGTCTTTTAAGCATTTTAAACCTCCACTACTACCACCGCCTGCGCGGCAACCCCCTCACTTCGTCCGATGAAACCGAGCCCTTCCGTGGTTGTAGCCTTAACCGAAATTTTTTCCAGCGGAATCTGCAAAATAGCAGCAATTTTCGCACGCATTTTTTCGCGGTGTGGCGAAATTTTCGGGGACTCGGCTATTATGGTCACATCTATATTGTTAATTCTTCCGGCTTTTTCCGCGATTAATGTTGCTGCATGTCTCAGGAAAATCGCGGAATCGGCGTTTTTCCATTTCTTGTCTGAGGGTGGGAAATGCTCACCTATGTCCGCTGCGCCGATAGATCCGAGCAACGCGTCGGTCAGGGCGTGCAGACCTACATCTGCGTCGGAATGGCCTATCAATCCTCTATTGTGCGGGATTTTTACCCCGCACAATGTCACATGATTGCCCGATCCGAACGCATGGATATCAAACCCGCTTCCCACTCTGATTTCTCCGCCCAGCATGGTTTTTGCCTTTTCCAAATCATAGGGCGTGGTAATTTTGTAATTTTTTTCCTCGCCCGGAACAACGGAGACCGCGATTCCAGAATATTCTACTACCGCCGCATCGTCGGGAAAATTCTTACCCTTAGCCTTGTGGTGCGCGGCGAGAATCTCGGGAAAATCGAATCCCTGCGGCGTCTGCGCCAGCGCCAGATTAGCCTTATCCAAAGTTTTTACCCGGGGTTTTAAGCATTTAACCGTATCACTGATGACAATTACCGGCACGGCTACCTTTGCGGTTTTTAATTTTTTCACGACCGCATTTGTAATCTTGGCCGAAACAAAAGGTCGCGCTGCGTCGTGGATTAGTACCTTGTCTGGTGCATATTTGGCAATCTTTATCAGGCCTTTGAAAACGGATTCTTGCCTGGTTTTTCCCCCGAAAATTGGCGGTAGAATATCGAAATCCTTAGCCGCTTCGCGGTAAAATTTTCCATGCCCTTTGCCGATAACCACCTGTATACCAGAAATACCTGAGTTTCCAGCGAAAGCCGCGATAGAGTGCGCCAGAATTGTCCGGCCTTGCAGTTTTATATATTGTTTTGGGATTTCGCTGCCAAGTCGCGTCCCACCGCCGGCGGCTACTATCAACACTATTATTTTTTCTTGGCTATTCAACAGAACCTAAGCTTTTTTGAGCTTTTTCACTTCACCGCCGCTGTTTTGCTTTGACTCTATGGCGTCCAGCGCCGCCATGGCGGCTATGTTCAATATATCAGAAACTGTGGCGCCCATCTGCAATATCTGCACCGGTTTCTCCAAGCCAACCAGGAGCGGGCCAATCAGAGTACCGCCGCCGATTTCCTGCAATAATTTGGACGAAATGTTCGCGCTGTGTAGGGCGGGCATAACCAATACGTTGGCTGGGCCGGTGAGCCGTGAGAATGGATAAAATTGCTGCATCAATTTATAATTCAGCGCTACGTCCGCGCCCATTTCGCCGTCATACTCGAAATCGACGTTGCGGGAATCAAGCACTGCAACTGCATCGCGTACTCGCGCAGCTTTTTCATGCAATGGGTTGCCGAAATTGGAGAATGAAAGCAACGCCACACGCGGCTCATGCCCCATCAGCCGTGCCTCCGCGGCAGTCTGGACGGCAATGTCGGCCAATTCCTCCGCGCTCGGCAACGCGTGCACGGTAGTATCAGAAATCAGCACGGTGTTTTGGTCTTTCCCGATCATCACCGAAATACCAAAAACCCGCTTGCCGGGCTTATGATCGATGACTTTGCAGATGTTTTCCAAAGTCTGATTATAGCCGCGGGTTAGGCCTGTCACCACCGCATCGCCGTCACCGCAGGCAACCATGCAGGCGGCAAAGATGTTACGGTCATTCTTCACAATGCGGGTGACGTCGCGGTATAGATAGCCCTTACGTTGCAGCCGCTTATATAGGAATTTTATGTATTTTTCGTTATGGGTGGATTTGGCGGCGTTGGCGATTTCCAGCCAGCCATCGTTTTTTATCCCGAGCCTTCTTAAATTTTCATTGATGACTTTTTCCCGGCCGACGAGGATCGCCTTGCCAAACCCGTTTTCATACCAAAGATGCGCGGCACGGAGTATTTGCTCCTCCTCGCCTTCCGAAAAAATTATGGTCTGCGGGTTGGCGACTATGCGGTCGAAAATCAGGTTCATGCTGTTGGCGGTCGGGTTCAGCCGCGCTCGGAGCTGTTGAACATATGCATTCATATCGGCGATCGGTTTCTGCGCGACGCCGCTTTTCATCGCCGCTTTCGCTACCGCTACCGGGACAGTTGTAATCAGCCTTGGATCGAACGGTACGGGAATTATATATTCCGGGCCGTATTGCATTTTCCTGCCCGCATAGGCCAGCATAACTTCGTCTGGCACTGGCTGGCGTGCCAATTCCGCTAATGCCTCGGCGGCGGCGATTTTCATTTCGTCATTTATGGTGGAAGCCTCGACATCCAGCGCCCCCCGGAAAATATAGGGGAATCCCATTACGTTGTTCACCTGGTTTTCATAATCTGAACGGCCGGTGGCAATGATGGCATCTTTCCGCACTGAGCGGATATCCTCCGGCGAAATTTCCGGATCGGGGTTCGCCATGGCGAAAATAATCGGCTTTTTCGCCATCGATTTCACCATTTCTTTCGTCACCGCGTCTTTTACTGAAAGCCCCAAGAAAACATCCGCGCCATCCATTGCTTCCGCCAGCGTCCGCGCCTTGGTATCGGCGGCATGTGCCGATTTCCATTGGTTCATCCCGTCGGTGCGGCCCTTATATATTACGCCTTTGGTATCGCACAGAATTGCATTGTTGGATTTTATGCCCATAGCTTTCAGCAGCTCCAAACAAGCGATTCCTGCCGACCCGGCACCGTTTACCACGATTTTCATGTCACTGAATTTCCGGCCCGTCAGATGCGCAGCGTTTATCATTCCGGCAACCGTGATAATTGCGGTGCCATGCTGGTCGTCATGGAAAACCGGGATGTCCATCAGCTCGCGGAGTTTATCCTCAATGATGAAACATTCCGGCGCTTTTATATCCTCCAGGTTTATCCCGCCCCAACTTGGGCCAAGGTAGCGTACACAGTTGATGAATTCATCCGGGTCTTTGGTGTCGACTTCGATGTCGATCGCATCAATATCGGCAAATCGCTTGAACAAAACCGCCTTACCCTCCATCACCGGCTTGCTGGCCAACGCCCCGAGATCGCCCAGGCCCAGAACCGCTGTGCCATTGGAAATTACCGCAACAAAATTTCCCTTTGCAGTATAATCATAGGCCTTCTTCGGATTTTTATTTATCTCAAGGCAAGGAACCGCAACGCCCGGCGAATAAGCGAGCGATAAATCGCGTTGCGTCGTGAGCGGCTTGGTGGGGCAGATTGCGACCTTTCCCGGCTTCCCTTGCGCATGGAAATCCAACGCCTCTTGATCGGTGATTATCTGCTTCGGTTCTTTGGATTTCGCCATGGTGCTTTTATAGTTTTTATAAAATGGAATTGAAAATGGAAACGGTGAATTTACCAAGCGGAATGCGGTTAGTCAAACATTGTTCTATGCTGCAATGCAGCATTTGCGCGGGTTTTGAAGGGGATTGTCTGGAATGGGGTAGTATATTAGTGATACAGTATAGTATATATCCATGGCGTCGCGGTATATAAAAGAACCTGCTGAGGTTTGCGGCTCAAGCCAGGGAGTAATTTATATATGTTCAGCATATTATACAGCATCCCAAGGTTATCTGGCGCTATTATTCCTATGTTTATTTCAACGAAAGCATTTTCTGGAATAGATCGGCTGTCAATTATAAGGCAGCTGTCGGCTTTATTCCCTGAATACTTTTCGAAAGTGTTATCGGCAAAATGTCTGGCAGTATTATGAAAGCCCTGAGAGCAAAGCTGACGGAAAGGAACCTCGCTAAGCGGGATTTCTTTATTGCGGTCTAGATATTTGCCGTCTTTGGTTTTCGTATGCTTTATTCCCGATTGGTGATAACTGGATTTATTTCCTCCCGGGAGTCTGTGGTAAAGATCAGTCCCGGTATGGGTTAAGGAATGAATGACATAAGTGTAATTGCCGTTCGTGTATAAAACACGGACTTGTTTTGATGGTTTTTTAGGCATGGTTAATTGGTCAACATAAATTAAAATAACTATTTTCGATAGAGAAATTGCCGCTATAGTCTCCCTATGCACCCTGATCTCCTTGAAAATCCTGCTGCCGCCGCCGATAATTCTGTCACCCCGATGATGCGGCAATATCTGGCGGTGAAAAACCAATATCCGGATTATCTGGTTTTCTATCGCATGGGTGATTTCTATGAATTGTTTTTCGACGATGCGGTGAAAGCTGCCGCCTGTTTGGACATCGCTTTGACACGCCGCGGCAAACATGAAAACGCCGATATTCCCATGTGCGGCGTGCCGCACCACAGCTCGGATTCGTATTTGGAAAAGCTGATCCGCGCCGGGTTCAAAGTCGTCATCGCTGAGCAGATGGAAACGCCTGAGGCCGCTAAAAAGCGCGGAGCAAAATCGGTCATCCGGCGCGAAGTTATAAGAATTGTCACTCCAGGCACTATCACAGAAGATACGCTGCTGGACGGCAAAAAATCTAATTTCCTGGCAGCCCTCGCGACGGATGGAGGGAAAATCTCCCTGGCCTGGGTTGATATTTCCACTGGATTTTTTTCCAGCACGGAAACTTCGAAGCAAAACCTCGGCAACGATTTGGCGCGCATTGCTGCGAAGGAAATATTAGTTCCGGCGAAACTCTGGAACAGTCCGGAATATGCGATTTTATTGCAGGAATGGAAGCCGCAGGTCAGTGATTACGCTGATAATATTTTCGAATTTTCCCGTGCTGAAAGAAAATTGAAAACCTTTTTCGGAGCATTGTCTCTGGAGGTTTTCGGACATTTTTCCCGAACTGAGGTTTCTGCAGCGGGTGCGTTGCTCGAATATATAGAACTGACGCAACAGGGCAAAATGCCTAGGATTTCCGGCCTAAAAAACCAAGCCAGGGGAAATTTCTTAGGCGTAGACCAATCCACCCGCAGGAATTTAGAGATTTTCTCCTCACTGAACGGCGATTACCGGGGTAGCCTTTTATCGATCATAGATCGCTGCCGCACCGGATTTGGTGCTCGGCTGCTGGCGCAACATCTTGCTACTCCATTACTTGATCCGGCGGCAATAAACCAGCGGCTTGATGCCGTGCAGTTTTTTTACGATAATGACACAATCCGCGCTGCGCTGCGCGGGCATCTGGCACAGGCGATGGATATGGAGCGGGCACTTTCGCGACTCTCGCTCGGACGGGGTGGCCCGCGGGATTTATTGATGATTCGCCGGACGCTGGAAGAGGCACTGAAAATCAGTGCGGCGCTAGAATTTTCTGCCTTAGAATTTCCGGCACTGATAAAAACTGCGCTCATGCAAATGGCTGATAACGCGGATTTGATAGAGCTTTTAACCAATGCGCTGGAAGAAATTGTGCCGTTCCTTGCACGCGATGGCGGGTTCATCCTAGAAGGTTATAATGCCGCACTTGATAATATCCGCCGCTATAAAAACGAAAGCGAATCGATCAAATCCGAATTGCGCGAGAAGTATCGCAATGAGACCAGGATCAATAATCTGAAGGTTGGGGAGAATAATTTAATCGGGTTTTTTATCGAGGTGACGAGCCAGCATTTGCCTAAGGTTCCCGATTATTTCATCCATCGGCAAACCATGTCGGGTGCGGCGCGTTATACCACGCCGGAACTGCGCGAAATCGAAAATAGAATCATCAATGCGAAGGGTCAGGCGCTTGGCTTAGAGCTGGAATTGTTTGCCGGATTGGTGGCGGAAACCTTGAAAAAATCCGAGGAAATCTCGCTGACGGCGCAAGCCCTGGCGGCGCTGGATGTTTCTTCCGCGCTGGCAGAGCTGGCTGCTGAAAATAATTATGCGCGACCGGTGGTGGATTCAAGTCTGGCATTCGATATCAAGGGCGGGCGGCATCCAGTTGTGGAGGCGCTGAACAGGGGGAAAATCAGCCTGGTTCCCAACGATTGCAACCTGGAAAGTGAAAACCGTTTATGGATTCTGACCGGCCCGAACATGGCGGGGAAAAGCACGTTTTTGCGGCAGAATGCGCTGATCGCGATATTGGCGCAAACCGGTTCGTTTGTTCCGGCAAAAACTGCGCATATCGGAATTATCGATCGGCTTTTTTCTCGCGTCGGCGCTTCCGATAACCTGGCGCGTGGCCAATCAACATTCATGGTGGAGATGGTAGAAACCGCGGCGATTTTAAATCAGGCAACCGAAAAATCATTGGTGATATTGGATGAAATCGGGCGCGGCACTGCGACTTACGATGGACTTTCGATCGCCTGGGCAGTGGTGGAATATTTGCATAATGCCAATAAATCGCGTGGGATTTTCGCCACGCATTACCATGAATTGACAGCGCTGGCAGGCGAACTTCCCAACCTCGCCGCTCGGACGATACGGGTGAAGGAATGGGAGAAAAAAATCATATTTCTATATGAGGTAACAAAAGGAAATGCTGATAAATCCTATGGAATCCACGTCGCCGAATTCGCCGGATTGCCAAAAGATGTGACGGGGCGGGCAGCCGAAATCCTTAAAAAACTGGAAAACAAACCGAGCCTAAAAATCGGGAAAGTGAAAGAAGAATTGGATTTATTTTCTAAGGAAATCGAGGATTTGCGGGAACAAAACCGGGAGCTGCTGGTGAAAATAAAAGAGCGGCTGGGAAAAATTCCGCTCGATTCTATTTCTCCGCGCGAGGCAATCAATATCGTTTACGACATCAAGGATATTCTCTCGGCGCTGTAATTCTGGTATAATCCGAGGATGTTCAAACGCATATTCCTTCCGGCGCTTTTTTTAGCGCTTCCTATCGCCGCATTTTCTGCTGGCTATATAATCGAGAAAAAAACCATCTCCAGCGGTACCGGATTTTTCGTGAATATGCTCGGAAATATCGTTACCAACGAGCATGTGGTGCGGAATTGTAAAAACATCACCGTGCAAGGATCGGTTGATATTACCCAGGCGCATTTGATCGCCGCCGATAGCGAAAAAGACCTGGCAGTGCTGAAGATAAATCAACGGCCAAACGGCTATGCGAAGTTGCGAGCCGATCATATGCTACAGGAAAACGAGCGGGTTATGATAATCGGCTATCCCAAGGAGCGCGGGGTTTCCGGGCAGTATGCGATCCAGATGACTTCCATCATTTCCGGCAAGGGGCCGATGGGCGAGGAGCAATGGATACAGTTCGCCGACAGTGCCGAGCGCGGCAATAGCGGCGGCCCGCTGGTCGATCAAAACGGCAACGTTATCGGTGTGGTGCGCGCGAAAGTGCAGTTTTATAAGCTAGATTACCTTTCCGGTGAAAAACCGCCGGAAACTGAGGAGGTGATAAAAAACGGTGTGCCGTTTAAATCCTCAGACATCGCAATTTCCGCTGCTGCCTTGCAGGATTTTCTGGGTCGTGCCGCAGTTCCATACGACGCGACAATTAACGTAGGTGCAGCAGGCGACAATTCGCTGGAAGAAACCGCCGGAAAATATATAGTCAATGTTCACTGCTTCCTCGATTGATTGGCAAAGTTTAAGCGCAATGGACCATAATTTTTACTATATATTTTTCTCTTATATAACAGCTTTTTTCATTCTGTTCGGGCTTGTCGCCTCAAGCGTACGGAAACTATTTTCATCACGAAAAAAATTGCAAAGCGCGGATGAAAAAAAAATATGACCCCAAAACAGCAAAGGCTGGCGCTGTTTCTGGCTGCGGTCTTCTCGGTCAGTATTGCGTTTTTCATAATCGCAAAAACCTTCCGCGATAACTTAGTTTTTTTCCATACACCGTCAGAAATTTATGAGCAGAACATCGCACCGGAAAAATTAATCCGCATCGGCGGATTGGTGGAGATTGGCAGCTTAAAAAAGGGAAACGGGGAAATATTTTTTTCCGTTACCGATCTGAAGAAATCCCTTCCGGTGGAATATAACGGCGCGTTGCCAGATCTTTTCCGCGAAGGTCAGGGAGTGGTGGCAGAAGGGTATTACCGCGGCGAGATTTTTCGGGCTGTGGAAGTTCTGGCCAAGCATGATGAAAAATATATGCCGCCGGAAGTGGTGCGCGCCTTGAAAAAATCTGGCCGGTGGAATGAAGGAGGTATAAAATAATGCTTCCACTGATGGGAAATATTTCGCTTCTATTCGCGCTCTTCGCTGCGCTTGCCGGCGTTACTTTCAAGAAGCAGAAGATAATATGTGCCACGATTTTCTTTTTTGCCACCCTCGCATTTTTCGCATTGATTTACGCGCATGCGGCATCGGACTTCCGGCTATTGAACGTCGTGGAAAATTCTAATCTTGCTAAGCCGTTTATCTATAAAATATCAGGAACTTGGGGAAATCATGAAGGCTCGCTTTTGCTTTTCATCTGGCTACTCAGCCTTTATGCCGCGCTTTTCGCACTGGTCGTGCCGGAGGGCGATATAAAAAAAACTGCACTGGCGATAGAGTGCGGGATCATCGCCGGATTCCTTGCTTTCAACCTGCTTGCTTCCAATCCGTTTACCACGGTTTTTCCCGTGCCGCCGGATGGAAACGGCCAGAATCCTATATTGCAGGATATCGGCTTGGCCATACATCCGCCAATTTTATATGCCGGATATACGGGATTTTCGCTGGTGCTTTCTCTGGCGATTGCCGCACTGATTGTTGGCGAAATTCCTTACGGTTTCGCGCAGTTGCTCAAAAAATGGCTTACGCTTCCATGGTGTTTTTTGACCGTCGGCATTGCTCTGGGAAGCTGGTGGGCATACCGCGACCTCGGCTGGGGCGGATTCTGGTTCTGGGATCCGGTGGAGAATTCTTCCCTACTGCCCTGGCTTTCCGCGACAGCGCTTTACCATTCGGCAATCGTTTTGCATAAGCGGAAACTGTTTCCACTCTGGACAATTTTCCTTTCGATTTTCACTTTTACTTTATGCCTGATCGGATTTTTTCTGGTGCGCTCCGGGGTTTTGACATCTGTGCACAGCTTCGCCAGCGACCCGATGCGCGGAATTTTCATCCTTCTGCTGCTGGCGATGATAAGCGGCGGCGGATTTTTTGTTTTCGCGTTAAGGGCAGGAAAATTTTCCTCCCGTTCCGATCCCAGTTTTACGATTTTCTCCCGTGAATCCGCGATAATGCTGAATAATCTTTTTCTGATTACCTTATGCTTGACGGTTTTTTTAGGCACGATTTATCCGATAATGCTTGAAGTTTTTACCGGTGAAGCAGTCTCGGTCGGTGCACCTTACTATTACCTTACATTCGTTCCGATCGCTTTCGCGCTGGTATTTTTCGCCGGAGTCGGACCGTTCTTGAAATGGCGTGATGGTAATAAATCGGCCTCGAGCAAACTTATCGTTCCAGCACTGGTAACCGCTCTGTTCGGCAGCTTTCTCTATTTCAAACTGGGCAAGAAACCCGATATGTTTTTCTCCGGGATAATTTTTGGAATATGGCTTTTTTCCACGACAACGTATCAGTTTTACGAAAAAACGCGCTGGAAAAATTTCGTGCAGCCGCGCACATTTTACGCCATGATAATTTCGCATTTTGGGGTTGCGGTTTTGCTGATCGGGATTACGGCAAGCCAAGGCTGGAAAGGGGAAGACGAAAAAAACATGGCTGCCGGAGAACGCCTGAATTTCGCCGGTTATGACGTACAATTGGATGCGGTGAAAATCACTATAGGAAAAAATTATCTGGCGCGGCGCGGTATATTTTCGGTGCGTAAAAATGGTCAACTGGTTGCGGAACTGGCACCGGAATTAAGGTTCTTCCCGGTTGAAGGCGGGCAGGCAACGGAACCGGCTATATATTACGATTTTCTTTCCAATCTTTATATCATCATCGGCGATCCAGCTGAAAAGAAATCATATGCGGTGAGGATTTATTACAAGCCACTTATAGTGTTGATATGGCTTGGCGCCGGGATGATCGCGCTCGGTGGCGCGGTTTCGTTGTCAGGGGAAAAACATGAAATATAAATTCACCCTGCCGTTTATTTTATTTTTTCTGTTGCTCGCGGCTTTCCTGGTGAAATTGTCGCTCAAATCCGGTGATGATTTATTTTCCAAAACGCAGATGATTGGCATAGCCGTGCCGGATTTTTCGATTCCCGCTCTTTCCGGCGGAAGATTGAAAAGCCATGATTTACAGGGAAAAACAACGCTGGTGAATTTTTTTGCTTCATGGTGCGAGGCGTGCCGGTATGAGCAGACAGCGCTAGTGATGCTGGCAAAAAAAACCGGTGTTGCCATATATGGAATCACTTGGAAGGACGATGATGCAAAAACCTCCGCATGGCTCAAAAAATTCGGCAATCCTTATAAAAAAATCGGCACCGATCATGAGGGGAAAGCGGCGATAACTTTTGGAATCACCGGTGTACCGGAGACTTTTTTGATTGGTACAAATGGCACGGTATTATTCCGCCAGCCAGGGCCAATTGATCAAAAAGCCTATGACGACCTGTTAAAAATGCTGAAGAAATAATGAGACGTATTTTTTTATTTATTATTATATTTCCAACTTGTTCTTTGGCATTTTCAGTCGACAAGCATTTAGAAAACCATGAGCAGGAAATGCGCGCGGAGAAGCTGTTCAAGGAAATCCGCTGCTTAGTTTGTGCTGGGCAATCCATCGCTGAATCGAACGCCGATCTGGCGGGCGATATGCGAAACTTAATCCGTGATAAAATTCGGACCGGTAATGGCGATGATGCGATAAAAAACTATATCGCTACGCGCTATGGCGAGCGGATTTTACTGCAAACGCCTTGGAAAACCTCAACATTTTTACTTTGGGCCACGCCGTTTATTTTTCTTGGCGGCGGAATTTATTTTATTTTCGGGCGGCGGAGAAAGCCGTAAATGCTGACCAATATCCATGCGAATTCGATCAGGAAAGCTGGTAGATTCCAATCTATATAGAGCGAAGCGATAATGCCAGCGGGGCCAACAATATTCAGCATCAGATAGATTTTATCATGGTCTTTTAAAGTGCCGTGCTCCAACAGTAGGTAAGCAAGAAGCATCAAAATCACCCCTAATATTCCTACAGTATTTAAAATGATTCCTAACATTTCTTTAAACCCTCATAAATTGCACTAGTAAGCTTGGTTAATTCCTGTTCCGATATAGTCAGCGGTGGCATGAGATATATAACATCTTCCAGTGGCCTGATCCAGCAGCCGGATTCGATAAATTCCTGCCGGAGCTTCAATTTTTTCTCCGTGCTCATTTCCGATAATTGCACTACCCCGATCGCGCCTTTCACCCGCACATCTTCTACCCCGGGAAACGCCTGGCATAAAGCCAATTCAGCAGAAAGCTGAGCTTCGATTTTCTCCACTGCTGCCAGACGGTTTTCTTTTTTAAAAACCTCAAGCGAGGCCAGCGCGGCACTGCAAGCCAGGGGATTGGCCATATATGTCGGTCCATGCATGAATGCATGCGTTGGATCGTCAGAATAAAATTTCACGAAAATTTCTTCCGTGGCGATGGTTGCCGCCATGCCGATAACCCCGCCAGTCAAGGCTTTCCCGATGCACATTATATCCGGCGTAATACCAGCTTCATTGCAGGCGAAAATATTGCCGGTGCGCCCGAATCCGGTGGCGATTTCATCGGCGATAAATAATATTTCGTTCTCCTTGCAGATGTTTTTTATCGCCGCCAATACATCCGCTGAATGGAATTTCATCCCGCCAGCGCATTGCACCAGCGGCTCGATTATCACTGCTGCCGCGGTTTTTCTAATTCCCGCGACCAGCTCTTTAAACTCCGCAAAACTATATTCATCCGATGGAATATCCAGCACATACTGCATAGGCATATAGCCGTTCCATAGTTTATGCATGCCGGATTCGGGGTCGGAAATTGACATCGCCCCCATCGTATCGCCGTGATAACCGTGGCGAAAACAGATGAACCGATTTTTGCGGCTTTGGCCCTGATTGTGCCAATATTGCACCGCCATTTTCATTGCGATTTCTACGGCGGTTGAGCCGGAATCAGAGAAGAAAACTTTGCTCATGCCCCGCGGCAAAATCTTTACTAACTCTCCTGCCAGCCTGTATCCCGGCTCATGCGCCAGTCCACCAAACATGATGTGTGGTAATGTTTTCAATTGATTTTCAACGGCTGCAATAATTTCGGGATGCTGATATCCATGGCAGGCACTCCACCAGGAGGCAATTCCATCGATAAGCTCGCGCCCGTCGGCCAGCTTGATTTTGCAGCCCAAAGCGCCGACGACTGGCAGTGGCAAAGCCATGTTCTTCATCTGACAATATGGCAGCCAGATGTGGGAGAGGCCGGATTTTTCCCAATCGGGAAGATTGATCATTTTGATCTAGATGGTTTGAACGCCAAGCCGTGCGAACAGTCGTTTATCCTCATCCGCAGCCGGATTTCCGGTGGTGAGGAGTTTTTCGCCGTAGAATATCGAGTTCGCCCCAGCCAGGAAACACAGAGCCTGTGCCTCGTCGCTCATATCCTCACGGCCAGCGGAAAGCCGTACATATGATTTCGGCATCAGAATTCGCGCTACCGCAATGGTGCGGATGAAATCGAAAATATCAACCTCGGCGACAGTTTTCAGGGGCGTTCCTTCCACTTGCACCAGTAAATTTATCGGTACCGACTCTGGATGTTCTGGCATATTTGCAAGAGTCATCAGCATACCGGCGCGATCCCCTACACTTTCGCCCATCCCGATTATCCCCCCGCAACATACTTTCATCCCCGATTCGCGTACGTTTTCGAGTGTTTCCAACCGGTCTTGGTATGTGCGGGTGGAAATTATTTTGCCGTAAAAATCTTCGGAAGTGTCAATATTGTGATTATAATAATCCAAGCCCGCTTCTTTCAGAGTTTGCGATTGGTCTTTCGTCAGCATCCCAAGCGTCATGCAGGTTTCCAGGCCGAGTGATTTCACCCGCTTGACGATTGTCGCAAGCGCCGGCATATCGCGATCCTTAGGGCTTCTCCACGCCGCGCCCATGCAGAACCGCGATGCTCCGGCCTTTTTTGCCGATTCCGCCTCGACCAGAATTTCCTCTACACCCATCAATTTATCGGCCTTTACTCCAGTATCATAAGCCGAACTTTGCGGACAATATTTGCAATCTTCCGGGCAGCCACCGGTTTTGATGGAAAGCAAAGTGCTCACCTGTACATGGTTTGCCGGAAAATACCGGCGATGCGTTTCCTGTGCTAGGAAAACTAGGTCGTTGAACGGAGTTAAGAAAAGCCCCGTTATCTCGGCCAGTTGCCAATCATGCCGGATGGCTTTATCATCCGGTTTTTTTACTCTAGAAACCATTCCAACCATAGCCTCAAGCTATAGCATCAAGATTCCATTATGTCATCATTGGAGCGATTCGCGGCGGTAAATTTGCAGGATACCCTGGAAAAAAATCTCCTGCGCGAATTGAAAGTGACGGAAAATCTTGATTCTGTTCATGTATTGCGTGCCGGGAAAAAGCTGATTTCCTTCGCTTCCAATGATTATTTGGGTCTGGCACAGCATCCAGTGGTTAGAAAAGCGGCGGCGGTGGCGGCAGAAAAATATGGTGCAGGTGCGGGCGCATCGCGTTACATCACTGGAAACCATCCGTTATATCCGCTGCTAGAAGAGAAAATCGCCGATTTTCTAGGATTTGCTGATGCGTGTATTCTCGGCAGCGGGTATCTGGCTAATATAGGCGCAATTCCAGCGCTGGCAGGCAAGGGAGATTTGATAATCGCCGATAAATTGGTTCATGCCTGCATCATCGACGGCGCAAGGCTGTCGGACGCTGACTTCTTACGGTTTCGCCATAACGATTTACAAAATTTAAGGGAGTTGCTGAAGAAAAACCGGCAAAAATATAAAAATACCCTGATAGTCACCGAGAAAATTTTCAGCATGGATGGAGATCGCTCGACTCTAGCAGAAATCGCCGAAATCGCAGCAGAATACGATGCATGGATACTATGCGATGCCGCGCACTCGCTTTATTTCAAGGAAAAATATCCGGCAAAAAATTTCCTGCTGATGGGGACTTTTTCTAAAGCCCTGGGAAGCTACGGCGGATATATTTGCGGCACAAAAATTGCTATCGATTTTCTCCGCAATAAAATGCGAAGCGCGATATTTACCACCGCGCTACCACCCGCGGTTATCGCTGCTTCCATCGCAGCTCTGCACGTGGTGAAAAAAAATCAAGCATTGCCGTCGAAAGCGCTGGCGCGTGCAAAATTATTCGCTTCCCTTATGGGATTGAAAACGCCGGAATGCGCGATAGTTCCGCTTATAATAGGCGATGAAAAAAGAGTTTTGCTATACGCGAAAAGTCTGGAGAAAAAGGGATTTCTGGTTGCTGCGATACGCCCGCCGACGGTGCGAGAGAACACTTCAAGGCTGCGATTTTCTTTCTCCGCCGCGCATTCGGAAAATATGATAGAAAGATTAGCGGAGATGTTAAAGAAAGTTATAAAATGAAAGCGGTGATGATAAACGGCTGGGGTCAAGTGCATGATTCGTTGAGTCTAGCTCTGCCAAGGGAATTTAACAATGTTTCTCATCTAGATTACGCGACTTTTTCTGGCTGGGATGCGTTCCTAGAAAACCTGCCGAAGCGGCAGCGCGTTGACCTGTTAATCGGTTGGAGCCTGGGTGGGCAAATTGCTGCACGTCTGGTAGAAAAGCGGATATTTCTGCCGAAATTACTGGTTCTTATCGCCACACCATTTCAATTCGTCGCCGATGAAAAAATCCCCTACGCCATGAATCCGGTGATGCTGCACACATTCAAATCCAGCTTCCACCTGATTCCCGGTGAGACGCTAAAGCGGTTCGCTCTGATGATCGCTCAGCATGATTCCAACATGAAAAAAATCGTGGAGAACTTAGGGATTGAAGGCGATAGCGGCCATCACTGGCTGGAATGGTTGGATGAGATCGGGAATTTTACTTGTGCCAATATGGATTTTTTAGGGTTTCCGAAAACGCTGATAATTCACGGCGATGGCGATATGGTTGTTGATAGCAGGCAGGCGGCGCTTTTCGCTGAAGCGATTGCTGGCGCACGTTTAAAAATTTTTAAGGCTTGCGGACACGCACCGCATCTGCACGATCCAGCAAAGGTAAAGGCACTAATTCGCAAGGCGGCTGGATTATGAGCCAAAAATCTGCGATAAAAGCCGATTTTTCCCGCGCAGCGGATAATTATGATAGCCATGCTGGATTGCAGAAAATCATTGCGGAAAATCTGGTTGCGTTTATCGATAAAATTCCTCAGCACGGACAGATTCTGGATCTCGGCTCCGGCACCGGATATATGCGGGAAATATTGCAGCGAAAAGATTTACATGAAGGCATTATTGAAACTGATATCGCTTTTCCTATGTGCAAAAAATCCCGGGAAAATGCTGGAATTACAGTGAATGCTGACATGGAGCGGCTGCCGTTCAAAGATGGAGTATTCTCCGCCGTTGTTTCATCGCTAGCACTACAATGGCTGGAAAATCTGGAAGTAACATTCGCGGAAGCTGCCAGGGTTTTGCAGCCAGGCGGGATATTCGCGTTTGCGATTTTCGGCGCTGGAACGTTGCGTGAATTAATGGAAAGCCTGGAAAAATATGGTGAAGGAAACCGCATTAATGAATTTTTCCCGGCAGAAAAAATCCTTGACTGCCTGCAGTGGAATTTCATGCTGTTGAGACATGTCGAGGAAAATATAGTGAACGATTACCGCGATCTCTTTGATTTGCAGGGAAAAATTAGAGTTATCGGCGGCCGGAAGAAAGGAAAATCCGCACCGTTCGGCAGAAAAAAAGTTTTATGCGTCAACGAGTATTATAGTAGGCATTACCCGGGCAGCAGGGGAATTTTTGCTAGTTGGAACGCGCATTATTTCCTGGCGGAAAAAATATGAAAAAATATTTCATAACTGGGACCGGAACCGGAATCGGAAAAACTTTTCTGGTACAGAATCTTTGTGAATCACTTACACGGCAAGGGAAATCGGTTAATGCGCTGAAACCCGTCATCACCGGATTTTCCAAAGCAGAATCCGATAGCCGTGTGCTCATGGACAGCAACAGAATTCCGTATAATGAAAAAAATCTCGATAAAATCTCGCCCTGGCGGTTTGTAGCGGCAGTTTCGCCGGATATTGCTGCCAGGAAGGAAGGCCAGAAGATAGATTTTGCGAAAGTCGTGAAATTCTGTCGCTCTGCTTTTTCGAGCTATGATGATTTCCTTTTCATCGAAGGAATCGGCGGGGTGATGACACCACTGAATAATGAAAAAACTGTCGCTGATCTCGTCCATGAACTGCAAATTCCCGCACTACTGGTTGGCGGAACTTATCTGGGCGCGATAACGCACTTGCTGACCGCTGTGAAGATGCTGGAAAACATTCATGCGGTCATCATAAACGAATCATCCGAAGCACCATGTGCTACCGCTGAAACATTGAAAACCATCGAGAATTTTACCCGCAAGCCGGTATTCTTTCTGCCACGTGGTGGAGATGAAAAAGCCATGGATAAAATCCTGGACTTCCTTTATTGATTCGCTATGTGGAAATTTCTTTTTTTAGCGCTGGTTTTTTTCTTTGGTACGTTGCCAGTTAATGCGAAGAATGCGAAAGATATGGCTTGGGAAATAACCGCGGCGCACCGCTCGATAACGCATGAAAACGGCTGGCTGAACACTTCCCGTCCGCTAACCACCGACGATTTGAAAGGCCGGATAATCCTGGTCGATTTCTGGACTTATTGCTGTATAAACTGCATGCACATTATCCCGGAATTGCAGGATATTGAGAAAACCTACGGCGATAAGGTGACGGTGATCGGGGTACATTCGGCGAAATTCCAGAACGAGCGCGACAGCGAAAACATTCGCTCGGCGATATTGCGTTATGGCATCCTGCACCCAGTGGTGAATGATGGGAATTTTTACATCTGGCAGAAATTCGGCGTGCACGCCTGGCCGACACTGGTTCTGATCAACCCGCTCGGCCGCATCGAGGAGGTTTTCAGTGGGGAGGGAAATGGCGGGAAAATCAAAAAATCCATCGACGGAATGCTGAAAAGTTACGCCGGGCTTATGAATACTGCGCCGCTGCCGATATCGCCGGAAAAAAATAAGCAGCCGAAATCAGTTTTAAGTTTTCCGGGAAAAATTATATATGTCGAGGATTATGAAGGCCAGCCGGCGCTTTTCATTTCCGATTCCGGCAATAATAGGATACTAGGGATAAGGATTTCGGGACAGGTTTTCCTGCAAATCGGCTCCGGTGCAAAAGGCCAGAAAGACGGGGATTTTGCCGCAGCAAAGTTCAACGCTCCACAAGGATTGCTCTACCGCGACGGCATTCTTTATGTCGCCGATACCGGCAATCATTTACTAAGAAAAATCGAACTGGGAGGGGGAAAAATCGAAACTGTTGCCGGAACCGGCGAACAAGGCGAAAATCGCAATATTTCCAGCAGCAACGCTCTGAAAACCAGGCTTTCCTCACCATGGGACCTGGCTTTTTACCCGGACGAAAATCACATCGCCATCGCCATAGCGGGCTTACATCAGATATGGGATTATAGCTTGGAGAAAAAAACCTTGAGTGTCATAGCCGGAAACGGGTATGAGGATTTGCGTGACGGCCCATATCCCTTAAATTCCCTGGCGCAAACTAGCGGGCTTTCAGCGGCTCAAGGCCGGCTTTATTTTGTCGATAGCGAAACCAGCAGTTTGCGCTATATGGAGGATGGGCAGGTGAAAACACTGGTCGGCAAGGGATTGTTTGATTTCGGATTTACCGAAGGGAATATAGATCACGCGCTGATGCAGCATCCGCTTGGGCTTTTCGCCGATGATAAAGAAATTTTCATTGCCGATTCATATAATCATTCTATACGGAAATTCGCTTTGGAAACGGGGAAATTGGAGAATTATTTGGGCAATGGGGCCAGGGGCGATGCGGTAGGAGATGCCGCCGTTGTGCGGTTAAACGAACCTAATGCGATTGTTATTGGCGGCGGCAAAATGTTCATCGCCGACACCGACAACAACGCCATAAAAGTATATGATGTGAAAACCGGGAAAGTTTCGAACTTAAATGTCGTTCCCTCGCCGGAAACGGAAAAAGAATCCACGGAATATCAGGAAAACTTGCCGAATTTAAAAGTCCTGGATTTTGCGAAAGTGACAGCCAAACAGGAGATCAAGGTCACCATCAAATTGCCGCGTGGCATGAAGATAAATGCGGAAGCGCCGAGCTGGATTTCCCTGTTTGCGGTCGAAGGCGCAAGATTTAATTTGGTTGAAAAATATAAGCCAGAGCAAATGCGCGGCCCCAGCATATCGCTGCCTAAGCTGGCCATTGGCAAATCCTATAAACTGCAGGGAACTCTCTATTACTGCGCATCCGGTGCCAAGTGTTATTTGCAGAGTATTGAAAAACTCCTGAAAGCTGAGAAATCCGGGGCACGTTCACTGACTATAAATATTGGCGACTCGGTAAAATAAATGCGCGTACTTTACCACTTTCCTCTTTCCCCGTTTTCCCGCAAAATCAGGATAATCCTGAAGGAAAAGGAACTGGATTTTGAGCTGATACCGGAAAATTACTGGGAACGGCGGCAGGAATTCTTGGCTCTTTCGCCTTCCGGAGAAGTGCCGGTGTTGGTGGAAAATGATGAGCTGGTGCTGCATGACAGCATCGCCATCGCCGAATTCCTGGAGGAGTCATACCGGGAAAAGCCCATGCTACCGCCAAACACCAAGGATCGCGCTGAAACGCGCGCCATTGCCAATTGGTTCGATAATAAATTCTATAACGAAGTCACGCGCTATATTTTCAATGAGAAAATCCTGAAGTTTTATAAAGGCAGCGGAGAGCCAAATTCCGAGGCAATACGGGCAGGAAAGGCCAATATTCATTCGCATCTCGATTATATTTCATATCTATTAAGAAAACGGAAATGGCTGGCGGGGGATGAATTTTCGCTGGCCGACATCACCGCTTGCGCTCATCTTTCGGTGTTGGATTATTTGGGTGATGTTCCGTGGCAACATAGCGATTCAGCGAAAGATTGGTATTCTGTCGTCAAATCCAGGCCATCGTTCCGCCCCCTGCTTTCCGATCGCCTCATGGGATTTAAGCCCGTGAAGCATTATGCAGATCTGGATTTTTGAGCCTAGCTGCAAAATAAAACCGGCCAAAACCACAATCGGAGATAAAAACGGAATTGCTAACTCTGGACAGAGAAATCAATAAATTGTCATGCTGGCAAAAGATAATATTCATTAAAATCAAAAGGTTATACTGGATGCGGCCTACGCCAGAATGACTGGCCTATAGTTAGTTAGCAAATTCCTAAAATATTATCGGTTCCGTTAACCATTTATTAACCTTTTGCACCTATAATTATAGATCCAGGATCAACCAAGGGAGGATGCCATGACTAACATTGCGTATAGCGATCACATGGGGAACTTGACCGAAGTTCTAGGAAGGCTGCAAGGAAACGGGGAGACTGCGGCATCTCTGGAAGTGAGAGCCGAGGTCGCGAGCGCCGTTTGTAACCAATTCAACTCCGGCATATTCAGCCCGGCGGAAACCAAAATTGCGGCGGAAATCCTAGATATATTATCATATGACATTGAATCCAAAGTCAGGAAAATCATCTCGTCAAAACTTGCCACCAACCATAATATGCCGAAAATCCTGGCGCTCAGATTGGCCAACGACGTATTGGAAGTCGCGCTGCCGGTGCTGGAGTTTTCCTTCGTACTCTCCGACTATGACATCACCCAAATCATAAGAAGCACGGCAGAAGTGGCTAGGGCGCGGGCGATAGCCAGGAGAAAGCCGCTTTCCTATCGGCTGGTGGATGAATTACTGAACCGCCGAGAAAAGCTGGTGGTAAAAACCATATTGGAAAACAAGGATGCGTACATTTCCACACGCAGCGCAGAAAAAATCCTGCTGGATTTCCGGAATTCAGAGGACGTGCTGCAAATGCTGGCTGACCGGGGTAATCTGCAGCTGGAGCTGGTCGAGCGCATGATCACGATGGTATCCGATAAGATTAGAATGCAGCTCGTGAACGAATATAAACTTTCACCCGAGGCGGTTTCCCTAATGATTGAGCAGGGGCACAACGAAGCCTTGCTCTCAACACTGCAAACGAAAAGTCCTGGTGAGGCAGATTCGCTGGTCCGTAACCTCCACGGGCAGCGCAAGCTCAACTATAATCTAGTTCTGCGCGCGCTATGCAAGGGCGATCTGGAATTTTTCGCAACCGGCATGGGCTGCCTTGCCAATATCCCTAAATCGAACGTGGTGAAACTGATTCATGATAGAAATTATATGGGTTTCCAGGCACTTTACAAAGCGGCTAACCTACCGGAACATCTTTACGAGGCAAGCCGCCTGATATTGCAATTGACGATTCAGGAACGTGACGATTCCGGTAGCACCGTATCGGATTGCACCAATCGCATAATGAGAAAAATCACCAGCGGCGGCTATGACAATACGGTGCCGCATATGAAATATTTGCTCGCCTTAATTGGCGGCAGTGGTAACCCGGCAACGTTGCATTGAAAAGGCGGATACCCGAGGAACGCCCTTGGAAAGCGCCTTGTCTTGAGCCAGACTATAGGCTAGCATTGAACCATGAGCGGTAACCCTGAGAAATTATCAACCGACGATATAGGCCGCCTTATAGGGAATCCTTCAGCTGATTCCCGGATAGAAATAGCTGATAAGCTGGCCCGGCAATATAAATCACAATCCTTCACGCCCGAGCAGCTTGCAATCGCTGAGCAGATTTTCCGGCTGTTGCTTAAAGATGCGGAGGTCCATGTCAGGTATGTGCTGGCCGAGAACCTGAAGGAGGTCAAAACCATACCACATGACGTGGCGCTGCAACTGGCCCGGGACGCTGAATATATTGCCTTGCCCATGCTGGAATTCTGCGAAGTGCTAACCGATGATGATCTAGTTTCGATCGTCAGCGGCACGGTAGAAGTAGCCAGGCAAATGGCAGTGGCTAAGCGGAAAAATCTCTCGGATAAAATCTCCTCGGCTTTGATCGATACTAAAAACGAGGACGTGGTGGAGCGCCTGCTCTATAACCAGAACGCAAAAATCAGCAGTGAAAGTTTTGATAAAGTAAGCCAGAATTTTCCGAATAATGAAAATATCCTCGGCGCCTTGCTCGACCATAGCGCCGCCACGATGGAAGTTGCCGAAAAAGTGATGGCCAGGGTCTCGGATAATCTGCGTCGGCACTTAAGCGAGAAACACAAAATAGCCGTAAACAAGCTCGGGGGGGTTTTTGACAAGAGCCGCGAGGCCGCAACCATCAGATTCCTAGGTGCAAAAACCAGCGATGCGGAACTGGCGCGGCTGATGAATTACCTGGAGGAGCACAGTGGCTTCACCCAGGAACTGCAGGATAAGCAGAGCAAGCTGGCCGGCATGATCGAAGGCCTGGAGCTTTCCGGCAAGCTCACTCCATTCACCGCGCTGTGCCTCGGCAGTATGAGCCTTTTTGAGATTACGCTGGCAAGGCTTGCCAAAGTTTCCATCTATAATGTAAGAAAACTTGCCGCCGACGAAAGCGACCAGGGTTTAAAGGCGCTATACGAAAAAGCCGGGCTACCGGAAAGCATGTATGAGCCCTTGCGGATAGTGGTCGGCGTGGTGCGCGGCATCGATAAGGAAAAACCGGAAGTGAAAGATCGCCTGAAGAAACCTGAAAATTTAAGCAATTACATGATCGAAAAAATCATGACCGTGGCGGAAGAACAAGAGATCGAGAACATCAATTATTTTCTGAGCATGATTAATCTGTATGCGAAGAAGAGCGCGTAAGGTTATTTAGGTCGTGGAGAGAGACCAACCATAAAGTCGCTTCTTTAAGTGAATGTGGGCTTGCTTCGGAACCTATTAATAATGTCTGGTATGACTCTTGTTACACTCAATGCCGAAAGTATAAAGAAGCTCAATGCTTTAGGCTTGCGGCGATTTTCGCTATAGCTGGCCGCCAATCCATGGTTTTTTCCTGGCGCTGGGTCACGACGGAATCGTACCATAAGGTTTTGCCGTTATCCTGAACCGGCCAGCGGAAATTATGAGCTTTGGGTAAAAGCAATGTGGTTGGGACTCCTAAAGCACCCGCCAGATGCGCGTTGGAATTATCTACGGTAATCACCTCACCCATGCAGGAAATTATTGTTGCCAGGCCATCAATATCGTGAATCGGGTCAAATTCATGATTCAATATCCGGCAGTCATTAGCGTTGCAGAAGTTTTCGATTTCCTTAGGGGAAACATGATGTTGCAGGGAAAAAAAATGGCAGCCGGGAATTTTCAATATCGGCAGCCATTTCTCTAGCGGAATATTGCGCACCGTTCCGTCCTGCTTATTGCTGCTATGCCAGGAAATGCCGATGCGCCTGCCTTCTCCTAATGCCTTTATGCTTTTTTCAACTTCGGCCATATGAACGGGATCGGCAATTAAATAAGATTTTTGATTTTTTGCCGGCATATATTGCGGCATTAGATAAACCAAAAGATCGCCCATCGGAGCAGCATAATCGAATGGCTGCCTGTTAGCCCGTGAAAGTTCAGGCAGGGATTTTTCGAGTAACTTCGCCGCAGCTGGTAATCCTCTTAAAGTCTGTGCAACAGCTCGGTCTGCGGCATTATCCAGTGATTCCACGATGATAGAGGGAAAAGAGCGCTTGAAAAGTGGTATCATCTTTGGAAATACTGCAAGCACGATTTCCAGCGGGTTTTGGCTTAAAAGAGCAGGCAGGAATCCAGCAAACATCACCAAATCTCCCACTCCCTGCTCCGCCCAAATATAAATCCTTTTTCCCGCCAGATTTTCGCCTCGCCAGCGTTTTGCTGGAAACTGCCGCCAATCCGGGCCGTCATTTTCACCCTTGGCATCGAACCGCGCCTCCAAAAGATCCCGGCCTTCCCGGAAATTTGTCTGCATCATTTGCAGTTGGGCCAGCATTAATTTTGAATATGGATAATCCGGCTTCACCTTAAGGACGCGATGATAATATTCTTCGGCTTTGGTGAAATCCCCCATCATCTGCGCCCGGTAGCCAAGCCCGTGCAAAAGCTCAAAGCCATTGGGAATATATTTGGCGAGCAGTTCGTGCATCTGCCACACCTGGTCGAACCAACCTTTGTCGCCCCATTCTTTCGTCTGCTCGAATAACGCTTTAGCAAAGCCTTCGGATATGGAACCGGCTTTATCAAGTTTTTCCGCAAACACGATCACTTCAGCAACCGCATTGCGCTTTAGCATTGCATTGACCCGCTTTAGTAATCCAGAATCCTCCAGAGAAAGTGGCATATATATTTATGTTTAGAACGGATATGTATAGGGCATCATTACAATATACCCGGCAAAAATTTCCGTATATCGGTAGTTTCTACTGGTACTGCATAGTTCTTTTATAAAGAATAACCATTAATTTACAATATCTTAACTTTAGGCATGGTTTATGCTTCCTTTATCGTGTAACCATTTTAAGGGTAGTTAAAGTCATGTCTGGTATTTCACTACCGATAAGACGGCAAGTTAGGAGGTAATTTATGACTACGATTTCCCCTTATAGCAGCGCTTCATATTATCAGATGCCGGGGCAATCTTCCTCGGCGGGGACAGGAAGTGATTCCCTACAATCTTCCAGTATGATGAGCCTTGCACAGATTCTTTCTAACAACAGCAGCGATACTGTAGGCAACTCTTATCTCGACCAGGTAAGTCTAAGCCCTGAAGCGCAAAGCATCTTGAGTGGGCTTTCCACCAATACCGGTTCAGGAGGCAAAGATCCTTTATTGGCGGCACTTTCAGGCAGTAACGGAAATAACACCACAGGGATTGATTCCAGTTCCAATTTTATCCTGACTCGTAGCCAAGAAGAGCAAATTGCTAATATTCTTAAGCA